>Ga0326727_10001237_pt1 | contig 96946 bp, 79 predicted proteins | sample MB2enrmetagenome_FD_207643 | JGI IMG/M metagenome (GOLD analysis project Ga0326727, IMG submission 207643) | Lab enriched peat soil microbial communities from McLean, Ithaca, NY, United States - MB29MY | ecosystem: Environmental > Terrestrial > Soil > Wetlands > Peat | place: USA: New York... | reverse complement strand
CGCGTCCGCTCGGCTCATGGTCACCATGGCCACGGCACCGCCCATGCTTTCGCCCAGCAGGTAGAGCGGCAAGTCCGGATAGCGCATCTTGGCGAGACGCAGCGCGCTGACCAGATCGTCGCCCAGCGTCGCCTCGCCCGGCCAATAACCCCGGTCGGCACTGCCGCCAAAGCCGCGCTGGTCATAGGCCAGGGTGACGATGCCCCGGACCGCCAGGGCTTTGGCCGGTTCCTCGAAGGCGGCGCGATAATCGTTGAAGCCGTGCAGCGCCACCACCACCGCCCGGGGCTGGCCGCGGGGCAGCCAGACGGACAGCGGCAGACGCTGACCGTCGGCGGTGACCAGGGCATCGGCGGCCAGCCGGGCGGGACCGATCGGCGGTCCGGCGGGATGGAGAACGGGCGCGCAGGACGACACCAGGCCCGCCAGGGCGACGATCAACAGGCCAATTCGCGGTAGCCGGCCAAGACGGAGCATCAGACCCCTGAGCCGACCGGAACCGCGGCCTCGGGCGCATGCCCGGTCAGCCGCAGGAAGATGTCTTCCAGATCGGCTTCCTGGGTTACCAGGTCCTGGATGGCCAGGCCCGACTGGGCCACGGCGGCCAGGATGGCGGCGACGCCGACCCGGCTGGGCTTGAAGCGGAAGGTCAGGCGCCGTCCTTCCCTCAGCTCGGGCGCGAAGGGTTGCAGGGCCGGCGGCACCACGTCCAGGTCGCGGTCGACCAGCACGCTCAAGACCTTGCTGTCCAGACGTTGCAACAGGCTTTGCTTGTCGTCGTCGGCCACCACCCGGCCCTGGTCGATGATGCCGATGCGATCGCACAACTGCTCGGCCTCCTCCAGGTAATGGGTGGTCAGCAGGATGGTGGTGCCGGCCGCGTTCAGGCCTTTGACATAGGCCCACAATTGCTGGCGCAGCTGGATGTCGACGCCGGCGGTCGGTTCATCCAGCACCAGGACAGGCGGATTGTGCACCATCGCCTTGGCCACCAGCAGGCGCCGGCGCATGCCGCCCGACAAGGTACGGGCGTAGGCGTGGGCCTTGTCGGCCAGACCGACCGCCTGGAGGATTTCGTCGGTCCGCCGCTCGGCCGCCGGCACGCCATACAGGCCGGCCTGCACCTCAAGAAGCTCGCGGGGGGTAAAGAACGGATCCAGGTTCAGTTCCTGCGGCACCACGCCGATGGCGGCGCGGGCCGGCCGTTCCTGGGCCACCGTATCGTATCCCCACACCTTGGCCGAGCCGGAGCTTTTCACCACCAGGCCGGCCAGGATGTTGATCAAGGTCGACTTGCCGGCCCCGTTGGGACCCAGCAGCCCGAAAAAGCATCCGCGCGGCACCGCCAGGCTGACCCCGTCCAGCGCCAGTTTGGCCGGTTGGCGGCCGCGGGCGCGATAGACCTTGGTCAGACCACGGGTTTCCACCGCATAGTCGGGCAGGGATGGGCCGGGGGCCGGAGAGGATCCTCTAGGCATGACCTCGACGAGAAGGCAATTGATTGGCCAGCCGCAATGGGTATCATCCGCCCAGCCGCAGGGTCAACGATTTGCGCGACGGAAAAGGTGATCGACATGGTCAAGGACGTGGTTACGGTGAGCAGCACGACGGTCGCCTGCGAGGGAAAAGGGGCGGAGTCCGGCCATCCCCGGGTCTATCTGACCTTCAAAGATGGCAGTCGCGAAGTGACCTGCCCTTATTGCAGCCAGGTCTTTGCCCTGGCCGAGGGCGCCAAGGCCGGCCATTGACATGGCCGATCTGCCGCTGAAGCGTCTCTATCTGGTCGACGGGTCCGGATTCATCTTCCGGGCCTTTCATGCCCTGCCGCCGATGACCAATCCGGCCGGTGTTCCCGTCAACGCGGTGTTCGGCTTCGTCACCATGCTGATGAAGCTGATGGACGACGCCGATGCCGACCATCTGGCGGTGATCTTCGATGCCGGGCGCAGAACCTTCCGCAACGATATCTACCCCGACTACAAGGCGCACCGTCCCGATCCGCCGGAAGAGCTGATCCCCCAGTTCAGCCTGATCCGCGACGCCGTGCGCGCCTTCAATGTGGCGGCGGTGGAACTGCCGGGGTACGAAGCCGACGACCTGATCGCCACCTATGCCCGCCAGGCCGTGGAGCAGGGGGCCGAGGTCACCATCGTCTCTTCGGACAAGGACCTGATGCAATTGGTCCGCGACGGCGTTCGCCTGTTCGATCCCATGAAGAACCGTCGCATCGGTCCGGACGAGGTGTTCGAGAAGTTCGCGGTGGCGCCCGACAAGGTGGTCGACGTCCAGGCCCTGGCCGGCGATCCCACCGACAATGTCCCGGGCGTGCCCGGCATCGGTGTCAAGACGGCGGCCCAGCTGATCGACGAATACGGTGACCTGGACACCCTGCTGGCCCGCGCGGCCGAGATCCGGCAGCCCAAGCGGCGTGAGACCCTGTTGGCCAATGCCGAAGCGGCCCGCGTATCCCGCGAACTGGTCCGCCTGAAGGCCGACGTGCCGACCGTCGAAACACTCGCCAGCTTTGCCGTGGTCCCTGCCGACCGGGCGGTCTTGCGAGCCTTTTTCGAAAGCCATGGCTTTCGCAGCCTGCGTGCGCGGGTCGCCGACGGAAACCCGATCCCGAACGCTGCCGGGCCGGCAGCGGCGGCGGCGGCCACCCCCGCGGCAGCGGTCGAAGCGGCGCCGGTCGAGACCCACTACGACCTGATCCTCGACACCGACGCCTTGGACCGCTGGATCGAGGACGCCCGCCAAGCCGGCATCATCGCCGTCGACACCGAAACCAATTCGTTGGATTCCCTGCGGGCCGACCTGGTCGGCGTGTCGCTGGCGATCCGTCCCGGTCGAGCCTGCTACATCCCGGTGCTGCACCGGTCCGGTCCGCGCCAGGGACAGCTGGACCTGGGCGGGGCGGCCGACGACGGTCCCAAGCCCTTGCCCAGGGAGCAGATACTGGCCCGGTTGAAGACCCTGCTGGAGGATCCGTCGGTCCTCAAGGTCGGGCACAACATCAAGTTCGACATCGAGGTGCTGGGCAATTGCGGCCTGGCCGTGGCGCCGCTGGACGACACCATGCTGCTGTCCTATGTCCTGGAAAACGGGGCGCACGGCCATGGCATGGATGAGCTGGCCCAACTGCTGCTGGGCTACAAGACCATCACCTTTGCCGAGGTGTGCGGCACCGGCAAGGCCCAGATCACCTTCGACCAGGTTCCCCTGGACAAGGCCCTGGCCTATGCGGCGGAAGACGCCGACATCACGCTGCGTCTTTATCACGCCTTGAAGCCGCGGCTGGCGACCGAACACCTGACCACCGTTTACGAGACCCTGGAACGGCCCTTGATCCCGATCCTGGCCGACATGGAACGGGCCGGCATCGTGGTCGACACCGCCGAGCTGCGCCACATGTCCCACGAGTTCGCCGGCCGCATGGACAGCTTTGAACAGCAGATCTGCTTGCTGGCGGGGGAAGCGTTCAACGTCGCCTCGCCCAAGCAGCTGGGCGATATCCTGTTCGACAAATTGAAACTGCCGGGTGGCAAGAAAAGCGCCAAGACCGGGGCCTATGGCACCGGCGCCGACGTGCTCGAAGAGCTGGCTGCCCAGCATCCCCTGCCCGGCAAGGTGCTGGAATGGCGCCAGCTGGCCAAGTTGAAAAGCACCTATGCCGATGCCCTGGTCGACCAGGTCAATCCGGCCACCGGGCGCGTGCACACCAGCTTCGCCATGGCGGTGACCAGCACCGGCCGGCTGTCGTCATCGGACCCCAACCTGCAAAACATTCCGATCCGCACCGAAGAGGGACGGCGCATCCGCCGCGCCTTTATCGCGCCGGCGGGTTTCAAGCTGCTGTCGGCCGACTATTCGCAGATCGAGTTGCGCCTGGTGGCCCATGTTGCCGGGATCGCCGCCCTGACGGAAGCCTTCCGCAACGGCGCCGACATCCATGCCGCCACGGCGTCCCAGGTGTTCGGCGTGCCGGTCGAGGGCATGGATCCGGCCATCCGGCGCAAGGCCAAGGCCATCAATTTCGGCATCATCTACGGCATCAGCGCCTTCGGCCTGGCCCAGCAACTGGGTATCGGCAACGGCGAAGCGAAGCAGTACATCGACGCCTATTTCGCCCGCTACCCGGAAATCCGGCGCTACATGGATCAGACCAAGGAGCAGGCCCGCAAGCAGGGTTTCGTCGCCACCCCCTTTGGCCGCAAATGCCGGGTTCCCGGGATCGCCGACCGCAACCCGGCGGTCCGGGCCTTCTCGGAACGGGCCGCCATCAATGCGCCGATCCAGGGGGGCGCCGCCGACATCATCAAGCGGGCGATGGTCCGCCTGCCGGCCGCGTTGGCGGCGGAAGGACTGGCGGCGCGCATGCTGTTGCAGGTCCACGACGAACTGATCTTCGAGGTCCCCGACGCAGAGGTCGAGGCCACCCGGGCGGTGGTCAAGCGGGTCATGGAAGGTGCGGCCATGCTGGATGTGCCGTTGCTGGTCGAGATCGGCGTCGCCGACAGCTGGGCCGACGCCCATTAATACCAACCTGCGATTGCGGGCTCGGTGATCGGTTCCGATCACCGAGAATTGGCCAAGCACTAGGGATGCGTGCGGCTCAGGGCCGAGGGCTTCGGAAATCGTTTGAACATGGTCAGCGGGCGCTGCCGCAGCCGCCGTTGCGCAGTACGTCGGCCGGTTCGCAGCCCTTGTCGCAATAGCAGGCGAAATGGCCGTCGATACTGCCACAGAGTCCATTTTGGCAGAGCATGGAACCGGTCAGCATGATGTCGGCACAGGCGGCCTCGTCCAGCGGTTGATCCGGATCGTCATGACAGGCCAGAGCGTGCCACGTCACCACCTTGGGGTCGACGTCACCTGTCTGGGTCTGGCCCAACTTGTCCAGCACCAGCTTGACCAGGTGCGGATACTGCCGAACGGCTTCATCGGGAGACAGGGGCTTCATGGCGATTCACCAGCACAAAGGATGACACTTCGAAGACGGAAGTCGGGCCAACACCCCTACTTGTTAAACAAGTATTTTGCAAGTGCGAAATGGACCGCGCGAATCGATGCCGGGGGTGTTCGATGGCCGGCGCAATGCCGACGACCTCTCTCGTAAATATCGCGGAATACATCGTGATATTCAATTAGAAATTCTATTCTAAGACATCCATTCCGAGATATCTCGCATTAGATAGTCAACCTTGAATATGCCATTAGAACTGCCCTTCGGTCCGGCCCGCCCGGCGCAGGACTCTTGTCCTTTCGTCGGCAACTGGCTATGGTTCTGCCGCACTGCAAAAAGGAGGGAAGCGTGTCGGACCGTTTGCAGTCCCAGATCGCGTTCATCATCGAGATCGACAAGCTGAAGACCATCCTGCGACAGAGTGTCCTGGCCTCGGACCCCGGCAGGCGGGAGAACGATGCCGAACATTCCTGGCATCTCGCCCTAGCCGCCCTGCTGCTGGCCGAACATGCCGATCAGCCGGTCGACCCCTTGAAGGTGGTGTCGATGGCGCTGGTGCATGATCTGGTGGAAATCGACGCCGGCGACACCTTCATCTACGACGACAAGGGCCGCCTGGACCAGGAAGAGCGCGAGCGCAAGGCCGCCGACCGCATTTTCGCCCTGCTGCCGCCCGACCAGGGGACCAGCCTTCGCGCCCTATGGGACGAGTTCGAGGCCGGATGCACCGCCGACGCCCGCTTTGCCCGCGCCATCGACCGTCTGCAGCCGGTCTTGTTGAACCTGGCCACCAACGGCCTGCGCTGGCGCGCCAACGGCATCACCGCGGACCGGGTGCTGGCCCGCAACCACGTCATCGATGACGCCTCGCACAGCCTGTGGCGCTTCGTCCAGGGCGAGATCGAGCGCATGGTGGCGGAAGGACATCTGCCGGAGCGGCCGTAGGGTGAGACAGCATCGAGGAGTGGGACGCGCGTCACTGCCCGCCCTTCGACGAAGCCGCAATAACTCAACTCGGCCGTTTTTCGGGAAAGACAGGCAGGGACCCCTGTCCCACTGACCTGACGGCGGTCACGGCACCCGCCCGGGGGCCATGATTTCCGGGGCGCCGAGGGCTGGATTGGTCAGGCTGGTCAGGATATGGTCGCGCCAGGCCCCGTCCAGGAACAGATAGTCGCGGGCATAGCCGTCAACGACAAAGCCCAGGGCCCGCAGGACGCGACCGCTGCGCTCGTTGACCGGCAGGTAGCTGGCCGCCACCCGGTGCAGCCTAAGATCGTGAAAGGCGAAGGCGACGACGGCCCGCGCCGCCTCCTGCATCAGGCCCTGCCCAACCACTGTCCGGTCCAGGCCGTACCCCAGGAAGCAGGACTGGAACGGCCCGCGGATGATGTTGGTCAGGTTGCATTCGCCGATCACCGGACTGTCGGCGTCGGCGCGTCGGCGCACCATGAAGCAGGCCGACAACCCCCGGTCATACTCTCCACGCAGGTCCTGGGCCCGGCGGCGCCAGTAGTCGACCGAATAGTAATCTTCCGGCCGCGCCGGCGACCACGGCGCCAAATGCTCGCGGTTGACCGATACGAACGAGGCCATCGCCGCCGCCAGATCAGGATCGGCCAAAGTGATGCGCAGCCGCGCTGTCTGCAGCTCGGGATAACGAGGAGGCTTCATGGTCGCGAAAAACAGGGGTTGCATGATCGGATCCCGATGTTCTCCGGAAATCCCCCTGCCCGCAAGTAAGCTTTTTCCGAAGCACTATCCTTTGGGTGCCGTGCGCTGGAATTCGGTGATGGCGGCGTACTGGTCGGAGAGCAGCGCCGGCAAGGCCTCGAAGATCGGCCACAGGCGCCGGTAGGTGGCGACGGCGGACGGTTCGGGACGATGGCGCCGGGTGGCACCGACCATCTGCAGAACGGCATCCAGCGACGAGATCCGTCCCAGCCCCAACTGGCCCAGGACCGCGGCTCCCAGGCAGGAGGATTCGATGCTTTCCGGGACCACCACCTCGCGGTCGAAGATGTCGGCCATCATCTGCCGCCAAAGGGCGGAGCGGGCAAAGCCGCCGGTGGCCAGAATGCGCCGGGTCGGCCCGATCAGGCTCTCCACCGCGGGCAGAATGCTGTAGAGGTTGAAGATCACCCCTTCCAGCACGGCACGGATCAGATGTTCGCGCCGGTGATGCATGGCCAGTCCGAAGAACGAACCGCGCAGGTCGGCGTTCCACAAGGGCGCCCGCTCGCCGGCCAGATAGGGATGAAACAGCAGGCCCTCGGCTCCGGGCGCCACCCGTTCGGCGATTCGCGTCAACACCTCGTAAGGGTCGATCCCCAGGCGGCGGGCCGTTTCCGTCTCGGCCGAGGCCAGCTGGTCGCGAACCCAGCGGAACACCACCCCGCCGTTGTTGACCGGTCCGCCGATGACCCAATGGCGGTCGGTCAGGGTGTAGCAGAAGGTCCGTCCGGACGGGTCGGTCCGTGGCTGGTCGATGACCGTGCGCATGGCGCCCGAGGTGCCGATGGTCACCGCCACCTGCCCGGGCCCGATGGCCCCGACCCCCAGGTTGGACAGAACGCCGTCGTTGGCCCCGACGATGAAAGGCGTGGCGGCGGCAAGACCTAAGCGCCCGGCCATGGCGGGCACCAATCCGGTCACCGGGGTGGTGGTGGGCACCAGGGTGGACAGCCGGTCCGGAGTGATCCCGACAACCGCCAAAGCGCCGGCATCCCAGTCGGCGGCGGCCAGGTTGAACAGTCCGGTGGCCGAGGCGATGGAATGATCCACCAGCCAGCGGCCGAACAGCCGGTGGAAGACATATTCCTTGATGCCGACGAAGCGGGCGGCGGCGGCAAACAGATCGGGCTGAACCGCCCGCAACCACAGCAGTTTGACCAGCGGCGACATGGGATGGATCGGCGTGCCGGTCCTGAGATAAATCCCGTGGCCGTCCATCTCGTCCTTCAGGCGGCGGGCCCAGGCGCTGGCGCGGGTGTCCATCCAGGTGATGCTGCGGGTCAACGGCCGACCGGCGGCATCGACGGCGATCAGGCTGTGCATGGCGGCGCTGAACGCCACATGACTGATCGGTACCGCCCCGCCGGCCTTGGCGACCGTTTCGGCGATGGCAACGAGAACCGCCTCGACAATGGTGTCGGGATCCTGCTCCCCGGCGCCGGGAACCGGCGTGAAGAGGGGATATTCGACGGCGTGCTGGGCGACGATGCGGCCATCCTCGGTGAACATCACCGCCTTGGTGCTGGTGGTTCCGATATCGACGCCGATCATATGTGCGGGCATCAAGGACCTCTCCCCGGATCTCATGGTCGGGATGGGGTCGGCAGAACCGGCCCCACGCCCCTGTCAGCCGACGAAGGCGGCCAGAATCAGCGTGAACACCAAAGCGGCAACGGACAGGATGGTTTCGCAGACGGTCCAGACCGCAAGGGTTTGCGGCACCGTCATGTTGAAATACTCCTTCATCTGCCAGAAGCCGGCGTCATTCACATGCGAGGCGACCAACGAACCGGATCCGGCAGCCAGGACCATCAGTTCCGGGCTGGCGTGGGGAGCGCCGGCGGCCATCAGGATCGGGGCCATGATGCCGCCCGCGGTGGTCATCGCCACGGTCGCCGAACCGGTCGCGACGCGGATCACCGCCGCCACCAGCCACCCCATCACCAGGGGCGATAACGACAGCGAGGTGGCCATGTCGGCGATCGCCTTGCCGACGCCGGAGTCCAGAAGGACCCGGTTGAAGCCGCCACCGGCGCCGATCACCAGCATCAGGATGGCCGTGGGGGCCAGACACTCATTGGTGAACGTCAAAATCGCGCCGCGATCGAAGCCACGCTGTTTGCCGAAGGTGTAGAAACTGACCAGGGTCGCGGTCAGCAACGCCATCACCGGGTTGCCGATGAAGTCCATGGCATTGCGCATAGGCTGGCCGGCCGGCAGCGCCAGGTCGGCGATGCTCGATCCCACCATCAAGAGCATGGGCAGCAGGATGGTAAACAGGCTGATGCCGAACCCGGGCAGGCTGGCATGTCCGGTCTCGCCCAGCTGCTCGGCCATCGGATTGTGCTCCGGCAGATGAATGTGACGGTGGATCGCCGAGGCGAACAGCGGGCCGGCGATGGCCGCGGCCGGCAGACCGACGATCAGGGCATAGACGATGGTCAGCCCCACATCCGCCTTGAACATGCCAACCAGCAGCATGGCCGCCGGGTGGGGCGGCACCAGACCATGCACGATGGAAAGCCCCGCCACCAGCGGGATGCCGACCTTGATCAGCGAGGTGCGGGTGGCGCGGGCGACGGTGAACACCAGGGGAATCAGCAGCACGAAGCCGACTTGGAAGAACATCGGTAAGCCGACGCAGAAGCCCACCAGCATCAAGGCCCAATGGACACGCTTCTCGCCCATCAGGTCGATCAGGGTGCGGGCGATCCGCTCGGCGCCCCCCGATTCCGCCAGCATCTTGCCCAGCATGGTGCCCAGGGCCAGGACGACGGACAGGAAGCCCAACACACCGCCGATGCCGTCCTGCAGGGATTTGACGACGGCAGCCGCCGGCATGCCGGCGGCCAACCCCATGCCCAGGGAGACGACCACCAGGGTCAGGAAAGGATTGAGGCGGGCCTTGGTGATCAGCACGATCAGGGCGACGATCGCCAGGGCGGCGTAGGTCAAGAGAAGGCTTGGGCTCACAGCCAAGGCTGCGGTCATCTTGGAGTCCTCCGGATTGGGATTTTTTTTTTGCCGGAAAGCGAGGGTCGACGGTGTGCCGGTGGGGATGGGTCGGGTGACCCACCCCCGCCGCCGTCAGCTCTGCTCTCCGAAACTGGATCCGCCGGATTCGGCGGTCAGGGCGTGGGCCCGGAACAGGCCGAACAGGGCCCGGCCAAGACCGGCCTCGGTCTCTTCGACGGGCGGAGTCGGAATGGAGCGGGTCTGCCAGACGGCTTCATCGACATCGGCCACGACGGTGCCGTGTTCGGCATCGATCCGGATCATGTCACCGTCGCGGACCCGGCCCAGCGGCCCGCCGGCCACCGCCTCGGGCGACAGATGGATGACCATCGGCACTTTGCCCGAGGCCCCCGACATGCGGCCGTCGGTGACCAGGGCAACGTGGAAGCCCTGGTCTTGCAAGGCACCCAGGATGGGGGTCAGGGCGTGCAACTCCGGCATGCCGTTGGCCCGGGGTCCCTGGAAGCGCAGGCAGGCGACGAAATCGCGCTGCAGGCGGCCTTCATGATAGGCGGCGACGAAGGCCTCCTGGCTGTCGAATACCAGGGCCGCAGCGTGGATGGTGCGGTGTTCGACGGCAACCGCCGAAATCTTCATGACGCCGCGGCCCAGATTGCCTTGCAGCAGGCGCAGGCCGCCTTCCTTGTCGAACGGTTGCCGGGCGCCCCGCAAGACGGCGGTGTCGAGGCTTTCGGTCGGGGCGGCGCGCCAGGCCAGGGCACCGTCGATCAGAAACGGCTCCTGGCGGTAGGCTGCCAAGCCGCCGCCCGCCACCGTGACGACGGACGGATCGAGAAGCCCGGCGTCCAGCAGCGTCCCGATCAGGAAGCCCATGCCGCCGGCGGCATGGAACTGGTTGATGTCGGCGCTGCCGTTGGGATAGATGCGGGCCTGCAACGGCGTCAAACGGGAGATGTCGTCGAAATCGTCCCAGGTGATGCGGATGCCGGCCGCCGCGGCGATGGCGACCAGATGGATGGTGTGGTTGGTCGACCCCCCGGTGGCCATCAGGGCGACGATGCCGTTGACGATGGCCCGCTCGTCGACCACCCGGGAAATCGGCGTGTAGTCGGCGCCGTCGGCGGTGATGTCGAGCACCCGCTCGGCGGCACGCCGCGTCAGAGCCTCGCGCAGCGGCGTCCCGGGATGCACGAAGGCGGCGCCCGGCAGGTGCAGGCCCATCACCTCCATCAACAACTGGTTGGAGTTGGCGGTGCCGTAAAAGGTACAGGTTCCGGCGCTGTGGTAGGCCTTGGTCTCGGACGCCAGCAGGGCATCGCGGCCGACCTGGCCGGTGGCGTACAGCTGCCGGACCTTGGACTTCTCGGCATTGGAGAGACCGCTGCTCATGGGTCCGGCAGGAACGAAGATGACCGGCAGATGGCCGAAGTGGAGGGCGCCGATCAGCAATCCGGGAACGATCTTGTCGCAAACCCCCAGCATCAGAGCGGCATCGAAGGTGTTGTGGGACAGGGCGATGGCGGTGGCCATGGCGATGGTGTCGCGGGAAAACAGCGACAGTTCCATGCCGGGCTGACCCTGGGTGATGCCGTCACACATGGCGGGCACCCCGCCCGCCACCTGGGCCACGCCGCCCTTCTTCCAGGCCGCGTCCTTGATGATGTCGGGATAAGCGCCGAACGGCTGATGAGCCGACAGCATGTCGTTATAGGCGGTGACGATGCCGATGGACGAGGCCCGCCCGGTCAGTCGGGCCTTTTCGTCCTGTGCCAGGGCGGCAATGGCATGAGCGAAGTTGGCGCAAGACAGGGACGCCGCCGGCGGATAGGCCTTGGCCACCGCTTCGGTACGGCTGAGATAGGCGGTGCGGCTGGCCATGCTGCGGTCGCGGATGCGATCGACAATCTGGGCGATGCGCGGATCCAGGGTCATGACGGTCGGCCTCGTGGCAAATGTCAGGTCATGGAGTATTTCTCCACGCTATCATGCCTTGGTTCGCCCGACAATATTCTCTCATCCACAAAAATATGCGGAATTTCGATTCCTCATGCCGCACTTTGAAGTCATTCTGATTTTTTGCGTCTCACCCAGAACGCGTGTAGTTTTTCTCCATACTCGACCTTTGCCGCAGTTCGTGGCACCGATCATCCGGTAGAGGGAGACCGCCGATGTTGTCACGTATCGAGAAGTTGCGGCCGGGCCTGCGCCCTTCGGAGCAAAGGCTGGCCGAGTTCGTCAGCCAGCGGCCTGCCGAGATCATCACGCTGTCGATGACCGAAGCAGCCCTGCGCGCCGGGGTCAGCCAGGCCACCATCGCCCGCTTCTGCCAGGCGGTCGGCTGTTCCGGCTTCCGCGAATTCAAGATCAAGCTGGCCCAGTCCCTGGGTGGCAGCGCCCCGTTCGTGCATCAGGATGTCACCGCCGACGAGACCGCCGCCGGCATCATCGGCAAGGTTTTCGATCGTGCCCTGACGGGACTGAGCCAGGTGCGCGACGCCCTGTCGCCGGCTGCGGTGGAAAAGGCCGTGGCCCTGCTGGCCGATGCCCACCGCATCGAATTCTACGGTTCCGGCAATTCGGGCATCGTCGCCGCCGACCTGCAGCACAAGTTTTTCCGCCTGGGTCTGGCCACCGTCGCCTACAGCGACCCGCATGTCTATAACATGTCGGCCCTGACCCTGGGGCGCTCCGACGCCGTGGTCCTGATCTCGAACTCCGGGCGGACCGTGGACATTCTCGAAGCCGCCGAAAGCGCCCGTTCGGTCGGCGCCTCCATCGTCGCCCTGACCCATTCCAATTCACCGTTGGCCCGCCTTGCCACCGTCGCCCTGCTGTCGGACGTCAGCGAAGACAACGACCTTTACACGCCCATGACCTCGCGGCTGACCCATCTGACGGTGGGCGACGTCCTGGCCGTGGGGGTGGCGCTGAAACGCGGACCGTCCGTCTCGCAGGTCCTGGGCCGCGGCAAGATGGCGGTGCTGAACCGCCGCCGGCAGCCGGCCTGACCAGCCATCCTCATTTGGGGATGGCAGGCTCGCCAGGGCGCGCCTAGTTTAGCCCATGCCATCCCGGAGCGGATCACCGAGATAATACCAATAATTGATTTTCCTGCCGGTGACTTATTCGTTGTGGCGTTGCTATACTGATGACCCCTCCTTCTTCCCGTGCCGGGAAACAGGAGGCGGAACCGGACCGCCGGGATATCCAACGGTTCTCAAGGATCAGACATGCGCCGAACAACCGACCGCCGCCTGTTTGCACGCTATACGGCCTCCGGCCTGACCGCCGAGGTCAACGGCGCGGTGCTGACGGTCAAGGACATCTCGCTGGGAGGGATGCGGCTGGCGGGAAGGGTCGGAACGCCGTCGTCGCGGATCACCTTCATCATTGCCTGCGTCGATGGGAACGGCGACGTCCCCATCACCGCCAGCGGCCTGGTCCTCCGGCACGGACAAACCTCCACCGCCATCGCCTTCCAGGGCGCCACCCTGCCCCTGATGAAGCTGGTGGTCCGCCAGGCGTCACGCCATCTGGGCGTCGACCCCTACATGGTCAAGTAAGGCCGCCTTGCGTGGCATCTGCGTCCGTCAGGCGGCCTGACCCGACCGGACCGTACTCAAGAATCGCCCAACCTCGGCGTCCAAGTGCCGGGCCTGCGCCAGCAGATCCTGCGACGCGGCGCTGATGGCGTCGGCTTCGCGGCCGGTACTGGTGGAATCCGCCTGAACCTTGACGATGCTGGCCGAAACCTCCTGCGTTCCGGCGGCGGCCTGAAGGACGTTGGAGGCGATGCCCCCGGTCACCGCCGATTGCTCCTGGACCCCGGTGGCGACCCGATCGTTGATGGTGCCCAACTCGGCCACCACCTGCTCGATGGCGGCCACCGCGGCCACCGCCGCCTGGGTTCCCTCCTGGATCGAGGCGATGCGGGCGGTGATGTCCTCGGTCGCCTTGGCGGTCTGGTTGGCCAGTCCCTTGACCTCGGACGCCACCACGGCAAACCCCTTGCCGGCCTCGCCGGCCCTGGCCGCCTCGATGGTGGCATTCAGCGCCAACAGGTTGGTCTGGCTGGCGATGGCATTGATCAGGGCGACGATCTCGCCGATCCGCGTGACGTTCTCGGCCAAGCGCTGGATCATGCCGGCGGCATCATGGGCCTTCGCATCGACCTGGCGGCCGACATCGCGGGACCGCTCCACCTCGCGGGCGATCGCCGACAGCGACCCGGCCAGGGCGTCGGTGGCCGTCGAAATCGAGCGCACGTTGGTCGAGGCCTGTTCGGCGGCGCCGGCCGCCGTGGTGGCACGCAGGCTGGTGTCGGTGGCGGTCCCGACCATCTCCTGGGACGAGGATTGCAGTTTCAGCGCGGCGGCGGTGACCGTCTTGACCACGGCGCCCACCTGCGTCTCGAAACTGTCGGCCAACTGCCGCAGAGCCTGAGCGCGCTCGACCTCGGCCTCCTTCTGGCGATCCTCCAGCGCCTGATGCGCTTCCATCAGGGACAGGATGCAGAACTTGATGACGCTGCCCAGACGACGGACCTTGGTCGGCGGCCCGGCCACCGCCAGATTGCCGATGCGCCGCCCCCGGAAGTCCAGCGCCCAGCCGCATCCGGCGCGCATGGTTTTCGACTGCAGGGCTTGCCAGCGGGTGATTTCGTAGGCCGACATTTCTCCGGACATAACGCGGCGCGCCATGGCATGGGGCTGGCCGATCCGATGATGGACGTTGGAAGCGACGATGGCGCCGCCCTCCCCCATCACGGTGACCCCGAACCCGAATTCCTTGGCAAAGCGATCGCAAAGACCTTGGACGAACGCAACATCCATTCGGCTGACCTCCCCCCGGTGACGGCCGGTTTGACCGGCTCTTCGGCATGCCTGCCACACATCGGGACAGCGCTCCGGAGAGAAGAAATCCCCCGGGGCAAATCCCGAATAGTTCTAAAACATTGTTCAGTCACCGACCCATTGACCGGCGGCGGCGTAAAAATGCGGGGTGGATAATGACACCCCGACACAAAAGACGGCAACGGGATTTTCTTCCAAACATTGCCGAATGAGACGTCGATAGCGATTGGCAAGTTGTAGGATATTAAACCAGGGAAGCGACCACCCTATTCTGTTCGGGTGGCATCCGGCCCTGGGCGGCCGGCAGACAGCCCGCGGGGCGGAGGCGGCAAGGCGCTCCGCCCGCAACGGTGGCCGGGACCGCGATCAGCGCTGGTGGGTCCGGACGATCTGGCGGCTCATCCAGAACGACAGCGAGACGAAGGCGACCACGACAAAACAGCCCAGCGAGATCAGGACGCCCAGATCGCCGTGGGAAAACGCCGTTGCGGTCCCCTTGATGACGAAGGCGTTGATCAGGACCCAGATCAGCATGGGAACCGCCATCGCGGCAACCAGAAGGTAAGGAAGAAAGCGCATGGAGCAACCCCATTAGATTTATTCTAACACGCAGGACCCGAAGAATATCCCACTCCGCAACTCTGTCAATGCTGCATGTGCGAACAATACCTCCCCCTTGACAGCCGCGCCGCACCGGCCTAATCACGATCCATCCAGTATCCCGGAACACGGTGCAATTCCGTGGCGGTCCCGCCGCTGTAATCGGGGACATCGGACGCTTGGCGCAAGCCAGCCACTGGTGGAGACCATCCCACCGGGAAGGTGCGGCCCGATGGTTGATCCGAAAGCCAGAAGACCTGCTGGATCTGACATCGCGAGGGACGAAATCCGATGGTAAAGGGTTTCGGCAAGGCTTTGTGCCTGCCGACGTCCCTCATGACTATCGGAGGCCGTGATGAGCAAAAATCTTGAGCAGAAGTCACCGGCGGACTCGCTCCGTCCGGACGTGATCGCCATTCGCAAGACCTGCGACGCCCAGGGGACGGGATTGTCCCACTATGTCCTGATGGATAAACAGGTTCAGCGGTGACGGCTTCGGCCCAATCGTTGAGGGGGGGGAGCTCCGTCCGGGGCTCCCTTTTCCCCTTCCACCCCTTTGACATCAACCATCCCACCCACGTCGCCCTGGTCGACCCCGACACCGCATTCTGGGCCCTGGTCGACAAAGCCAAGCTGGCGGTGTCGGTCGAGGACATCGCCGCCACCTTCCAGGCCAAGGCGGCCGCCTTCGCCGACGAGATGCGGACGCTGCGCTTCCACCTGAAGCCCTCGGCGGTCTACTTCAACCCGACCGAGCGCTGCAATCTCAACTGTTCCTACTGCTACATCCCGTCGGAGATGCGCCGTTCGGGCGAGCACATGGACAAGGACCGCTTGCTGGCGGCGCTGGATACCCTGCACCGCTATTTCCGCGGCCACATGCCCGAAGACCGGCTGCCACAGATCATTTTTCACGGCGCCGAGCCGCTTCTGGCCCGTGACGCGGTCTTTGCCGGCATCGAGGCGTTCGCCGACCGCTTCCGCTTCGGCGTACAGACCAACGCCACCCTTCTGGACGACAGCGCGGTGGACTTTCTGACCGGCCATGGGGTCGGCATCGGCCTGTCCCTGGACGGGCCGACCGCAGCCATCGCCGACCGCACGCGGCGGCGCTGGAACGGAGATGGCGTCTTCGACCATGTGGTCCGCGCCATGGAACGGCTGGACGGCTACAAGGGCTTCAACGTCATCTGCACCATGACGGAAGAGAACCTGCCGCACCTCTCCGACCTGGTGACCTTCTTCCACCAGCATCGGGTTCCGGCCTGCATGCTGAACGTCACCCGCTGCACCCAGCCGGGCGCCCGCGCCTTGCGCGGCAGCGACGAGGCGGTCGCCAAAGCCTTTCTGGCGGCCCTGGACCAGACTCACGCCCTGTTCCGGGACACCGGCCGCAAGCTGGTGGTGGCGAATTTCGCCAACATCCTGATCGCCATCCTGGCACCGACGGCACGCCGGTTGATGTGCGATATCTCGCCCTGCGGCGGAGGTCGCAGTTTCTTCGCCGTCGCCCCCAATGGCGACCTGTTCCCCTGCAGCGAATTCATCGGGCTGCCCGACTTCGTCGGCGGCAACCTGTTCGCCGATTCCATCGACACGGTGCTGGCCAGCCAGCCGTTCCAGACCGTCATCGGCCGCAAGGTCGAAGACATCGCGGGCTGTGACGTCTGTCCGATCCGCCATTTCTGCGGCTCGCCCTGCCCGGCCGAGGCCCATGAGATGAATGGCGGCATGACCCAAAAGGGTGCCTTCTGCCAGTTCTACGAGGAGCAGGTCCGCTACGCCCTGCGCCTGATCGCCGACGGGCATCATCAGGACTACCTGTGGGACGGCTGGGACGACGGAACGGAAGTCACCTGCGCCATCGGGGCGTAGGGTCCAAAGAAGGGACCAGTGGGGCTGCCAGGCGACATGGAAAACTGGTCCCGTGTCGAGTGGGGCGGGCGTTGCGCCCGCCCCACTCACGCCGATGAAGGTGCCGCCAACTCGGCCGGCATAGTCCCGCAGGCTGTCCCGGCTGGCGCGGGCGATCTCGATGCCGACCTCGATGACCCGGTCGCTGGCCAGATGGCCCAAGCCGTCATCGGCATCCACCGCCGGTGCCAACCGCTCCACCGTGATGGTCGGACAGGGCTTGATCCGCCCTGCCGCCAGTCCGCGCAGATTGTGAGGGTCAGACGGATGCCATGGGTGTCCACCCCCCGGACCGACGCGTCGGTCGGGACCCGCGCCGCCGCCCCGGCGCTGTCGGGGGAGGCCCCCGGCAGAGCGGGCGCGGCCTCCGTACTGCCCGTCAGGCGGTCTTGACGCCGTCGAGGAAGGTCTCGACCGAGGCCTTCAGCTTACCACTTTCATCCCCGACCGCTTCAGCGGCGGATCGCACATTGCCGGCCATGGTTCCGGTATGTTCGGCCGCCGCCGCCACCTCGGTAATGTTGGCGGCGACGTCACGGGTTCCGGCAGCCGCCTGCTCCACATTGCGAACCACCTCCTGCATGGCCGCCCCCTGTTCCTCCACCGCCCCGGCGATGGCCGAGGCCATCTCGTTGATCTCGCCGATGACCGAATTGATGCGGCGAATCGCTTCGACTGCGTTCTGGGTTTCCACCTGGATGGTCGAGATCTGGGCGGTGATCTCGTCGGTGGCTTTGGCCGTCTGGTTGGCCAGGCTCTTGACCTCGCCCGCCACCACGGCAAAGCCCTTGCCGGCATCGCCGGCGCGCGCCGCCTCGATGGTGGCGTTCAGCGCCAGAAGGTTGGTCTGGCTGGCGATGTCGGTAATCAGGGTCACCACTTCGCCGATCCGGGCGGCCGAATTGTTGAGCCCCTCCATGATTCGCGTGGTCGCCGCCGCTTCCGAGGCCGCACCGGTCGAGATGGTTGCCGACCGATTGACCTGGCGGCCGATTTCCTGGATCGACGACAGCATCTCCTGGCTGGCCGCAGCGATGGTGTTGACGTTGGTGCTGGCCTCTTCGGTCGCCGTCGACACCGCCGCGCTCTGGCCCCTGGTCTGCTCGGCATTGGCGGTCATGGCCACCGCCGTCCTTCCCAGCTCGTCGGCCGCGACGGTCAAGCGGCCCAGAAGTGCCGTCACCGCCTGGTCGAAGATGCCGGTCAGCCCCTCGATCTTCTTCTGGCGGGCTTCGCGTTGGGCCAATGCAGCCTTTTCGTCGGCTTCCAGCCGAATCCGTTCGACGGCATTGACCTTGAAGACTTCCACCGCCTTCGACATGTCGCCGATTTCATCGTGCCGCTCGCGGCCTGGAATCTCCACCCCGGTGTCTCCTGCGGCGAGACCGCCCATGGCGGTCACCATGCGGGCGATCGGCCCGGTGATGCCCCGTACGATCAGCATCGCCACCGCCAGCGACAGAGCGATACCGGCCAGCGCCGCCACGCCATTGATGATGGAGGTGGTCTCGAAGGTGGCACGACCGTGGTCGTATTCCTCCTTGCCGATGCGTTCCTGGAGGTTCAGGTCCTCGCGCAGGTCCGTGCTGAGTCGGATGGCCGCGTCACGCCCCGGGCCCGAGCTCAGTTCTTCAACCTTGGCGGCTGCGTCCGCCCCCTCCACCAGGGCCACGGTCTGGTCGACGATCTTGAAATAGGCGCCCATGTCCGCCTGCACCCGGTCGGAGATCGCCTTTTCTTCCGGCACCATATAACTGGCCAGGTAGGCCTTCCATTGCTTGTCGACATCCTGGCGGAATTCGGCCACCCGTTTCACCGCCCCGGCCTTCATGGCCGGATCGGAGCTGACCGCGGCCTCCAGGAGCCGCGAGCGGATCCGGCCGACATCGTCGATGATCTTGGCCAATTGTACCAGGCAGACCGTCCGATCCTCATAGACGGTCTTGAGGCTGGCGTCGATCGAGGACATTCCCCGGTATCCCATGAAGACCACGGCCAAGGTCAGGACGATCATGATGGCGACCAACATGAATAGACGTTGACCGATGCGGAAATTCTGAAGCATGGAGTCCCCCTTCAGAAGGCGGCCAAAGAAATCGTGTTTGGACTCCCGCGTCGCCACGCAGCGACGCCCCCCCGATGAGGATGTCCGAAACAGCCGCCCCCAACAAAATAATACAACGTCAACTCATTAATAAATCGTGAAGTTTACGACTTGCCCGCTTGTCAACGCATTGTGTAGAAAATAATCAATATTTTAACACGAGGAACGTGATTGTTGACGCCAGGTGGTGTGATACTCGCAACGCCGGACGAGGCATATCGGCATATTCGCGAAAGAGGATTTGCATGGATGAGCATTGAGCATGAAACAGACCACTCCGGAAGACGTCTTCCGTCGTCGGCCGATGAGCGCAGAAGGATTCTCCGCAACGTCACCAATTGGCTGAAATATCTGGATACGAAACATCTTATTGCGATTTATTTTCTATCTATGCCTGTATCCAGGAGAATCATTTCTATCATTCAGGGTCGCGTATTGATTATTTTTTCCAGATGACCCGACGGACGCGGTCCAGGGAGCAACCGGTGACACTTATTATCGGCGACATCAAGACAGCGATGTCGGAGCGGGATGCCGATCACCTCTTTCACGATTATTTCACATGCATAACGGAGCGTGCCTTTTCTCGACTGTTCCCCGCTTCTTGACGCTCTCGATGGATTTCGCCCCGCCCCCCATTGAATCACGCCATCGGGCGCGGCAGCACCCCAGGGGTGACGAGGAAGGATAGTGCCATCGCCGGACGGCGCGACGGCCCTCTTCCGGCGAACGTCCCGGGCAAGGACGGCCTGAGCCTGTGTCCCCGGGACCAGGCATTGACGATGATGGTCTTGGACAACCGGCTGGTACCAGGGGCTGCGGATGTCAGAGCGCGATGCTCTAAACCTCGCGCTCCGCCTTGGTCATGGCGGCCAGCCGGGCGGGAAGGCGGGCCAGGATCTCCAGCCGCTGGGCATCGTCGCTAACCCGCCAGTTGGCAATCTCTTCCAGCGTCCGGCCACAGCCGCGGCAGTGGCCGGTCCGCTGGACGATCTTGCAAAGCGCGACGCAAGGCGACGCAACCGGCGGCATGTCGTCAGGATTGGCTCTGGCGGTAAGCTCTCTTGCGATCGTTGGCGTCCAGGAGCCGCTTGCGCAACCGCACGCTCTTGGGCGTCACTTCCACCAGTTCGTCGTCGTCGATGTAGGCGATGGCCTGCTCCAGGCTCATCTTGCGCGGCGGCGTCAGACGAACTGCCTCGTCCTTGCTGGTGGTACGGATGTTGGTCAGCTGCTTGGCTTTCAAGCAGTTGACCTCGAGATCATTGCCCCTGGAATGCTCGCCAATGATCATGCCTTCGTAGACCTTGACGCCGGCCCCCAGGAACAGCGGTCCACGCTCTTCCAGATACCAAAGGCCGTAGGCCACGGTTTCGCCCTGCCCATTGGAGATCAGCACGCCATTGCGCCGTCCCTCGATCGGACCCTTGAACGGTGCATAGCCGTGGAACATGCGGTTCATCAGGCCGGTGCCGCGGGTGTCGGTGAGGAACTCGCCGTGGTAGCCGATCAGGCCGCGCGATGGGGCCAGAAAGGTAATGCGCAGCTTGCCGCCGCCCGACGGTTTCATCCCGGTCATCTCGGCCTTGCGAAGGCTCATCTTTTCGACGACGACGCCCGAGAATTCCTCGTCGACGTCGATGAAGACCTCTTCCATCGGCTCCAGACGCTCGCCGGTGGCGTCGTCGGTCTTGAACAGCACCCGCGGGCGCGAGATGGACAGCTCGAAGCCTTCACGGCGCATCGTCTCGATCAGGACGCCCAGTTGCAGCTCGCCACGGCCGGCGACCTCGAAGGCATCCTTGCTTTCGGTCTCGCGGATATGGATCGCCACATTGCTTTCCGCCTCGCGGTTCAACCGCGCGCCGATCACCCGGCTGGTCACCTTGTCGCCTTCCTGCCCGGCCAGCGGGCTGTCGTTGACGGCAAAGGTCATCGCCAGGGTCGGAGGGTCGATCGGCTGGGAATAAATCGCTTCGGTCACCTCCAGCGCGCAGATGGTGTCGGCCACCGTCGTCTTGGTCATGCCCGAAACGGCGACGATGTCGCCGGCTTCCGCCACCTCCAGGGCCGTCCGCTCGATACCGCGGTAGGCCAGTATCTTGGCGATGCGGAACTGCTCGATCAGGCTGCCGTCCCGCGCGAGCGACTTCACCGTCTGGTTCAACTTGACCGAACCGGAATGGATGCGCCCGGTCAGCACGCGCCCCAGGTAGGGGTCGGCCTCCAGCGTCGTGGCCAGCATGGAGAACGGCGCCTCGAGATCATGGTCGGGGGCCGGCACATGGCGGACAATCAGGTCGAACAGGGCGGACAGGTCCTGGCGCGGACCTTCCAGGCTGTCGTCGGCCCAGCCGTCACGGCCGACGGCAAACAGGGTCGGGAAATCCAGCTGGTCGTCGGTGGCGTCCAGCGCGGCGAACAGATCGAAGACCTCGTCATGGACCTCGTGGGGCCGGGCATCGCCGCGGTCGACCTTGTTGATCACCACGATCGGCCGCAGGCCCAGGGCCAGCGCCTTGCCGGTGACGAACTTGGTCTGTGGCATCGGGCCTTCGGCGGCATCCACCAGCACCACCACGCCGTCGACCATCGACAGGATCCGTTCGACCTCGCCGCCAAAGTCGGCATGGCCGGGGGTATCGACGATGTTGATGCGGGTGTCCTTCCACTGCACCGAGGTGCATTTGGCCAGGATGGTGATGCCGCGTTCCTTTTCCAGGTCATTGGAGTCCATCACGCGCTCGGCCACCTGCTGGTTGGCTCGGAAGGTGCCGGATTGGCGAAGCATGGCGTCAACCAGCGTGGTCTTGCCGTGGTCGACGTGGGCGATGATGGCGATATTGCGAAGTTCCATGTGTCAAACCGTTTGCGTAAGCGTGTGGGCGACCAGCCGGGAGAGATCGACCGCCGGGCGGGCACCGATATGCCCGATGATTTCGGCGGCACAGAGGCCGCCCAATCGGGCGCAAGTTCCCAGGTCGCGGCCCTGGGTAAAGCCGTAGAGGAAGCCGGCGGCATAAAGGTCGCCGGCGCCGGTGGTGTCGATCACCGCGGGCACCGGCTCGGCACCGATGGACACCGTCGTCGGCCCGGACACCACCACCGAGCCATGGGCCCCGCGCGTGACGATGCCAAGCTCCACATGATCCTTGAGGCGCGCCAGCGCCTCGCCAAAACCGGTCTGGTAAAGCGCGGTGATCTCAGCCTCGTTGGCGAACAGAATGTCGATATGATCGGTCATCAGTTGCAAAAACTCGGCCCGGTGGCGCTCCACGCAGAAGGGATCCGACAATGACAGCGCGACCTTGCGGCCGGCCGCATGGGCAATGGCGGCGGCCTTGCGGAACGCCTCCTTGGCCCGCGGTGGATCCCAGAGATAGCCCTCCAGATAGGTAACCTTGGCGCCGGCGACAACGTCCTGGTCGACGTCTTCCGGCCCGAGGTCGGTCGAAACACCCAGATAGGTCTGCATCGTCCGCTGGGCGTCGGGCGTCACCAGCACCATGCAACGCGCCGTCGACGGTCCGCTGGCCGCAGCCGGCGTCGCGAAATTGACCGCCAGGCGCTCCAGATCGCGACGGAACACATCCCCCAAGGAATCGTCGCGGACCTTGCCGATGAATGCCGCACGCCCCCCCAGGACGGCGACGCCGGCCACCGTGTTGGCGGCCGATCCGCCGGAACATTCGATGCGCCGCTCCATCACCTGGTAGACGGCATCGGAACGGTCGGCGTCGACCAGCGTCATCACGCCTTTGGCGACACCCAGCTTTGCCAGGACGCCATCGTCGGCATGGGCGAGCACATCGACAATGGCGTTGCCGATACCGGCAACGTCAAATGAGCTCTCCACCATAAAATCCTCCGGAAGGGTTTCGCGGCGCGAGTATATCCGGCGCCGGGGACGGAACAATTCAAAAATGGCCCCCATCCCGGCGCTGGCCGATTGGCAGACCTGCGGTTGGCGGAAGTCCAGGCCCGGCAACGCCATTTTTCTGTGACAACTTGGTAAAATGCTCACGGCGGACGCGAACAATCGTTGACGGGAACGGAGGTTTCGCAGAATTCTGCTCGGTTCGCGGCAAAATAATAAGGAGGGCGGGGAAAGATATGCTGAAGTTCAATCCTCGCCTGCTTCCGGTGATCGCCGCCCTGTCGACGCCGCCACTGGGCGTCTTCGTGATTCTGATCGCCCTGGGCGACATCGACATCGGCCCCGCCTTGGCCGCCGCCGCCGCCGTGGTGCTGTTGACCGGATTGCTGCTGCATCCCTACGGCGCCGACATGGCCAACGTCGCCCGCTATGCCCGCGATCTGGCCAACGGCATCGAAAGCGCGCCGCCGACCTTGCGAACCGGACTGGCCGCCGACCTGTTGGCCGCGCTGGGGCAACTGCGCCGAGGCTGGCGGGCGCAAAGCGGCAATCTCACCACCCTGGTCCGCTTTCACGAAAATCTCGTGGAAAGCCTGCCGGCGCCGCTGTTCCTGCTGAACCGCCAGCGTCGGGTGGTCCGGGCCAACCTGTCTGCCACCTCGGTCTTCGGACGCCAGTTGCAGGGGCGGGACCTGGCCGCCTTCCTGCGTTATCCCGACCTGCTGGACGCCGTCGACGGCGTCCTCGCCGGCCGCGGCGGGACGTCGGTGGAAATCTCGCTTCGCGGCGGGACCGAGCTGGATTTCCGCGCCATGCTCGAGCCGCTGCGCGATCCCGGCCCGGACGGCACCGTGGCCGTCCTGACCCTGCACGACATCACCGCGTTGAAGCGCCTGGAACAGATGCGGGCGGACTTCATCGCCAACGCCAGCCACGAACTTCGCACCCCGCTCTCGGCGCTGCTGGGATTCATCGAAACCCTGCGCGGGCCGGCCCGTGACGACACCGAGGCCCACGAACGCTTCCTTGCCATCATGTTCGAACAGGCGTCGCGGATGTCGCGGCTGGTGGCCGACCTGTTGAATTTGAGCCGCATCGAACTGAACGAACGGACCCAGCCGGGCGGCCTGACCGACATTCCCACCGTCGTCCAACGGATCGCCGAAGGGCTGGTTCTGCAGGCCGAGGGACGGGGCATGCGGATCGAATTGGACATGGCCCCGGACCTGCCGCCGGTCAAAGGCCAGCGGGACGAGTTGGAGCAGATCTTCCAGAACCTGATGGACAATGCCCTCAAATATGGCCGCCAGGGAACTCCGGTGCAGGTGTCGATCCGGCTGACCTCCGAACTGCCAGCCGGACTGGCCGGCCGCTGCCGTGAGGCCATCGCCGTTGCGGTGCGCGACCAGGGCGAGGGCATCGAACGTCAGCATCTGCCGCGCCTGACCGAGCGGTTCTTCCGCGTCGACGCCGCCCGCTCGCGACAACTGGGAGGCACCGGCCTCGGCCTGGCCATCGTCAAGCATCTGGTCAACCGGCACCGTGGGCAACTGGTCATCGACAGCGTGCTGGGGGTGGGCAGTACCTTTACGGTCTTTCTGCCGGTCGATGAGGCATAAAAATCATCACGGCCCGGAAAGCATGACAAAAGTCATGAAAGCTGTTGCCAGCGGCAAGGCGAACGTTGTACCTGCATGGCAGCCGACCGCCACCATCGGGAGCCGTCTTGTTGCCCTCTGAGCCCGCGCCTCGACCTGATACCGCCCTGTTGCCGGCCAAAGTGATTGCGGACGGGGTCTGCGTCTTCTATGGCGACAAGCAGGCCCTGAAGGATATCAATCTCTCGATCAACCAAAACGAGGTGACCGCCCTGATCGGCCCCTCGGGATGCGGCAAGTCGACCTTCCTGCGCTGCCTCAATCGCATGAACGAGACCATCGCCAACTGCCGGGTGGAGGGAACCGTCCTGCTGGACGGCCTGGACGTCCATCGCGACCTCGATCCCGTGCAACTGCGGGCCCGCGTCGGCATGGTGTTTCAGAAACCCAATCCCTTTCCCAAATCGATCTTCGACAATGTGGCGTTCGGCCCCCGCATCCACGGTTTGGCATCCCGTGCCGACGAGGTGGAGAATATCGTTCACAACAGCCTGGTTCGTGCCGGCCTGTTCGACGAGGTCAAGGATCGTCTGCATGAACCGGGAACCGGCCTGTCGGGCGGCCAACAGCAACGGTTGTGCATCGCCCGCGCCATCGCCATCAGTCCGGAAGTGATCCTGATGGACGAACCCTGTTCGGCGCTCGACCCCATCGCCACCGCCAAGGTCGAGGAGCTGATCGAGGAACTGCGCGACGAATACACCATCGTCATCGTTACCCATTCCATGCAACAGGCGGCGCGAGTCTCGCAGCGGACCGCCTTCTTCCACTTGGGCGATCTGGTCGAAGTGGGACCGACCGAAGAGGTCTTTACCAGCCCGCGCGAGCGGCTGACCCAGGGCTATATCACCGGGCGCTTCGGCTGACGGCGGAGGGAGCCATGCCGCATATCGTCAAATCCTTTGATGACGAACTGGACCAGTTGAAGCAGACCCTGCTTCACATGGGAGATCTGGCGCGGACCCAACTCACCCGGGCCTTGGCCGCGATGGACAGCCAGAACGAGGACCTGGCGCACCAGGTGATCGACGATGACGACGAGATCGACCGCCTGGAGATGGACATCAACGAGCGGGTCATTCGCGTGCTGGCCTTGCGGGCGCCGTTCGCGGACGATCTGCGCTCGGTGGTGGCGGCCTTGAAGATCGCTCAGGATCTCGAAAGGATCGCCGACTATGCCGCCAACATCGCCAAGCGCGCGCTGCTGTTGAACCAGGGCGCCCTGCTGCCGCCGGTTCATGCCGTCCTGCGCATGGGCGTGCTGGTCGAGCGGCAGATCGCGGACGTGGCCAAGGCCTATCACGACCGCGATGCCAGCCAGGCCTTGGCGGTGTGGAACAGCGACCTGCCGATCGACGAGGCCTATTCCGGGCTGTTCCGCGAACTGCTGACCTATATGCTGGAGGATCCCCACGCCATCGGTCCGGCCAGCCATCTGTTGTTCATTGCCAAGAACATCGAGCGCATCGGCGACCACGCCACCAACATCAGCGAGATGGTGTATTTCGTCATCACCGGCCGCTACATCGAAGGGAACCGCCCCAAGGGCCCCGCAACCGACGCCATCGGCGACGCCGAGGCCTAAAGGCCCATGACCGCCAAGCTCACCAGAAATGACCCTCGCCCACGAAGCCGGCGAGGGTCCTTCGCGTCCCCGGCGCCGGTGGACTATTTGGCGCGATCGATGGCGGCCTGAATCATCCGGGCGGCGTCATCGCAGTCGCCCCAGCCCGCCACCTTGACCCATTTCCCGGTTTCCAGATCCTTGTAGTGGGCGAAGAAATGCTCGATCTGCTGGATCAGGGTCAGCGGCAGGTCCTTGTAGCTGGCCACATTGTCATAGAACGGGTGCAGCTTGGGATGCGGCACCGCCAGGATCTTCTCGTCATGACCGGCTTCGTCCTCCATCATCAGGACGCCGATCGGGCGCGACCGCATCACCGAACCGACCGCCACGCCATGGCGCCCCACCACACAGACGTCCACGGGGTCACCATCGTCGGCCAGGGTGTTGGGGATAAACCCGTAGTTACAGGGATAGTACATTGCGGTATGCAGGAAACGGTCGACGAACATGGCGCCGGACTGCTTGTCGACCTCATATTTCACCGGGTCGCTGTTGAGCGGAATCTCGATGATGACATTGATATCCCACGGAGGATTGATGCCGATCGGGATCTTCTTGATATCCATGACGGTCGCCTTCCTGGTCGGTTGATCGTTAACGGCCTCTGGCGAGCGGCACCATAACCGATCCCGAAAAAGGGAACCACCCCTGCCTTTCGGCAGAGCGGACCCTTATCTCAGGCCGCCCTGATCGGCGGCCGGCACACGACCCAGTCTCGACGAGTCCGTCCCATCGCGACTTGGCATTAATCCGCAGCGGTCTGCCCGGCCGCCGACAGGCCGGGCAGGCGCATCATGAAAACCAGCAACAGCAGAGCCGGCACCGTCACCACGGTGGTCAGCAGGAAGAACAGCTCCCAACCCAAGTGATCGGCCAGGGCGCCGGCGCTGGAGGCGAACAGGGTGCGCCCCAGCACCGCCAGCGAGGACAGCAACGCATATTGGGTGGCGGTGTAGCGAAGATTGCACAGGCTGGAGACATAGACCACCAAGGCGGTCCCGGCCATGCCTCCGGTCAGGTTCTCGGCGGCCACGCACAGGACCAGATAGCCCAGGTGATGTCCCGCCACCGCCTGCAGGATGTAGAACAGGTTGCCAAGCGACTGCAGAACGCCACAGATCAGAAGAGCCTTGAGGCAGCCCAGGCGGGTCACCACGGCGCCGCCCACCACGCAGCCGACCAGGGTGAAGACCACGCCGAAGATCTTGGAAACCTCGCCGATCTCGGTCAGCGTGAAGCCGATGGCGATGTAAAGCGGCATGGCCATGATGCCGGCCATGGCCTCGCCCAGCTTATAGGTCATGATGAACAGCAGGGCCAAAGGCCAGGCCGGGCGGCGCATGATGTCGGCGAAAGGCAACACGATGGTTTGAGCCAACACGGTGCGCAGATCCCGGGCTGCCGCCGCCGAGGGCTGCGGCTGGGCTTCGGGCATCACCAGGAAAACACCGATGCCGACCGCCAGCAGGGCCGCCATGACGCCATAGGCCACCGTCCAGCCGAAGGCGTCGGCCAGGAACAGGGCTCCGGCGCCGGCCGCCAGCATGCCCATGCGATAGCCGACCTGAACCGCCCCGGCGCCCGGTCCCTGCCGGGCGTCGTCCAGGATCTCGATGCGGAAGGCGTCGATGACGATGTCCTGGCTGGCCGACAGAAAGGCGACCACCACCGCCAACACCGCCATGGTGCCGATCTGGCGGGTCGGATCCAGGGTGCCGAAGACGGCGATGACGGCCATCAGTGCCAGCTGGATGGTGATCCCCCAGCCGCGCCGGCGTCCCAGCGGCAGGGGAGGCGGCAACCGTTCGATCAGGGGTGACCACAGGAACTTCAGCGAATAGGGGGTGCCCACCAGGGCGAACAGGCCGATGCCGGTACGGCTGATGCCGACCTGGGCCAGCCAGCCGGACAAGGTGGAATAGGTCAACAGCAGGGGAACCCCGCTGGAGAACCCCAGCAGCAGGACCGCCAGGACCCGTCGGTCGCCGTAGGCGGCCAAGGCCTGCCGCCACCCCATCATCGCTGCCTTGAAAGAGGTGAGGCGCAAGAACCGCTCCGGCCGAAGGGAAAAAAAGCGGCGGGATGACACCCGCCGCGTGATGTCGCGTCTCCCTCTTGCGCCAGGGAGCGCCGAACCGTCAATGCTTTTTTGCCCGCTCCCGGACGCGCGATGGTCCGGGAGCGGGCCGTTTGCGTTACCGTTCCTCTTCGTCGTGGGCCAAGCCCCAAACCTCCGGAGAACGCCACAGGCGGGATTTCAGAAGTTCGCGAAGATAGATGAACTCCTTGGGCAGACGATCGAAGAACTTCTCGAAATGTTCCTCGTGGGAACGGGCCTCGACGGTTCCCGCGGCACGATCGACGGTCATCAGTTCGTAGAAGCGGCTGGCCGGGAAGTCCAATCCCTGCCATTCGATGTCCTCGTAGCGCGGCATCAGACCCAGCGGGCTTTCCACCGCGAAACCGCGCCCGTTGACACGGTCGACGATCCACTTCAGGACCCGCATGTTCTCGCCGAAGCCCGGCCACATGAACTTGCCGTTGGCGTCCTTGCGGAACCAGTTGACCCGGAAGATCGGCGGCGGATTGGACAGCTGCCGGCCAATGTTCAGCCAGTGATTGAAGTAGTCGGCCATGTTGTAACCGCAGAACGGCAACATGGCCATCGGATCACGACGGATTGCCGCTTGGCCCACCGCCGCCGCCGTCGCCTCCGATCCCATGGTGGCGCCCAGATAGACGCCGTGGGCCCAGTTGAAGGCCTGGAAGACCAACGGCATGTTCTTGGACAGCCGTCCGCCGAACAGAAAGGCCGAGATCGGCACGCCATTGGGGTTTTCCCAGTCCGGGTCGATGCAGGGACATTGACCGGCCGGAGCGGTGAAGCGGGCGTTGGGGTGGGCGGCCGGTTCGGGCGAGTCCGGAGTCCAATCCCGTCCCTTCCAGTCGATCACATGGGCCGGCTTCTCCTCGGTCAGGCCTTCCCACCAGATGTCACCATCGTCGGTCAGGGCGACGTTGGTGAAGATGGAGTTGGCCCGGCAGGATGCGATGGCGTTGTAGTTGGTGCTGGCACCGGTCCCGGGCGCCACGCCGAAGAAACCGGCCTCCGGATTGATGGCATAAAGGCGCCCGTCGGCACCCGGCTTGATCCAGGCGATATCGTCGCCGACGGTCCAGATCTTCCAGCCCTCGAATCCCTTGGGCGGCACCATCATGGCGAAGTTGGTCTTGCCGCAGGCCGACGGGAACGCCGCGGCCACATAGGTCTTTTCGCCTTCAGGGTTCTCGACGCCGACGATCAGCATATGTTCGGCCAGCCAGCCTTCATCGCGGGCCATCACCGAGGCGATCCGCAAGGCGAAGCACTTCTTGCCCAACAGGGCGTTGCCGCCATAGCCCGAGCCGAACGACCAGATCGACCGTTCTTCCGGGAAGTGGGCGATGTAGATGTTCTTCGGGTTGCAGGGCCAGGCGACGTCCGCCTCGCCGTCCTCCAAGGGCTTGCCGACCGAATGAACGCAAGGGACGAAATCGCCGTTGGCGCCCAGCACCTCGAGCACGGCGCGGCCCATGCGGGTCATGGTGCGCATGCTGATGGCGACATAGGGACTGTCGGTAATCTCGACGCCGATATGGGCGATCGGGCTGCCCAGCGGACCCATGGAAAACGGCACCACATACATGGTGCGGCCACGCATGCAGCCATGGAACAGCTTGTTGAGGTTGGCTTTCATCTCGCGCGGGTTGACCCAATTGTTGGTCGGCCCGGCGTCGGCCTTGCTCTTCGAGCAGATGAAGGTGCGGTCTTCGACGCGCGCGACGTCTTGCGGATCGGATCGGCACAGATAGCTGTTCGGCCGCTTTTCGTCATTCAGCCGGATCAGCGTGCCGGTATCGACCAGCATCTTGCACAGGCTGTCGTACTCTTCCTGCGAACCGTCGCACCAATGGATGGTGTCGGGTTTGCACAGCTTGGCAATTTCATCAACCCATGAGAGTAATTTTCGATTTGTCGTGGTACCGCCATGAATGGCCATGTCGTTCATTGCTGCCTCTCCTCCCAGAGAACGCTCAATGCCTTGTCGTAATGCCAGCCGATCGCCCTTCACAAAGGATGAGGCATGCCTGCCGAGACTAGACAAATATGATGCCAAAAATAATACTACGATTTTTGTGGCTTTACAGCTGAAAAGCGCCGCAAATTCGCAGTCTGCACGCAACAATCTAGCAGATTATCCCCCAAATAAAACCCCTCCTTGTAGGGATATAGCCGGGGATCATGACTAGTGGATCAATATCTTGATCATAAAAATCAATTACAGCGGGAATTTCCCGACAGCATGGCCAGCAGCGTCCGGTCAATGGCGTCGAGACTGGCCGCCGGAGCGGTGAAGACCACCCGTCGACGGCGTCCGCTTCCCCGGCCCAGGGCCAGATCACAGCCATCGGGATCGACCGCCACCATATGGGCGGCGGTTGGTCGGCGCCGCAGGCAGACTTGCGCCAGCCGCAGGGGCAGGCCATCTCGACAAAGATTGATGTCGTCAAGGAACGCCGCCATGCCGGCGGCCATGGCCGCCGCCGCTCCCTCGTCCAGGGCCGGCGTCGGCACGAACCAGTTGGCCCGCCCGAAACCGCCGATCAACTGGGCACGCTGGGCGGTCAGGCGGTAAAAGGCGAAATCGGCAAAGCCGGCATAGCGGGATGCACCCGGATGGCGCGCCAGGAACCGCCGGGCCGCGATCTCGTCGCTGACACGATCAAGCCGCCCCATCAAGGTCAGCCTGGGTCCGGCCTGGGGGTTGGCATGACGGCCGGTACCGTCGATCAACAACGACACCTGGGGATTGCGGGCAATGCCCCGGCTGTGTTCGGCAAGCTCGGACAGCAGCAGGATCGGCGCGCCGGCGAGGTCGGTGGCCAATCCCACCAGCGAGACATAGGGCTGGCCGGTCGCGGCATGATGGGTGGCCAGGGCAGCCCGATCGGCCGCGCGCAGCAAGGCACGGGCGGCAGCGGGAACCGACGGCGGCGGGTTGTCAGACATCTGCCCAGTGTGAGCCGCCCCGCAGGCGCCCGTCAAGGCAGTGGCCGCGATCCGCGTCTCCACCAATTTGCCACAATGAGGGCGGCATGTGGAGCACTGGCGGCGGGTGGTCGTCGGCAAGCGCCTTGGCAAGCCGTGGTAAACGGGCCAAACTGGCAGCGGCGCCGGCGGCAGCGGCCTTCACCTTCGCCGGCCCCAGACGGAGACGATAGACGTGCCACAGACCATTGCCCTGGTCGACGACGACCGTAACATCCTGACTTCGGTCACCATGTCCCTCGAGGCCGAGGGATTTCGCGTGCGCAGCTATACCGACGGCGCCGAGGCACTGCGCGGCATCACGGCGCAACCGGTCGATCTGGCCGTGCTCGACATCAAAATGCCGCGGATGGACGGCATGGAACTGCTGCAGCGGTTGCGCAAGACGTCGGCGGTCCCGGTCATCTTCCTGACCTCGAAGGATGACGAAGTGGACGAGGTCTTGGGGCTTCGCATGGGCGCCGACGACTATATCAAGAAGCCGTTTTCCCAGCGTCTGCTGATCGAGCGGATCCGGGCCTTGCTGCGGCGCGGTGAACTGGCGGCGGAAACCGGGGAGGGGACGGCCAGCCAGGTCGTCGTGCGCGGCAATCTGGTCCTTGATCCCGGACGCCACGACTGCACCTGGAAAGGCCTCGAGGTCGACTTGACGGTCACCGAATTCCTGATCTTGAAGTCGCTGGCCTTGCGCCCCGGCCATGTGAAGAACCGCGACCAATTGATCGACGCCGCCTATGGCGAGCACATCTACGTCGACGACCGCACCATCGACAGCCACATCAAGCGGCTGCGCAAGAAGTTTCGCGACGTCGACGGCGACTTTGCCCATATCGAGACCCTGTACGGCGTCGGCTATCGCTATCGCGACGATCCGTGAGCGAAGACACACCGTCCCCCCGCCCCCTGCTGTCGGCCCTGTTCGGACACCGGCGGCGGGACCGTCAGGCGCCTGCTCCCAGGGGACGCTGGCGTTGGTTGCCGCTGACCTCGCCACTGACCTGGCGCATTCTGGCGGTCAACATGGTCGCCCCCGTCCTGTTGGTCGGGGGACTGTTCTATCTTGACCGCTACAAGAACGAACTGATCGCCGCCGAACTGGAATCCTTGCGCATCCGCGCCGAGATGGTTGGCGCCGCCCTGGGCGAGGGGGCGGTCATCGATAATGGCTTCGCCCTGGCCGAGCTGTCGCCCCAATTGGCCCGCCAGATGGTCCGCCGCCTGGCGCCACCGGCCCGGGTGCGTGCCCGCCTTTACAGCCCGCAAGGCGAAGAACTGGCCGACAGCCGCCTTCTGCTGTCGGCCAACATGCCGATCCAGGTCGAGGATCTGCCCGATCCCGATCGCGGCTGGTTCGCCCGCATCTTCCGCCAGGTCTACGACTATGTCACCGGGTCCCACCTGGTCGACGACCATCTGCCGGTCTATCGCGAACGCAGCCGGCCACGGGCCAGCGACTACAGCGAAGTGGTGCAGGCCCTGGCCGGCGACCCGGCCTGGGCGATCCGCACCCGCAACCATCGCCTGCTGCTGTCCACCGCGGTTCCGGTGCAGCGCTACAAGCAGGTGCTGGGCGCCGTCATGGTGTCGTCATCGGGCGACGACATTGCCCAAAGCCTGTTCAAAGTGCGCCTCACCATCTTTCAGGCCTTCGCCTTCGCCCTGATCATCACCATCACCCTGTCGCTGTACCTGGCCGGCACCATCGCCCGTCCGATCCGCCGCCTGGCCGCCGCCGCCGAGCGGGTGCGCCGCGGTCATGGCCGGCGGCCCTCGATTCCGGACCTGTCGGGCCGGCGCGACGAGATCGGCGAACTGTCGGCGGCGCTGCGCGACATGACCGAGGCCCTGTGGCAACGCATGGATGCCATCGAGTCCTTCGCCGCCGACGTCTCGCACGAGATCAAGAATCCGCTGACCTCGCTGCGCAGCGCCGTCGAGACGGTATCGCGCGTCACCGACCCCGGGCAGCAACGCAAGCTGATGGCCATCATCCAGGATGACGTCGGCCGTTTGGACCGTCTGATCAGCGACATTTCCGATGCCTCGCGCCTGGACGCCGAGTTGTCGCGTGCCGAGGCCGAGCCGGTCCAGATGCTGGCCATGGTCGGAGCCCTGGTCGAGGTTTACCGCGATACCGGGGCCGCCGAGTCCGTCTCGATCGTCGTCGACGCGGCTCCCGACGATCCGCTGGCCGTCGTCGGCCTCGAAAGCCGCCTGGTCCAGATACTGCGCAACCTGATTTCCAATGCCTTGTCCTTCAGCCCGCCTGCCTCGACCTTGAGCCTGTCGGCCGGTCGTGACGGCCGCTGGGTGATCATCGCCGTCGCCGACGAGGGACCGGGCATCCCGGAGAACAAGCTGGATGCCATCTTCGATCGCTTCTATTCCGAGCGCCCGAAGGAAGAAAAGTTCGGCACCCATTCCGGCCTGGGCCTGTCCATCTCCAAGCAGATCGCCGAGGCCCACGGCGGCTCGTTGAAGGCCGCCAACCGGGTCGGGCCGGACGGAACCGTCACGGGGGCCGTCTTCACCCTGCGCCTGCCTGCCGCCACCCCGCCCGGACCACCCGCCACGGGCAAACGGGGATAGGATAGGATAGGGGAGGGGGCACTGGGGCCGGCGCCGCCGCGGTTTTTCAAAATCACTGTGTCTGGCTTCCAGGCTCGGCTATGGTTCCGCCGTCGCCAGTCCTTCCACCCCGGAGCCTTCTCCTGTCCCGCCTGACCGCCTGTCTTCTGCTGCTGTTGGCCACCGTGATCTGGGGCACCACCTTCGTCGCCCAGAAGTGGGTCGGCCTTGGCGACCACGCCATCGGCTCGCTGGCCTTCACCGGCGGTCGGTTCCTGCTGGGCGGACTGGTGGTGGCGCCGCTGGCCTGGCGCGAAGCCCGTCACGCCGCCCGCCCGTTACGCCGGACCCATTGGCTGGGCTTTCTGGCCTGCGGTGTCTTGCTGCTGCTGGGCGCCTGGACCCAACAGCTGGGTATCCGCGGCACCACCATCGGCAATGCCGGGTTTCTGACCGGCCTGTACGTCGCCCAGGTGCCGCTGCTGTCCTGGGGACTGTTCGGGCAAAAGCCGCACCGGGTGGTGTGGCCGGCGATGGGCCTGTGCCTGGCCGGCGCCTGGCTGCTGACCGGCGCCGACCTCACCGGCCTGTCGGACGGGGACCGGTGGATTCTGCTGTGTTCGGTGTTCTGGGCCATCCACATGACCCTAATCGGCGTTCTGGTCACCGCCAGCGCTCGACCACTGACCCTGGCCTGTATCCAGTTCCTGGTCACCGGCCTGCTGGGCAGCCTGGCGGCGCTGTTCCTCGAAACACCGACCTTGGCCGCTTATGGCACGGCGCTGGGCGAACTGGTGTGGGCCGGATGCCTGTCGGCGGGAATCGCCTTCACCTTGCAGGTGGTGGCCCAGCGGCATTTGCATCCGGCCACGGCGGCGATCATCATGAGCGCCGAGTCGGTTTTCGCCGCCCTGTCCGGTGCCCTGATCCTGGATGAACGCATGGCCCCGATCCAGATGATCGGCGCCACGCTGATCCTGGTGGCCATCCTGGCCGTCGAAGGCGTCCCGGCGTGGGATGCGCGGCACGGCGCCGCCAGGGGAGAAACATGATCGCCATCGGCCACGGCGCGGCACCGCCGGTCCCCGACCCGGCGCAGGACAACCCGCGGCTGGGGATCCTGCTGATGATCGTCTCGACGGTGCTGTTCTCGCTGCTGTGGGCCCTGGTCAAGACCCTGTCGCAACGCTATCCGGTTGCCGAAGTGTCGTTCTTCCGCAGCGTTCTCGCCTTGGTTCCGGTCGGTGTGCTGATCGCGACCCATGGCGGCTGGACGTTGTTGAAGCCCCACAGCCTGACCGGCCAGATCTGGCGGGCGGTGATCGGCGTCACCTCGATGCTGCTGGGCTTCCTGTCCTACCATCTGATGCCGCTGGCCGATGCGGTGGCCTTGTCCTTTACATCGCCCCTAATGATCACCGCCCTGTCGGTTCCCATGTTGGGGGAAAAGGTCGGCCCCTGGCGTTGGGGCGCCGTCGTCGTCGGCTTCGCCGGCGTCATTATCCTGGTGGACCCCAGTGGATCCGTCTTCAACCTGGGAGCCCTGGCGGCAATCGGCGCCGCCATCACCAGCGCCTTCGCCATGATCACCATCCGGCAGCTGAGCCGGACCGACGCGCCCCTCACCATCGTCTTTTATTTCCACCTTTTTTCCAGCCTGTTGACCGTTCTGCCGCTGCCGTTCCTGTGGGTGACGCCAAGGGTGGCCGACTGGGGCCTGATGGCCGCCATGGGGCTGGCCGGCGGATTGGGTCAGTATGCCATGACCCGAGCCTACGCCCTGGCCTCGGCGGCCGTGATCAGCCCGCTCAACTACGTCAGCCTGCTATGGGCCAGCCTGTTCGGCTGGATCCTGTGGAACGATGTGCCGGCGCTCCATGTGTTCGTCGGCGCCGCGGTGGTGGTCGCCAGCGGCCTGTTCATCCTTTACCGCGAAGGGGTGAGACACCGCAACGGTTGAGGCCCCAACCGGGGGCTCAACACTCCCGAACAAATGCCTTGACGCCCCATTTCGGTTCGGTTCTAGTGTGCGGCTCTGTTGTTTTCGCCTGGAGGGCCTGCCCTTTGCTCGCAACGCTGTCCATCGTTCCTTCCGTCGTCCGCTCGAGGCCGTCCGGCCGCCGTTGCGGCGTGGAATTGCGTTGCGGTGCGGGTCGCCATGGCTCCTGTGGGATGATGATCGGATCTTAAAATGAAGGACTCCCGCTTGCCGGCAGGGAGACCTGGCTGGCGGGAGGAGGTCACCAAGATCCTATCGCTGGCCGCGCCTCTTGCCGCTGCCCAGATTGCCCAAATGCTGATGAATCTGACCGACTCCGTGGTCATGGGCCGGATCGACGTGGATTCCCTGGCCGCAGGAAGCCTCGGCGGCAATGTGGCCTTCATGATGATCATCATCGGGCAGGGATTGGTGATGAGCATCCAGCCCCTGATCGCCCAGGCCCGCGGTGCCGGTGACCGTTTGGTGGCCGGCCGCACCGTAGCGGCCGCCACCGCCGTCTCGCTGCTGGCCGCCGTGCCGATCATGCTGATCCTGACCCAGATCGACAGGATTCTGCTCGCCATCGGCGAGCCGCCGACCATCGCCACCCTGACCTTGCGCTACGAAATGGCGTTTCTGTGGGCGGTGCCGGCGGCGATGCTGCTGGCGGTCGCCCGCAACTACCTGATCGCCATCGAACGGCCGCGCATCACCATGGGGGTCACCGCCATCGCCTGCCTGGCCAACGGAGTTCTGGCCTGGTCCCTGGTGTTCGGCCACCTGGGCCTGCCCGCCTTGGGCCTGGCGGGGTCGGGATATGCTACGGCGCTGGTTTGGTGGGGCTCGGCCGCCGCCCTGTTCGGCTATGGGTGGTACGCCGACCTGATGCCGCTCCGGATGTTCCGGCTGACCCGGCACGAGCTGGCCGCCGGCATGGAGCAGGTCTTGAAGGTCGGCTGGCCGATCGCCGGGATCCTGATCGTCGAGGTGGGACTGTTCTGCGGATCGTCCCTGGTCATGGGCTATTTCGGCAGCGCGGCCCTGGCGGCGCACCAAATCTGCCTGGGCATCATTTCCCTGGTGTTCATGGTGCCGCTGGCCATCGGCCAGGCGGCGACCGTCCGGGTCGGCTTCCATATCGGAGCGCAGGCACCAACCCAGGCACGGTCGGCTGGTTTTCTCTCGTTGCGCATCGGCCTCGGTTTCATGGTGTTCAGCGCCACCGCCCTGATGCTGTTTGTCGAGCCGGTGTTCTCCCTTTACCTGGACGCCGGCGACCCGCAACGCACCGAGGTGCTGCGCATCGGCCGCCAGCTGATCCTGGTGGCGGCGGCCTTCCAGCTGTTCGACGGCGCCCAGGTGGTGGCCTCGGGCGCCCTGCGCGGCCTCAAGGACACCCGGGCGGCGATGATCGCCGGCACCATCGGCTATTGGGGCCTGGGCATGCCGATCGGCATCGGCCTGGCGTTCGGCTTGGGACTGGGTCCGGTTGGCCTGTGGTGGGGCTTTGCCGGCGGATTGGGCGCCACCGCGACCCTGTTGACGCTGCGCTTCCATCGCCGCTCGCGCCAACTGGTCGATGCCCCCTTGGGCTCCGACACCCTGGCCGAGGTGGGATAAGGGCGGGGACACCTGTCCCACGGAACAATTCTTTCACATCCTCGCTCGCCCGCCCCAGGCGAGCACCGGATGGATCGCAGCCAACCCGTCAGACCCTCTGCGACGCGGTCCTCGTGCACGGGCCCGTCGAATGGATTGACAGCGGCAGCGGCGATCCGCACCCTGGAATCATGATCCTCTTTCACGGAACATGCGTTCTGGTCGGTGATACCGGCGTCTTGTTGCGCGGCCCCTCCGGCTGCGGCAAGTCCGACCTTGCCCTGCGCCTGGTCGCCGAGGGCGCGCGCCTGGTGGCCGACGACCAGGTGGAGATCGCGCGCGACGGCGATGTCCTGCTGGCCCGCCCGCCGGCCACCATCGCCGGGCTCATCGAAGTGCGGGGCATCGGCATCGTCCCGATGGCTCCGGCGGCGCCGGCCCGCCTCGGCCTGCTGATCGATCTGGTGGCCCCCGACGCCGTGGACCGTCTTCCCGAGGACCTGACCGAGGAGATCGCCGGCCTTCGCCTGCGCCGTTTCGCCCTGTATCCATGGGAGTGCTCGGCAACCGCCAAGGTTCGCCTTGCGGTTCAGGTGGCCACAGGGACTATAATGCTGACCTCATGACATTAGGGAATTCCTTCGATGCGGCCTCGCCGGCGGGCCTGAACGACGCCGGCGGCGCTTCGCCGTCCCAAGAGGACGCGACCGGGGACCCTGTTGCCGGAAAACTGGTGGTTGTCACCGGACTGTCCGGCGCCGGCAAGACGCTGGCCCTGAAATCCCTCGAAGACCTGGGCTATGAGGCGGTCGACAACCTGCCCCTGTCGCTGCTGGCCGCCCTGATCCGCTCGGGCGCCTCGACCCGGCCATTGGCCATCGGCATCGATATCCGCACCCGCGGCTTCGCCGTCGCCGCCATGTTGGAGGAACTGGACCGGCTGATCCAGGCCGGAGGGATTGCGCTGTCCATGTTGTTCGTCGTGGCTGACGACGATGTCCTGTGTCGGCGCTTCACCGAGACCCGGCGGCGCCACCCGCTGGCGCCCGACCGGCCGCTGGTGGACGGAATCCGCCACGAGCGCGAACTGATGATGCCGCTCGAAAGCCGCTCGGACCTTGTCATCGACACCAGCATGCTGCCCCCGGCCGAGCTGAAACGCCTGATCGCCGGGCATTTTTCGCTGGAGCAGAAGCCGCCGATGGTGGTTTTCGTGACGTCTTTTTCCTACCGACAGGGCGTCCCGCGCGAAGCGGATCTGGTGTTTGACGGCCGTTTCCTCAATAATCCCCATTATGTTGCGGCGTTGCGCCCCATGACCGGACGGGACGCCGATGTTGTTCGGTATGTCGAGGGGGATCCCGGATTTACCCAATTCTTCGGGGCGTTGACGTCTCTTTTAGAACCGTTATTGCCACGCTTCGCCGCCGAGGGAAAAAGCTATCTGACCATTGCCGTCGGCTGCACGGGGGGGCGTCACCGGTCCGTGGTGATCGCTGAAAAGTTGGCCGCTTGGCTTCGCGAAAAAAACCAGCGCGTGGATCTACGGCACCGCGAGCTGGAGGAGGGGAAAACAAAATGAAGGCCCTGCGATGATTGGAATGGTCCTTGTCACCCATGGACGCCTGGCCGACGAGCTGGTGAACGCCCTGGAACATGTCGTCGGCCCGCAGCCCAGCGTTGCCACGGTCTGCATCGGCCCCGACGACGACATGGAGCAGCGCCGCCGAGACATCCTGCAATCGACGGCGAAGGTCGATGATGGCGCCGGGGTGGTGGTCCTGACCGATATGTTCGGGGGCACCCCCTCCAATCTGGCCATTTCGATCATGGACAAGGCCAAGGTCGAAGTCATTGCCGGCGTCAATCTGCCGATGCTGATCAAGCTTGCCAGCGTTCGCCACAACGAGACCCTGACCGAAGCGGTCACCAGCGCCCAGGAGGCCGGGCGGAAATACATCAACGTCGCCTCGCGGCTGCTGGCCCAGGACAACCACTAACCGGATGCCAAAGAACCGATGGACATGCAGACGTCTCCCTTGGCGGCAATGACCGCCGAAACCGAAGAGAGCGGAGAGGCGGTGATCAGGACCGCCACCATTACCAACCGAAGGGGCCTTCATGCCCGGGCGGCCGCAAAGTTCGTCAAACTTGCGAATCAGTATCAGGCGCAAGTGATGGTGAGCAACCGCGGCATCGAAGTGTCGGGCCTGTCCATCATGGGCCTGATGATGCTGGCTGCCAGCCCCGGAACCTGTATCGAGTTGAAGGCAACCGGCGTCGACGCAGTCCAGGCCATTGACGCCCTGACCGCCCTGATCGACGCCAAGTTCGACGAAGACTGAGCGCGCCCCCGTGTCCGCTCCCCCAAGCCCACTGCCGGTCGCCGCGGCGCCGTCCAAGGACGAGCAGGTTTTCGTCGGCTTGGGCGTCAGCCCCGGCATTGCCATCGGCGTCGCCCATCTCCACGATTCCGGAAACGTTTCTGTCCCGGAATATCATCTGCCGGCCGACCGGGTCGAAACGGAACGGGCCCGCTTTGCCGATGCGGTGGCGCGCGCCAGCCGTCAGGTCAGCCAGCTGCAGCGCAAGGCGCGCAACCTGCCCGGCTCCAGCGGCGAGGAACTCAGTTATCTGCTGGATGCCTATCAGCAGATGCTGAAGAATTCGCGCCTGGTCCGCGGCGTCGACCGGCGCATCCTGGAGGATCGGATCAACGCCGAGGCCGCGGTCCAGCACGAGATCGACCAGATCGTCCAGGGCTTTGCCGCCATGGACGACGCCTATCTGGCCGCCCGCATCGAGGATATCCGCGACGTCGGGCGCCGTCTGGTGCGCAACCTGACCAAGACTCAGTTCGAACCGTTCGCCCACCTGCCCAAGAATGCCGTGATTCTGGCCGACGAGCTGACGCCGGCCGACACCGCCCTTCTCGATCCCGGCAAGGTGGCCGGCTTCGCCACCGTGCTGGGCGGCACCGCCAGCCATACCGCCATCATGGCGCGCTCGCTGGCCCTGCCGGCCATCGTCGGCATGACCGGCCTCTTAAGCCGCGCCGCAGAAGGGGCGGTGACCATCATCGACGGGACCGAGGGCAAGGTGATCCTGCACCCTTCGGCCGACACCTTGACCCTTTACCGCGGCAAGCGGGCGGACTTTCTGAAGCGGCGGCGCCAGCTGCACCGGTTGCGCAAGGTACCGGCGGTCACCGTGGACGGGGCGGCCATCACCTTGCAGGCCAATCTCGAGCTGTTCGCCGAGATCGACGGCGTGCTGGCCGCCGGGGCCGCCGGCGTCGGATTGCTGCGCACCGAATTCCTGTTCATGAATCGCAAGGACCTGCCGTCGGAAGACGAACAGTACCAGCAGCTGTTGTCCCTGGTGCAGCGTCTGGACGGCCGGCCGCTGACCATCCGCACCCTGGATGCCGGCGGCGACAAGATTCCCCAGGCCTTGGGATTCTGCGAGGGTCCCAATCCGGCGCTGGGCTTGCGGGCGATCCGCCTGTCGCTGAAGCATCCGGAAATACTCGAAACCCAGCTGGCCGCCATCCTACGCGTTGGCGCCCATGGACCGGTCCGCATCCTGCTGCCGATGGTCTCGGCGGTGGAGGAGCTGCGGGCGGTTCGCGAGACCTTGGCCCAGGTGGTCCGCCGGCTGAAGCGCCGCCATGTCCCGATCGCCGCGCCGATGCCGCCGGTCGGCGCCATGATCGAGGTGCCCGGGGCCGCCCTGGCGGCCGATGCCCTGGCCTGGCATGCCGACTTCTTCGCCATCGGCACCAACGACCTGACCCAATACACCCTGGCCATCGACCGCGCCGACGAGTCGGTTGCCCATCTTTACAATCCCCTGCATCCGGCGGTCCTGCGCCTGATCCAGTTTTCCGCCGAGGCCGCCTTGCGCGCCCGCATCCCGGTCAGCGTCTGCGGCGAGATCGCCGGGGACCCTCGCTACACCGCGCTGCTGCTGGGACTGGGCATCCGCGACCTGTCGATGGCGGTGTCCAGTATCCCGATGGTCAAGCAGCGCATCCGCTCGCTGGACCTGGTGGCGGCGACCCGCCGGGTACGGGTCATCATGGACCAGCCGGACTCGCAACGGATCGCCCAGCTGCTGGACGATTTCAACGGCGACAAGGCCCGCGTGCCGTGATGGGCCGGCCGCGGGCACCAGGGTTTGCTTGCCCCACCGGGGCTTGGCTGATATACGCCCGACAGGGTTACTTGCACGGAGCCTTCCGATGAGTTTTACCGATTACAAGGTTGCCGATATCTCGCTGGCCGATTGGGGCCGCAAAGAGATCTCCATGGCAGAGACGGAAATGCCGGGCCTGATGGCCCTGCGTGAGGAATTCGGCTCGAGCAAGCCGCTGGCCGGGGCCCGCATTGTCGGCTGCCTGCACATGACCATCCAGACCGCTGTTCTGATCGAGACTTTGGTGGCCCTGGGTGCAACGGTGCGCTGGAGTTCCTGCAACATCTTCTCGACGCAGGACCAGGCCGCCGCCGCCATCGCCGCCGCCAACATCCCGGTCTTCGCCTGGAAGGGCGAAACCGAGGAGGACTTCTGGTGGTGCATCGAGCAGACTTTGAAGGGGCCGGACGGCTGGACCCCCAACATGATCCTCGACGACGGCGGCGACGTGACCGCCCTGATGCATGATAAATATCCCGAGATGCTGAAGGACGTCCGCGGCCTGTCGGAAGAGACCACCACCGGCGTGCACCGCCTCTACGAGATGGCGAAGAAAGGCACCCTGCTGGTGCCGGCCATCAACGTCAACGATTCGGTCACCAAGTCGAAGTTCGACAACCTGTATGGCTGCCGCGAGTCCCTGGTGGACGGCATCAAGCGCGCCACCGACGTCATGATGGCGGCCAAGGTGGCCGTGGTCTGCGGCTTCGGCGACGTCGGCAAGGGATCGGCGGCGTCGCTCCGAAGCCAGGGCGCCCGCGTCCTGGTGACCGAGATCGACCCGATCTGCGCCTTGCAGGCGGCCATGGAAGGCTATGAAGTGGTGACCATGGACGATGCCGCCCCGGTCGGCGACATCTTCGTCACCTGTACCGGCAATGTCGATGTGATCACGCTGGAGCATATGCGCCGGATGAAGCATCGCGCCATCGTCTGCAACATCGGACACTTCGACAGCGAGATCCAGATTGCGGCGCTGCGCAACTATCGCTGGCACAATGTCAAGCCGCAGGTCGACGAGGTCGAATTCCCCGATGGCAAGCGCCTGATCGTGCTGGCCGAAGGACGCCTGGTCAATCTGGGGTGTGCCACCGGGCACCCCAGTTTCGTGATGTCGGCCAGCTTCACCAACCAGGTCCTGGCCCAGATCGAGCTGTGGAACCATGCCGGGAAGTACGAGCGCAAGGTCTATGTCCTGCCCAAGCATCTCGACGAAAAGGTCGCCCGCCTGCACCTGGACAAGATCGGCGCCAAGCTGACCCAACTGTCCCCGAAGCAGGCTGACTATATCGGTGTCGGCAAGGATGGGCCGTTCAAGCCCGACACCTACCGCTATTGATATCGGCGGTCTTGAACCATTGAGTGGGGTGGGCGTATCGAGCCTGTGAAGACTCCCGTAGCGCCGGCATCGCTGCCGGCGTTCGGGCCGTGGCATCAGTCCGCCGCTGCGCGGGCGGAGGCCGGCGGGAACGCCGGCCACACTGGCCAACGTGGTCACATCCTCGCCGCCCGCCTCCGCCCTCTTGTGTTTTCGGGCGTTCAAGGGCAACCTTTCCCCAACCAGGGAGCCCAACGTCCGCATGACGGACCTTCGTCACATCGCCCATTCGGTCCTTGCGGCCATCGCGGTCCTCGTCCTTGCCGCACCGGCCGCGCGTGCCGACGATGGCACCGCCTCTCCCCTGCCGGCGCTGTTCGACCCCTTGTGGCAGAACCCCCGCGAAACCCTCCTGCTGTCGGCCGGCCTGATCGTCCTCTCCCTGCTGATCCTGGCACCGATCACCCTGTGGATGCGGTCCCAGGCCCGCCAGGCCCAGGAGGACGCCGTCCGTGCCGAACAGGACCGCCGCCGTCTGGCCGAGATCCTGGCCTCGGCTCCGGACGGTTTCTATCGCTGGAACCTGGGTCCCGACGGCTCCCTCCAATCGGAGGATTGTTCGCGCCGGCTGGCGGTTCTGCTGGGCCTGTTCGGCGGGACCGAGGCCACCTTCGCCGATGTCGCCGCGGTCTTCACCGCCGAGGCCGCCGGCGCCCTGCTGGCCGCCGTCGACGGGTTGCACCGCCATGGCAGCGGCTTCGAGCTGGAGCTGGCCTTGCGCGAGGGCGGGCGGCGGATTCTGGTCACCGCCAACCGCGCCGCCAACGCCGCCGGCATACCGATGGCCGACGTTCTGTGGATGCGCGACGTCACCCTGGGCGCCACCGAGGTGGAAACGCTGTCGCATCAGCGCCGCGATCTGGGGGTCGAGCGGGATCGCCTGCGCGCCCTGCTGGACGCCCTGCCGATGCCGGTCTGGCTGCGCGATGACGACCTGTCTCTGGTCTACTGCAACCAGGCCTATGCCAGGGCGGTGGATGCCGCCTCGCCCGAGGAGGCGGTCGCCGGCGGCAATGAACTGGTCGCCGCCGCCGCCGTGCGCGAGGCCCGCGCCCTGGCTGCCCGTGCCCGTGCCGCCGGCATGCCACGCAGCGAATCCTTCCACCTGGTCGCCGAAGGGGCCCGCCGCCTGGTGGAGGTGACCGAGGCCCCATTCCCGGCCACCACCGCCCACGGCCTGTTGACGGCCGGCATCGCCATCGACCGCACCCGCCAGGAAGACCTGCAGGCCGAGATCGATCGCCACGTCGCCGCCCAGGCCGAAGTCCTCGAAAACCTGGGCACCGCCATCGCCATCTTCGCCGCCGATACCACCCTCACTTTTTTCAACACCGCCTTCAGCATGCTGTGGCGCCTCGACGCCGATTGGCTGGCCACCCACCCGACCTATGGCAGCATCCTGGATGTCCTGCGCGAACACCGCCGCCTCCCCGAGGTCGCCGATTACCGCAGCTTCAAGGACGCCGAACAGCGGCGCTTCACCTCGCTGCTGGAGGCCAGCGAGGATCTGATGCACCTGCCCGACGAACGGGCGTTGCGGCGGATCGTCTCGGCCCACCCTTTCGGCGGCCTGCTGTTCACCTATGAGGACGTCACCGACGCCCTGGCCCTGGAGCGGTCGCACAAGACCTCGCTGGCGGTGCATCGCGAAACCTTGGACAACCTGCACGAAGGAATCGCGGTGTTCTCGTCGGACGGCCGGCTGCGCCTGTCCAATCCGGCCTTTGGGCGCATCTGGAGCCTGTCGGCCGAGGATCTCGATACCGAGCCCCACATCAGCGAACTGGTGGAGCGCCACCAACGCTACTTCGCCAATGCCGCCGATTGGCCGGCGGTGCGCGCCTGGATGCTGGGACAATCGGCCGACCGCGAAGCCCGCCACGCCCGCATCGAACGCTCGGACGGTGCCATCCTGGATTTCGCCTCGGTCCCGTTGCCGGACGGTGCGGTCTTGACGACCTGGCTGGATGTGACCGATTCCGCCCGGGTCGAAAGAGCGTTGCGCGACCGAAACGACGCCTTGGCCGCCGCCAATCGCTTGAAAAGCGAGTTCATCGCCAACGTCAGCGCCGAAGTGCGCACGCCGCTCACCACCGTGCTGGGTTTCTCGGAAGTGCTGGGCCAAGGCTATTTCGGCGCGCTGAACCCGCGCCAGCTGGAATACGCCCAAGGCATCAACGAAGCAGGAAACTACCTGCTGCAGGTCCTGTCGGACATCCTGGACCTGGCCACCATCGAGGCCGGCCAGATGACCCTGTCGCTGAACGCGGTCGACGTCCATGCCATGCTGACCGGGGTCCTGCGCCTGACCCGCGAGCGGCTGCGGGAAAAGCAGCTGCAGCTGAACTTCGACTGCCCCCTGGACATCGGCTGGATGGTGGCCGACGAGCGGCGCATTCGCCAGGTTCTGTTCAGCCTGCTGTCCAATGCGGTGAAATTCACCCCGCCCAACGGCCAAATCACCCTGGCGGCAATGCGCTCGCCGGGCGAATTTGACGAGGAAATTCTCATCACCGTCGCCGACACCGGCCGGGGCATGTCCTTCGATGAACAGCAGGTGGTATTTGGCAGCTTCGTCCGCACCGGCCGGGATGCCCCGCCTGCCGGCGGCAACGGCAGTGGCGCCGGGCTGGGCCTGTCACTGGTCAAGAACTTCATCGACTTGCACGGTGGCTGGGTCGAGCTGCATTCGGCGGCGGGCGAAGGCACCACCTTCATCATCCACCTGCCGGCCGGTCACGCCGACCCCCTGACCTCGCCGCCACCGCTGGTCCCTCTGCGGAAGCGACCCTAAATGATTTGCTGAGTGGCACCGGCGTCTCTGCCGATGTTCCGGCGGAAGCCGAAAATAAGCAGTTCCGCCGCTTCGCAGCGGACATCGGCGGGGACGCGGTGCCACTGAAGGTCCCTGGATGCCCCCGGCTCGGGCCCGAGCTCGGTGTCGCGCCTACACCGGCACCCCGGTGGTGGTGGAATGCTCGAAATGCAGGGCCTGGTCGGGATGGGCGATGGCGTGGGCGGCGTGGGCGGCCATGGCCGCTTCGGAAAATCCCTGCAGGATCAGCTTCAGCTTGCCACTGTAGCCGGCCACGTCACCGATGGCGAAAACGCCCTTGAGATTGGTCGCCTGAGTCGCCGGATCAACGACGATCTGAGAACCGGCCATGCTCAAGCCCCACTTGGCGATCGGCCCCAACTGACTGGCCAGTCCGAAGAAGGGCAGCAGGACATCGGCCTGCAGGCGACGGGTCTCGCCCGCCAAGGTCGCCACCACCACCGTCTCCAGGCGGCCGTCGTGACCCTCCAGGCCTGACAGCTGATAGGGCACCACCAACTCCACCCGGCCACTGGCCGCCAGCGCGGCCAACTGCGCCTCGGACTCCGGGGCGGCGCGGAACTTGGCGCGCCGGTGCACCACCATGATCCTTTCCGCCACCTCGGACAGGGAAATCGCCCAATCGACCGCGGAATCGCCACCGCCTGCGATCACGACCCGCTTGCCCCGGAACTGCTCGCGCTTGCCGACCAGATAGAACACGCTGCGCCCTTCGAACGCCGCCAGGCCGTCCAAGGGCGGGCGGTTGGGTCCGAACGCCCCGGCGCCGGCGGCGATGATCACCACCGGGGCAATCAGCACACGACCGTCGGACAGGGTCACCTCCCACCGTTCGTCGGGGAGCCGGGCCAGGGTCTCGACCCCGACCTCAAGGTGATATTTCGGATGAAACGGCGCCGCCTGCTCGGCCAGACGCCCCACCAGGTCGGCGGCGACGATCTTGGGAAAGCCGGGAATATCGTAGATCGGCTTTTCCGGATAGAGCGCCGTCAATTGGCCGCCGATGGCCGGCAGGGCATCCACCACGTGGCTTTTCAGACGCAGCATGCCCAGTTGGAAGACCGCAAACAATCCGACCGGACCGGCACCGATGACGATGGCATCGGTCTCAGCTCGCAACGCAGCGGTCATTTCGGAAACTCCTTGTGGTCAAAGACGGAAGCGGGGTCTCAAGAATGGGTCTGCCAGCGCATCAAATCAAGGCGGCGACAGGCCGGCAATGACGTGATTGTGACAATGGCCGCCCCCGATCCGATCGTCGATTGCAGACCCCGATGCCGCAGGTTACAAAGCTCCATGACCCATGTGATCGCTATAGATTTGGCTGATGAGGCCGCAACCGCAGGCTTGGCCGCAACGCTGGCGGGCCTGGTCGGCAAGGGCGACGTCATCGCCCTCGCCGGGGACCTTGGCGCCGGCAAGACCGCCCTGGCCCGCGCTTTCATCCGCACCCTGGCGGGAACCGACGAAGAGGTTCCAAGCCCGACCTTCACCCTGGTCCAGACCTACGATTTCGCTCTCGGAACAATCTGGCATTTCGACCTTTACCGCCTGGACCGGCCGGACGACGCGCTGGAACTGGGCATCGAGGACGCCTTTGCCGAGGGCATCAGCCTGATCGAATGGCCGGACCGTCTGGGTCCCTTTCTTCCCGCCGATCATCTGACCGTGACGCTGGTCCCGGGACCCACGAGAGAGGCGCGACGCGCGCTCCTTGAGGGTAGTGCCGCTTGGAGCCATCGCCTGAAGGAGAGCTTTGGTGCCTGACCGCGAAGCTTTGATCGCCCGCTTCCTCGCCGACGCCGGTTGGGATCGGGCCCGCCGCGGCCGCCTGGCCGGCGACGCCTCGTTCCGCCGTTACGACCGCCTGGAGGGTGGCGATGGCCGTCGTGCGGTGTTGATGGATGCTCCGCCGCCCCAAGAAGACGTGCGGCCCTTCCTGGCCATCGCCAACCAGCTGCGGGCCCTGGGCTACAGCGCCCCGGCCCTTTACGCCGCCGATATCGAAGCCGGGCTGCTGCTGCTGGAAGACCTGGGCGACGACACCTACACCCGCCTGCTGGCGGCCGGCGAGGCCGAGGAGCCGCTTTACCGTCTCGCCGTCGACCTGCTGATCGACCTGCACCGCAGGGACACGTCGGCGATCCCGGCCGGCCTGCCGCCCTACGACGACCGGCGTCTGCTGGCCGAAGCGCTGCTGCTGACGGATTGGTACGCTCCCGAAATTACAACCCTGCCCGCCGGCGCCCGCGACGACTACATCGCCCTGTGGCACGATCTGGCCCCGCTGGCCCGGTCGGTGCCCCACACGCTGGTGATGCGCGATTTCCATGTCGACAACCTGATGCGCCTGTCCGGCCGGCCCGGAGTCGCCGCCTGCGGGCTCTTGGATTTCCAGGATGCCGTCGCCGGCCCGGTCACCTATGACCTGATGTCGCTGCTGGAAGACGCCCGGCGCGACATCGATCCCCGTCTGGTCGCCAGCATGAAGCGGCACTATCTGTCTGCCTTCCCGGCCCTTGACGCCGCCGCCTTCGAGGCCTCGTGGGCGGTACTGGCGGCCCAGCGTCATGCCAAGGTGATCGGGATCTTCACCCGGTTGTGCCGGCGCGACGGAAAGCCCATCTATCTGCCACACATCCCCCGGGTCTGGAGGCTTCTCGAAGCGGCGATAGAGCACCCCAGCCTGGACGGGATCAAGACCTGGTTCGACAAGAATATTCCCAAGGATAAGAGAGGGGTACCGCTGCCGTGAGCTTCCTTCCCAGCCATGCGATGATTCTGGCCGCCGGCCTTGGCCTGCGCCTGCGGCCGTTGACGCTGGAGCGGCCGAAGCCGCTGATCGAGGTGGCCGGGCGCACCATGCTGGACCGCGTGCTGGATCACCTGGACGAGGCCGGGGTGGCCGCCAAGATCGTCAATACCCACTGGTTGGGCGAGTCCCTGCACCGTCACCTGGACGGTCGCGACGACGTCGCCTTTTCCGACGAGGAGGACCTGCTGGAGACCGGCGGCGGTGTGCAAAAGGCACTGCCGCTGCTGGGCGACGCCCCTTTCTTCGTCTGCAACGCCGATATCGTCTGGACCGACGGCCCCAGCCCGGCCTTGAAGCGGATGGCCGCCGCCTGGGACGATGCCCGCATGGACGTTCTTTTGTTGTTGCAGCGGACCGCCACGGCGGTCGGCTATGACGGCCATGGCGACTTCTTCCTGGATGCCGACGGCCGAGCCCACCGTCGCCGGGAAAAGCAGATCAGTCCGACCCTGTTCTCCGGCGTGCAGATCCTGCACCCAAGGCTGTTCGCCGGCGTCGCGCCGGGCAAATTCTCGCTGAACCGCATCTATGACCGGGCCGAGTCGGAAGGCCGCCTGTTCGGCATCATCCATGACGGCGGCTGGTATCACGTCGGAACCCCCGAGGCGCTGGCCGGCGTCGAAGCCCGCCTGCTGGCCGAGCCGGTGGGGGAGCAGCAGCATGACTAGGCGGTCGACACACCATCGATGCAGGGGGGTAGGTATTTTCAGTAGCGCCGGCGTCCCCGCCGTTATGGCCGGCACAGAGGCCGGCGCGACTGCAGTGATGCAACCCTTCACGTCGACTGAATCGACCGATTAGGACGCGTGCCAATGGCCACAGTCTTTTCCATCCCGCCGGGCGAAAGCTTCGTTGACGCCCTGGCCGGCGGCCTGATGGAGGAGACCGCGGGCGACCCGCTGGCGCTGTCGGCAATCCTGATTTTGCTGCCGACCCGACGCGCCTGCCGGGCGCTGCGGGAAGCTTTTCTGCGCCGGTCCGGCGGACGGCCGATGCTGTTGCCGCGCCTGCGCCCGCTGGGAGACGCCGACGAAGAGGAACTGGCCTTGGAGGGTGGCGGCGACCTGACGCTGCCCCCGGCGGTCCCGCCGCTGGCGCGCCAATTGCTGCTGGCCCGCCTGATCATGGCCGGACGCGGAGCCGCTGCGCCCCCCTCGCCCGAACAGGCCGCCCAGTTGGCGGCCGAACTGGGACGGCTGCTGGACCAGATCCATACCGAGGGCCTGGACTTCACCGGCCTGGCGTCCCTGGTCCCCGCCGACTTCGCCGCCCACTGGCAACTGACACTGGATTTCCTGGCCATCCTGTCGCAGCACTGGCCGGCGATCCTGGCCGAGCAGGGCTGGATGGAGGCGGGGGAGCGGCGCAACCGCCTGTTGGACCTGCAGGCCCAGCGCTGGCAGGCCAATCCGCCCGACCATCCGGTGGTGGCGGCCGGTTCGACCGGCTCGATCCCGGCCACCGCACGGCTGCTGGCGGTGGTCGCCAACATGGCGCAAGGCCGCCTGGTATTGCCCGGCCTTGACCGCGACATGGACGAGGCCAGCCGCGCCAGCCTGGACCAGACCCATCCCCAGTTCGGCCTGTTCCAGTTGCTGGACCGCCTGGGTTTGGCCGCCGCCGATGTCGCTCTGTGGCCGGGAACGCGGCCGGGACGGCGCGACCGCCTGATTGCCGAGACCATGCGCCCGGCCGCCACCACCGATGCCTGGCGCCGCCTGTCCAGCGACGCTGCCGCCGCCCCGGGGATGGTCGCGGCGCTGGCCGGGGTCACCCGCCTGACCTGTCCCGGCCCGCGGGAGGAGGCCGCCGCCATCGCCCTGATGATGCGCGAAACATTGGAGAGCGACGGGCGCACCGCGGCCCTGGTGACCCCCGATCGCGACCTGGCCCGGCGGACCGCGGCGGAATTGCGGCGCTGGGGCATCGCGGTGGACGACTCGGCCGGCCAACCCTTGCCGCTGGCCACGGTGGGCGCTTTCCTGTCGCTGACCGCCCGCATGGTCGCCGAAGACTTCGCCCCGCACGCCACCCTGTCCGCCCTGAAGCATCCCCTGGCCTGCGGCGGGCAATCCCCGGCCCGGTTCCGCGCCAACGCCCGCCGGCTGGAGCGAGCGGTGCTGCGCGGTCCCCGACCGGCCCCGGGACTGGCCGGACTGGCCGCGGCCCTGGATCCCACCAGCGACCTGGCGACCTGGCTGTCCGGCTGGGGCGCGGCCGCCGAACCCTTCGCCGCCCTGCTGGCGCAGCCGGCGGTTCCCCTGGCCGATCTTCTGAAGGCCCATGTGGCCTTTGCCGAACATCTCGCCGCCGACCATGAACGTCCGGGTCAGGCCCGCCTATGGCAGGGCGAGGCCGGCGAAGCGGCGGCCGGTTTCATCGCCGACCTGGCCGAGGCGGCACCCGCCTTGCCGCCCCTGTCCGGCCGAACCTATCCCGGGCTGCTGGCGGTCCTGATGTCCACGGTGATGGTCCGCTCGTCCTGGGGTGGACATCCCCGATTGGCCATCTGGGGACCACTGGAAGCCCGCCTGCAGCATGCCGATCGGCTGATCCTGGGCGGTCTTAACGAGGGGTGCTGGCCCCCCGATGCCGCCGCCGACCCCTGGATGAGCCGCCCGATGCGGCAAAGTTTCGGCCTGCCGCTTCCTGAACGGCGCATCGGACTGGCGGCCCACGACTTCGCCCAGGCCTTCGCCGCGCCCGAGGTGGTCCTGACCCGGGCCGCCCGTGTCGAGGGGGCGCCGACCGTGCCGTCGCGGTGGCTGCTGCGCCTGGATGCGGTGCTGACGGCAGCCGGTGTCACCCAGCCCATTGCCGCCGGCCCCTGGCTGGACTGGCAGGATGTCCGCGACCGGCCGGACCGGTTCGCCAGGCCGCTTCCTCCAGCCCCCTGCCCGCCGCTGCCGGCCCGGCCGCGGCAACTGTCAGCCACCCAGGTGGAAACCTGGATGCGCGACCCCTATGCCATTTACGCCCGCAAGATCCTGGACCTGGCCGCCCTCGACCCCATCGACGCCGATCCCGGCGCCGCCGACTACGGCAGTCTGGTGCATGCCGCCCTGGACGCCTTCCTGAAGGGCCACCCTCGGGGCGACCTGCCGGCCGACGCCTTCGACCGGCTGTTGGCCCTGGGTCGCGCCAGCTTTGCCGCGGCGGCGGCGCGCCCCGGCCTGATGGCCTTCTGGTGGCCCCGCTTCGAACGGGTGGCTGAATGGTTCATCGCGCAGGAGCAGGCCCGCCGCCCGCTGCTGGCCCAGACCTTCAGCGAAATCAGCGGCTTCATCGACATCGCCGCTCCCGGTGGAGACTTCCGCATTACCGCCAAGGCCGATCGTATCGACCGCCTGAAGGACGGGACCCTGGCCATCGTCGACTACAAGACCGGCGCGCCCCCCACCGCCAAGGAAGTGGCGGCGGGCTATGCCCCCCAATTGCCCATCGAGGCGATGATCGCCCATCACGGCGGTTTTGCCGGCCTGGCGGCGGGAACCGAGGTCAGCCGCCTGCTCTATTGGCGCCTGACCGGCGGCCGGCCGGGCGGCGAGGAGCGCGACGCGGGAGCTGACGCCGCCACCCTGGCGGCAGCGGCGCTGGATGGGCTGGCCCAGCTGATCGCCCGTTTCGATGACGAAACAACTCCATACCCGGCCCGCCCGCACCCCGAGATGGCGCCCAAATACAGCGACTATCTGCACCTGGCCCGGGTCAAGGAATGGTCCGCCGGCGGCGACGAGGGCGACGAATGACCGCTGCCCTCGATCCGGAGATTCCGCAGCGACAGGCGGCCGATCCCGGCACCTCGGTCTGGGTCGCGGCTTCCGCCGGAACCGGCAAGACCAAGGTGCTGACCGACCGCGTGCTGTCGCTGCTCCTGGCCGGTGCGGCACCCGAACGCCTGCTGTGCCTGACCTTTACCAAGGCAGCGGCGGCAGAAATGGCCAACCGCATCGCGCTCCGCCTGGCCGGCTGGGCCACCGGAGCCGAAGCGGCTCTGGCGGCCGATCTGGCGCGGCTGACCGGCAAGGGGCCGGACCAGGCGCTGCTGACCCGGGCGCGCCGCCTGTTCGCCCGCGTGCTGGATACCCCGGGTGGCCTCAAGATCGAAACCATCCACGCCTTCTGCCAGTCGCTGTTGCGCCGCTTTCCCCTGGAGGCCGGACTGGCCCCCCATTTTCAGGTGATGGACGACCGCGATGCCGGGGAAATGCTGGCCACCGCCCGCGAAGAACTGCTGGCCGCGGCCAGGCAATCGACCATCGACCCGGCCGGCCGGCAAAACCGCCTGGCCGAGGCCCTGGCGGTGGTGACGGCGGCGGTGCACGAAACCGCCTTTCCCGACCTGATGGCTGAATTGGCCGGCGAACGGGGCCGGTTGCGCCGTCTGATGGACCGGCACGGCGGCCGCGACGGTGTGGTGGCAGCGCTGTTCCGGCACTTCGACCTGCCCCCCGGCACCACGGTCGAGACCCTGTTGGAGAGCGCCGTCGTCGACAGCGCCTTTGATGCCGCCGGCTGCCGCAAGGCCATGGCGGCATTGGCAGCGGGCACCGCCACCGATGCCCAGAAGGCCGAGACCATGGCCGCCTGGCTGGCCGCGCCAGAGCAGCGGGTGCAGCGGTTCGCGGACTGGACCCAGGTGTTCCTGACCGGCAAAGGCGAAATCCGCGCCCGCCTGGCCACCAAGGGGGTCGAGACGGCCGTACCGGGAACGCTGGCGGTCCTGGCGGCGGAAGCCGAACGGCTGCTGCGCCTGACCGACCGGCTGCGCCAGGCCACCATCCTGACCGCCACCGTCGCGCTGATCGCCCTGGCCGAAGCGCTGCTGGACCACTACCAGCGGCAGAAGGCGGCGCGGGCCATGCTGGATTATGACGACCTGATCCTGAAGGCGGTGGCCCTGCTGGAACAGCCGGGCCAGGCCTCCTGGGTGCTGTTCAAGCTGGACGGCGGCATCGACCATGTGCTGATCGACGAGGCCCAGGACACCAATCCGGAGCAGTGGCGGGTGGTGGCGGCGCTGACCGGCGAATTCTTTGCTGGCGAGGGCCGGCGGCAGGCGGGTCGCCGCACGGTGTTCGCGGTGGGCGACGCCAAGCAATCGATCTACAGCTTCCAGCGCGCCGATCCGCGCGAATTCGATGCCATGCGCGAGCGCTTCGCCCGCATCGTCCCCGCCGCCCGGGGCCGTTGGGCCGAGGTCGCCCTGTCGGTGTCGTTCCGCTCGGCTCCGGCGGTCCTCGAAGCGGTCGACCGGGTGATCAATAGCGCGGGCGGCGGTGATGGCGTCACCGCCCCCGGCCTTCCGGTGCTGCATGTGCCGTTCCGAGCCGGCGCCGGCGGTCTGGTCGAGCTGTGGCCTCCGACCAGGCCGGCACCGCGCGACGACCCCGAGCCGTGGAAACCCCCGGTGGAACGCCTGAAGGGCGACAGCCCCAGGGCCCGCCTGGCCCAGCTGGTGGCCCGGCGCATCCAGACGATGATCGCCGGCGGCGAGATGCTGCAGTCCCGTGGCCGGCCCATCCGGGCCGGCGACGTCCTGGTCCTGGTGCGCCGCCGCAACGCCTTCGTCGAAGAGCTGGTGCGCGAGTTGAAGACCCTGGGCGTCGCCGTCGCCGGCGCCGACCGCATGGTGCTGACCGAACAGCTGGCGGTGATGGACCTGATGGCCCTGGCCAACACCCTGTTGCTGCCCGAGGATGACCTGACACTCGCCACCGTCCTGAAGGGACCCTTGATCGGGCTGACCGAGGAAGAGCTGTTCACCCTGGCCTTCGGCCGCCCGGGCAGCCTGTGGGAGGCGCTGCGGGCGCGGGCCGAACCGGTCTTCCTGGCCGCGCGGGATCGGCTGTCCGGCTGGATGGCGCTGGCCGATCAGGTGCCGCCCCACGACCTGTTCGCGGCCATCCTGGCCGATGGCGGCAAACAGGCCCTGCTGGCCCGCCTGGGATTGGAGGCGATCGACCCTCTGGACGAATTCATCACCCTGACGCTGGCCTTCGAACGGGCCCACCCGCCGTCGCTGCAGGGCTTCCTGCGCTGGCTGGAGGAAGGTGGGGTCGAGATCAAGCGCGACCTGGACCAGGGCAGCCTGGGGGCGGTACGCATCATGACCGTGCATGGGGCCAAGGGCCTCCAGGCCCCGATCGTTTTCCTGCCCGACACCATGCAGGTGCCGACCCGTCCCTCACGGCTGTTGTGGTTGAACGAGGAGACCGACGACGAGTTGCTGGTGTGGCCACCGCGCGCCGGCGACCAGGACGAGGTCTGCCGGGCCGCGCGGGATGCCGCCAACCATCGCCGCGATCAGGAATATCGCCGGCTATTGTATGTCGCCCTGACCCGCGCCGAAGACCGCCTGTACATCGCCGGCTGGGAAACCCGGCGCGCCAGCGCCGCCCACTGCTGGTACAATCTGGTGGAGGCCGCCCTGGCCGATGGCGCCGAGGTCGAGGATGATCCCTTCCTGGCGGCGCGGCTCGAAGATGGGCGGGTGCGGCGATTGCGGTCGCCGCAAAGCGCCCCGGTCACCGCCCAGCCGGGGGATGCCGCGCCCGCAGTCCCGCCGGCGCCACCCGCCTGGGTGTTCGCCCCCGCGCCCGAGGAACCGTCGCCCCCCCGTCCCTTGACGCCGTCACGCCCCGATGACGAGGAACCGCCGGTCCGCTCGCCCTTCGGAACCGACTCCGGCGCCCGCTTCCGGCGCGGCCGGCTGGTCCACCGACTGCTGCAAACCCTGCCCGATCTGGCGCGTGACAAGCGTGCCGAAGCGGCCGCGCGCTTCCTGGGACGGCCCGGCTGGTCGCTGCCGTTTGCCGAACAGGCCGCCATCGCCCAGGAGATCACCGCCATTCTCGACGACCCGTCCTTCGCCCCCCTGTTCGGCCCCGGCAGCCTGGCCGAGGTTCCGGTGGTGGGTCTGGTGGGCGACCGTATCCTGTCCGGCCAGGTCGACCGTCTGGTGGTCACGGACGCCGACGTGCTGATCGTCGACTACAAGACCAACCGGCCGCCGCCCCGCGATCCGCGCGACGTCGCGCCGCTCTACCTGCGCCAGATGGCCGCCTATCGCACCGCCCTGTCCTGCATTTACCCGGGAAAACGCATCCGCTGCGCCCTGCTGTGGACCGACGGTCCGCGACTGATGCCCCTTGACGGGGCGCTGCTTGACGATGCCCTCGCCTTGACGACGCCGGGTCGCGTCCCTAGACTCTAAGGTCCGTTTCCGCTGTTCGGCGCCCCCCCAGGATGCGGCGCCGCCAAGATTCCCCGTCTGGTAGACCTCCAAGGGATCTCCGCTCCACAACAAAGGTAGGCAACAATGAAAAGTGTTACGGATAGCTCGTTCGACGCCGATGTCCTGAAGGCCGGCGGCCCGGTGCTGGTCGACTTCTGGGCGGAATGGTGCGGGCCGTGCAAGCAGATCGCTCCGGCGTTGGAGGAACTGTCCCGGGATCTGGCCGCCAAGGTGACCGTCGCCAAGCTCAACATCGACGAGAACCCCCAGACGCCCAGCAAGTACGGCGTTCGCGGCATCCCCACCCTGATGATCTTCAAGGACGGCCAGGTGGCCGCCACCAAAATCGGCGCCCTTCCGAAAAGCAAGCTTTATGAGTGGGTCCAATCGGTGGTCTGAAGGGCAACCCGACAGCCACCATCGGCCCGATGGCACCGGCCCGCCCTTCGATCCTGGAAGGGCGGGTTTTTGCTGGCCGGCCGAGCCCCCCGAAACAGCATCGCGATCCCATCCGGAGAGAGGTCATGCCAACATCCGACGCCGCCCCTCCAACCGTGCGGCGGGCCGTGGGCGGCAAAGCCATCGCAGCGGCGACCGTCGGCAATCTCTTGGAGATTTACGATTTTATCTCCTACGGCATGTTTGCCGTCCCGATCTCCACCGCCTTTTTTCCCGCCGGCAACGACACCGTCGCCCTGCTGCTGACCTTCGTCACCTTCGGCATGGGCTTCCTGGCCCGGCCGTTGGGTGCGCTGGTGATCGGCAGCTACGCCGACCGGCACGGCCGCAAGGGCGCTTTCAGCGTCACCATCCTGATGATGGCGGTCGGTACCGCGGTGATCGCCTTCTGTCCCACCTATGCCCGGATCGGCCTGGCGGCGCCGGTCCTGGTCACCCTGGGGCGCATTCTGCAGGGATTTTCTGCCGGGGCGGAGGTCGGCGGAGCGGTGGCGATCCTGATCGAGAACGCCCCGCCCCAGCGGCGCGGCTTTTTCGCCGCCCTGCAGCAGCTGAGCCAAGGGTCGGCGGTACTGGCCACCGGTATCGTCGGGGTCGCCCTGACCACCTTGTTCACCCAGGCCGAGATCATGGCCGGGGCCTGGCGCATCGTCTTCATGGTTGGACTGTTGATCGCGCCGTTGGGGGTCTATATCCGCCTGCGCCTGGATGAAACGCCGGCGTTCCTGGAAGAGCGTCGGCATGGCCCGGCGCGCCCGACCGTGCGGATCCTGGCCGGACACCTGTATCCGGTCTTCATCGGCATCCTGGTGATGATCCTGTGGACGGTGGCCACCTACATCTCCAATTATTTCACCACCTATTCGGTGCGCGAGATCCATCTCAGCCTGAGTCAAAGCTATCTGGGCCAGATTTCCTACGGCATCGTCATGCTGGTGGTCTGCCCCCTGGCGGGCCGACTGACCGACGCCATCGGGCGAAGCCGCTGCCTGCTGTTGGGCGCGGTCGGCATCGGCGTCGTGGCCTACCCGGCCTTCCGCTTTCTGATCGACCATCCGGGGCTTGGCAGCCTGTGCCTGGCGCAAAGCGCCATCGCCGTCTTCCTGGCCCTTTATGCCAGCACGGCCAGCACCGTTCTGGGCGAACTGTTTCCCACCGCGGTACGGGCCACCGGCGTGTCGCTGTCCTATTCCGCCGGCGTCACCATCTTTGGCGGCTTCACACCGGCGGTGATCACCGCGCTGTTGGCTTACAGCGGCAATAAGATGGCGATTGCCTACTACCTGATCGGTGCCGCCGTGGTCAGCGCCATCCCGATCGTCCTGGCCGGACGCCAAGGGACCAGGGCTGTTGCCTGACGGGGCGGACATCCCGACAGGGCCGGCGTTTCCGCCCGCAGGCGCCTGTCCCTCTGCGCGGAGATGGGCAGGCGTCTCTGGCCGGATCGCCCCCTATCCGTTGTCCGCCAGCACGGTGCCGGCCAGATAAAGGCTGCCGCAGATCAGCACGCGGCCGACCGGACCGGTGGCGATCAGATCGGCCAAGGCCGCAGCAACATCGGCTGCCGCCTTCGCCGCCAACCCTTCCGCGGCCGCCGCCGCGGTGACTTGCTCGGCCGAGCGGGAATGGGGCTCGCCGGGAATGGCGACGCCGCGCATGCGCCGCACCAACGGCGCCAGAGGCGCGAAGAACCCCTGGCTGTCCTTGGTATCAAGCATGCCGGCGATCAGGTCCAGGGGGCGGTCGCGCCAATGGCGGGCGGCATGATCGGCCAGGGCCTGTCCGGCCGAGGGATTGTGTCCGCCGTCCAGCCATAACGCGGCATCCGGCGGCAGCATCGCCACCAGCGGACCCCGGCGCAGCCGCTGCAGGCGGGCCGGCCATTCGGCGCCGACCAGTCCGGGGGCGAACGCCGCCGGATCCAGGCCCAGATGCACCGCCGCCGCCAGCGCCAGACCGGCATTGGGAATTTGGTGGGCACCCGGCAGCGCCGGCAGGGGCAGGTCCCAGGCGCCGTCCTTGCCGGCAAAGCGCATGCCCTGGTCCGTCGCGATGACCTGCCAGTCCCGGCCCTCGACCAGCAACGGCGCTTCCAGATCCCGGGCGATACGGTCGATCACCGCCAGGGCGGCGGGGTCCTGGCGCGCGCAAAGACAAGGCACGCCGGGTTTCAGGATGCCGGCCTTCTCGCCGGCGATGGCCGCCAGCGTATCGCCCAGATAGGCCTGGTGGTCCAGCGAGATGGGGGTCAACAGCGTCAAGGCCGGACGGGCGATCACATTGGTCGCATCAAAGCGCCCGCCCATGCCCGTTTCCAGCAGGCAAAGATCGGCCGGGGTCCGGGCAAAGGCCAGGAAAGCCGCCGCCGTGGTGATTTCGAAGAACGTCACCGGCCGCCCGCCGTTGCGCCGTTCGCACTCCAGCAGCAGCGCCTCCAGCGGACCATCCTCGATCAGATCTCCGGCGATCCGGATGCGCTCGGCGAACCGGACCAGATGGGGCGAGGTATAGACATGCACGCGATGGCCGGCGGCCTCGGCAATGGCGCGCAGGTAGGCCAGCGTCGAGCCCTTGCCGTTGGTCCCGGCGACGTGGACCACCGGCGGCAGGCGGTTTTGCGGATGGTCAAGCGCCGCCAGGAAGTCTTCGACCCGGTCCAGGGCCAGGTCGATGACCTTCGGATGCAGGGTCTTCAAGCGCTCGAGGATGGCCTCAATCACGCGGTTCGGTCTCGAGTCGGTCGGGGGTGTCGACGGGCAGGCTCAACAGATGTCCGGCCGGCCCGGGATGGCGCAGCAGACCCAGCACCCGGCCCAGGGTTTCCGCCAGCTTGTGGCGATGCACCACCATGTCGACCATGCCATGCTCCAGCAGATATTCGGACCGCTGGAAGCCATCCGGCAGCTTTTCGCGGATGGTCGTTTCGATCACCCGGGCGCCGGCAAAGCCGATCACCGCGCCCGGCTCGGCTATCTGGATGTCGCCCAGCATGGCGAACGAGGCCGAGACGCCACCCGTGGTGGGATCGGTCAGGATGACGATATAGGGCAGTCCCTTTTCCCGCACCTTGCTGACGGCCACCGTGCTGCGCGCCATCTGCATCAGGGACAGAATGCCTTCCTGCATGCGCGCGCCGCCCGAGGCGGGAATGACGATCAAGGCGGCGTCCTGCAGCATCGCCAGTTCGGCCGCCGCCACCAGGCCGTCGCCGACGGCAATGCCCATCGATCCGCCCATGAAGGCGAAATTGAAGGCGGCAACCACCGCGTTCACGCCGCCGATCTTGCCATGGGCGACCACGATGGCGTCATGCTCGGCGGTCTTGGTCTGGCTGTCCTTCAGGCGGTCGGCGTAACGTTTGCTGTCGCGGAACTTCAGCGGATCGGCGATGCCCTTGGGCAGCTCGATGCGCTGGTAGTGTCCGTCGTCGAACAGCGAGGCCAACCGCGCCTTGATCTCCAGGCGCATATGAAAATCGCAGTGGGGACAGACGGACTGGGTCTTTTCCAGATCGCGGTGGAAGATCATATGGCCGCACTGCGGGCACTTGTCCCACAGGTTGTCGGGAATCTCCCGCGGGCGGACCAGCTTCTGGATCTTCGGGCGAACAAAATTGGTAAGCCAGTTCATGGCATAATTCCTGTCATCGTCATCGACGAAACTGTTCCGGCCGTCACGAGGGCGCGCGCTGACCGCGCACGCCTTTGGCCAGGCTGGCGACAAAGGCCAGCACGTCATCCACCAGGCCGGGGGTCGCCCGTCCGTCCGCCGACAGCCCATCGGCAATTTTCTGAACGATGGCCGACCCGACCACCGCCGCCTCGGCCAGACCGGCCACGACGGCAACCTGGTCGGGCGACTTGAGGCCGAACCCGACGGCGATCGGCAGGTCGGTATGGCGCTTCAACCGCGTCATGGCTGCGGCAATGGCGTCGCGTCCGGCCGAGGCCGTGCCGGTGACGCCGGCGATGGAAACGTAATAGACGAAGCCGCTGGCCTGCGCCAGCACCGTGGACAACCGGTCGTCGTCGGTGGTCGGCGCCGTCAGCGAGATCACGTCGATCCCCTGGGCCCGGGCCGGCTGCACCAGTTCCCGGGACTCTTCGGGCGGCAGATCGACGATGATCAGGCCGTCGACACCGGCCTGCCGGGCGGCACCGCAGAAGGCCTCGACACCGAAAGCATGGATCGGGTTGTAATAGCCCATCAGGACGATCGGCGTGTCGTCATCGCCGGACCGGAAGTCCTGCACCAGGTCCAAGGTCGATCGCAGCGTGGCACCGGCCGCCAGGGCGCGCTGCGAGGCCACCTGGATGGCCGGGCCATCGGCCATCGGGTCGGAAAAGGGCATGCCCAATTCGATGACATCGGCACCGGCGGCGGGAAGGCCGGTCAGCAACCGCCGGCTGGTGGCGGCATCGGGATCGCCGGCGGTGATGAAAGTCACCAGGCCGGCACGCCCCTCGGCCTTCAGGGCGGCGAAACGGCGTTCAATCCGGCTCATGACAGGTCCTTTGCGGCAAAGGCATCGTCGCCGATGGCCCTGGCCACCGTCTGCACATCCTTGTCGCCGCGCCCCGACAGGCAGATCACCATGACATGGTCGGGTCCCAGGTCGCGGGCGACGGTCTTGGCGTAGGCGATGGCATGGGACGACTCCAGGGCGGGAATGATCCCTTCCTGCCGCGTGGTCAGCTGGAAGGCCTCCAGCGCCTGGGCATCGGTGGCCGAGACATACTCGACCCGGCCGACATCGCGCAGCCAGGCGTGCTCCGGACCGATGCCGGGATAATCGAGCCCGGCGGAAATGGAATGGGCCTCGGTGATCTGGCCGTCCTCGGTCTGCAGCAGATAGGTCCGGTTGCCATGCAGCACGCCCGGCTTGCCGCCGGTCAGCGAAGCGGCATGCTTGCCGGTGGCAATGCCATGGCCGGCCGCCTCGACACCGATGATGCGCACGTCACGGTCGTCCAGGAACGGATGGAACAGGCCCATGGCGTTCGAGCCGCCGCCAATGCAGGCCACCAGGCTGTCGGGCAGGCGGCCTTCCGCCTCCTGGATCTGAGTCCGCACTTCGTCGCCGATCACCGACTGGAAATCGCGCACCATGGCCGGATAGGGATGGGGACCGGCCACCGTGCCGATCATGTAGTAGGTGTCGTCGACATGGGCGACCCAGTCGCGCATGGCGTCGTTCATGGCATCCTTCAGGGTCGCCGCCCCGGAGGTGACGGGACGCACCTCGGCCCCCAGCAGTTTCATGCGGTAGACGTTGGGCGCCTGGCGCTCGATATCGGTGGCGCCCATGTAGATCACGCAGTCGAGGCCGAACCGGGCGCAGACGGTGGCGGTCGCCACCCCGTGCTGGCCGGCGCCGGTTTCGGCGATGATCCGCTTCTTGCCCATGCGCTGGGCCAGAAGCACCTGGCCCATGCAATTGTTGATCTTGTGCGCCCCGGTGTGGTTCAGGTCTTCCCGTTTCAAATAGATCTTCGCCCCGCCGAAGCCTTCAGTCAGGCGCCGGGCGAAATAAAGCGGGCTGGGCCGCCCCACATAGGTGGCGAGATAGCCGCGAAGCTCGGCCCCAAAGGCCGGATCGGCCTTGGCGGCCTGGTAGGCCTGGTCCACCGAAAGGATCAACGGCATCAAAGTCTCGGAGACATAGCGTCCGCCAAAGATGCCAAAGTGCCCGCGCTCGTCGGGACCGGCGCGGAGTGTGTTTCTGTTCTGCATGAACCTGCCTGATCGCCTGCAAAGGCGGTTAATAAAGCACAATCTTCCAGCGATGCGGAGGGATTTTCGGCGCCTGGCCCCGCCATCCGACGTCACGGAAATTGATGGACGGCGCATTTTTCCTTGTTTTGCGGCGCAACCATCCGTAAGGTGACCCTGCTATGCAAACCGCTCGCCTTGCCACTGTCCGATTTTGGTACCGCTGGTATTTCACACTGGCGGCCTAGGCGTTTTTGCATTGATCGAAACCCGGAGCCGCCCTCGACAAGGCGGCTTTCGTGTTTCTTCACCCTCTCGTTGAACACCGGTCGCCAAGACCAGGACGGTCTCCCTATGACGGAGACAGACCATGTTCGATTTCGACGTCGTGACCGGACCGGCCGGACTGACCACCCCCAAGGAACACCCCGCCCCGGAGCCCGCGGCCCAGTCGCCGGCCGAAGAGGACCGACGACCGCCGCGGGAGGTGTCGCTCAATGACGGAAGTGGCGCATCCCGGTAAGCACCATGGCCAGCCCCGCCTCGTCGGCGGCGGCAATCACCTCGGCGTCACGCACCGAGCCACCCGGCTGGATCACCGCCGTCGCGCCGGCTTGCGCCGCGGCCAGCAGGCCGTCGGCAAAGGGGAAGAAGGCATCGGAGGCCACCACCGAACCGACCGTCGCCGGCTGGGCCAGGCCGGCCTGCTCGGCCGCCTCCTTCGACTTCCAGGCCGCGATGCGCGACGAATCGACCCGGCTCATCTGACCGGCGCCAATTCCCACCGTCACGCCCCGCTTGGCATAGACGATGGCGTTTGACTTGACATGCTTGCAGACCCGAAAGGCGAACAGCAGGTCGGCCATCTCCTCGGGCGTCGGCTGGCGTTTGGTCACCACCTTGAGATCGGCCAAGGTCACCCGGCCGGCATCGCGGCTTTGCAGCAGGTAGCCGCCCGAGATGCTGCGAAGGGTCATGGCCGCCGCCACCGGATCCGGCAGCCCGCCGGTGACCAGCAGACGCAGGTTCTTCTTGGCGGCGAAGACGGTGCAGGCCGCGTCGTCGGCCTCGGGGGCAATCACCACTTCGGTGAACAGCTTGGCAATCTCTTCGGCGGTCGGACCGTCCAGCGGCCGGTTCAGGGCGACAATGCCGCCGAACGCGCTGACCGGGTCACAGGACAGGGCCTTGGCATAGGCCTCGGCCATGCTGTCGCCCACTGCGACGCCGCAGGGGTTGGCATGCTTGATGATGGCCACCGCCGGCTGTTCGAATTCGGCAACCAGCTCGAACGCGGCATCGGTGTCGTTGATGTTGTTGAAGGACAGTTCCTTACCTTGCAACTGGCGCGCCGTGGCGACGCCGGGCCGGGCCGCGCCGGTCACATAAAGGGCGGCCGCCTGATGGGGATTCTCGCCATAGCGCAGCGACTGCTTCAGTTCGGCCCCGACGGCGATGCGCCGCGGGAAAGGCTGACCCAACTGGCCGTCGAACCAGGTGGCAATGGCGGCGTCATAGGCGCCGGTGCGGGCATAGGCGGTGGCCGCCAGGCGCTTGCGCAGGGCCAGTGTCGTCGCCCCGTTGCCCGCCGTCATCGCATCCTCGATGGCGGCATAGTCGGCGACATCGACCACCACCGCCACGTCGGCGTGGTTCTTGGCGGCGGCGCGGATCAGGGCCGGACCGCCGATGTCGATGTTCTCGATACAGTCTTCGAAGGCGGCACCCTTGGCCACCGTGGCCTCGAACGGATAAAGGTTCACCACCACCAGATCGATCGGCGCGATGCCATGGGCGGCCATCGCCGCCTGGTGCTCGGCATTGCCGCGAATGCCCAATATTCCGCCGTGCACCTTGGGATGCAGGGTCTTGACCCGGCCGTCGAGCATTTCCGGGAATCCGGTGTGATCCGACACCTCGGTCACGACCAGGCCCGCATCGCGCAGGGCCTTGGCGGAACCGCCGGTGGACAGAAGTTCGACATTGCGGCCGGCAAGAAATCTGGCGAAGTCGACCAGTCCGGTCTTGTCGGATACCGAGATCAGGGCGCGACGAATGACGGGTTCGTTCATGGGTTGTGACCCCCAAGGTGCGAGAGGTTGGCGAGGTGGAATGGGCCGCTCTATAGCACGATCCGCCCATCCTGGGCAGGGCTTTTGGCCCCTTTTCCGCCCCTCGCCTGCCTCGCCGCCCAAAGGGTAGCCAGCAGAACCAGCGGGATGACCGGCATGGCGTGCCGCATTTCCAGGTGGACCAGGCTATAGCTGGCGATGAACAGGATGGCCGTCGCCCACAGGAACAGAACGGTACCCCCCGCCCCGCTCAGGCCGCGCCGCCAGGCGGCCAGCGGCACGCCCACGACAAACAGCACCAGGCCGGCCAGGGCCGCTCCCGCCAGCAGGATCTCCAGGATCAGGACCGGCAGCAGACCCCAGGCACCATGGCGTATGCCTTGGACGGCCTCTCTCAAGGCCGGGACCAGCCGCGCCCCCAGGGCGGAATGCAGGCGGGTCAACTCGTTGAGGTTGGCCAGCGGATTGAAGGCCAGGTCGCCCAGATGGGCCGGCTGCATATTGCCCAGGACACTGGCGACGAAGGCGACGGGGTGGGTGCGCGCCACCCCAAGGGCGTGGGCCAGGGTCACCTTGCCCAGCGCCACCGGATCCAGGCCATCGTCCTGCCACAGCGCTTCGGCCAGGCCGTTGACCCCTTCCATCCCCTTGGCCACTCCATGGCGGCGGGCCGCGCGGCAGACCGGATCGGAACAGTCGAAGGGCTGGGCCAGACCGCGGTCGGCGATGTTGACCGAGGGCCACAGCCAGTTGACGCCCCCGGTGATGGAAAAGAAGGGGTGCCCGGTCCGCAGGTCATTCCAGCCCATCACCAGGCCGACGTAACAGGCGATGGGAATCAGGAAACAGGCCCCCAGACCGGCCATCCGCCCGGCTCCCAGGCGGTGGCGCCGGCTCGCCAGGGCCAGGGCGGCCAACGGCAGAACGGTGTGATAAAGACCGACGTCGCGCAGGGAGAGCGAGGCCGCCCAGGCCACTCCCAGGATCAGCCCCAGGACGGGACCGGGGGCCGGGCCGCACAGGGTCCGTGACGCCAAGGTCAGCATGACCGCCAGAAACAGGTCGGTGTAGAGACTGTCCGTCAGCAGCGCCCCGTCGAACAGGACAAAACCCGACAGGGACGCCAGCATCAGCAGCGCCGTCACCCGTCGCCCATCGCCGACCAAATGCCGGGCCAGCCGGCCCAGCATCGCCAGGACGGCGGTGGAGGCCAGGCATTGGGCGACGCACAACAGGGTCCCGAAACCATCGCCGGCCAGGCGACGGGTGGCTGCGATCAGCAGGGGGTAGCCCCAGGGACGCAGCAGGGCCGGCGGCGCGAAAGAGGAACCCCAGCCGCCATTGCGCCACCAGCCGGGATCATCGAGAACGGCGCGCCCCAGATCCAGGTAGAGGGCGCTGTCGGGAAACAGGGCCGGCCCCAGCGCCGCCAGCAAAGCCAGCTTGACCGCCAGCAGAACCGCCAAAAGGATCACCGCCGGACGCGGCAGGGACGGCAGAGACGACGGGGATACAGCCGTCATCCGGCCGCGATCTCCGCCGCCGCGGGGGCGCTGCGGTATTCGGGCACCAGTTGGCGCAACACCGTCAGTGCCGCCGCCTGGTCCTGGCGCCGGCAGGCGGCCTCCAAATCCTCGATGGCGGCGCGGACACGCGCGAAATCCAGCGGACGCGCAGCGGCCACCAGGATGCCGTCCCGTTCGGTGGGAACCGGCGCCTCGGCACCGTGAAAGATCTCTTCGAACAGCTTTTCGCCAGGCCGAAGGCCGGTGAATTCGATCTTGACGTCGATGTCGGGACGAAGGCCGGCCAGTCGGATCATCTGACGCGCCAGATGAACGATCTTCACCGGTTCGCCCATGTCCAGGACGAAGATGCGTCCCTGATAGCGGGCCGGGTTGGTGAACCCCAGAGCCGACGTCTGCAGGACCAGCTCCACCGCCTCGCGGATGGTCATGAAATAGCGGGTCATGTCGGGATGGGTGACGGTGATCGGGCCACCGGCCGCCAACTGGCGCTGGAACAGCGGCACCACCGACCCGGTCGACCCCAGGACATTGCCGAAGCGGACCGTGACGAACCGGGTCCGCCCCTGACCCGGCTGACAATCCTGCGCCTGACAATAGGTCTCGGCCATACGCTTGGCCGCGCCCATGACATTGGTGGGATTGACCGCCTTGTCGGTGGAAATCAGCACCATCAACGACACGCCATGGTCCAGGCAGGAATCGGCGACGATGCGGGTGCCCACCGCATTGGTCAGGCATCCCTCCAGGGGATTGGCCTCCACCATCGGCACATGCTTCAGGGCCGCCGCATGGAAGACCAGTTCAGGGCGTTGCTCGGCCATCACGCAGTCGATGCGCGCGCGGTCGCGCACATTGGCGATCAAAGCCACCCGCGGCAGTTCGGGATGACGTTCGGCCATCTCCCGATCGATGGTGTAAAGGGCGTATTCGCTGGATTCCACCAGGGCCATGGCTGCCGGGTGGCATTCGGCGATCTGGCGCACCAGTTCGCTGCCGATGCTGCCCCCGGCTCCCGTCACCAGGACCCGGCGGCCTTCGATCAGGGATTGCATGGCGGCCCGGTCCAACACGGCCTGTGGCCGGCCCAATAGATCCTCGACCGCCACCGGCCGCACCTCGACCTTGTCGGCGACACCATCCTTGAGGTCGGTCAGGCGCGGCAGGCGCGCAAGCGTCATGCCCAGGGCGTCGACCCGGTCGAACAGTTGGCGGACCAGAGTCCCGTCAAGGGTTTCCTCCGACAGGATCAGGCGCTCCGGGCCGCCGTCGGGGCTGTCGCGCAGCGAGGCCACCACCTCCTCCAGCTGCTCCAGCGTGCCCAGCACGGCAATGCCGTGGATTCCCCTGCCGACCCGGCCGGGCGTCATCGACAACAGGCCGACCACCCGATATTGGGCCTCGGGCCGCATGGTGGCCCGCAGGAACAGGTCGGCGCCGCTGCCGGCCCCCAGCACCAGGACGGGGATGCGCCATTGGTCGGCCTTCAACTGTCGGGCGCTGACATGCCGGTCCTTCAGCAGGCGATAGAGAAAGCGCGGCGCCCCCAGCAGGACCAGAAGGGCAAACCAGTTGATCAGCAGGGTCGACCGGGGCAGGTCGGCCAGGCGGGTCAGCAGGAACATCACCGGCAGGAACACCAGGATGGTGATCGTTGCCGCGCGGGTGATGGTGATCAGGTCGTTGACCGAGGCAAAGCGCCAGATGCCGCGATACATCCGCTGCGACAGGAAGATCGGCGCCGCCACCAGCACGAACAGGCCGGTGGCCATGGCCAGTCGCCGGCCATCCCAGGCCAGCCCCAGATTGTCGCCAAGGCGCAACCATAGCGACAACAGGAAGGACAACGCCGCCATGACCAGGTCATGGACGAAGGCGACGGCACCGCGATTGATCCGAAATTCCCGCATGGGGGCAGACATTAGACCAGCGTCCGGGGTTTTCCAAGATGGTGTCCGGCGGCGGAGCCGGCATCGGCAGGTGTCAGAAGCAGGGCGGCGGCGATCCACAAGGTCGACAGCCACCAGCTTTGCCAGGCCCCGAAGGACACCGAGCAGACCACCAGTCCGACGGCCAGGGTCGCCGCGGCAGTCGCCGGGCGCGCCATCCTGGCGCCAGACCAAATCACGGCGGCCATCCCCCAAGCGACCAGCAGGGCGCCGACGGCGCCCAGTTCCAGCCACACCTGCAGCCAGGCGTCATGGGGATGCAGCGGCAGCGATTCTTCCCAGGTCACACAGTCGCCCGGGACCGGATGGTCAAAGCCGGGAACCTCGATAAGCGGATCCTCTGCCTTGCATCCCGTCATCCGCACCACCGGCACCCGGGTCTTGCCGCCCGGGATCGCCCGCGCGCTGTCGAACCCCCAGCCGACCAGCGGTTTGTCGGCAATGTGATGGGCGGCGAACGACCAGATGGTCAGGCGATGATGGGCCGACGACGGCAACCAGCTCCAGCCGGCGCTGACCTGGGGAGCCGGCAGAGACAGGGCGGCCCATGGCGCCGCCAGGCACAGGCCGACGGCCATCGCCGCCATCAGCGGAAACGTCGCCTTGGGCAGCAAACGGGCGGGTCCCAGGACCAGGATGGCCAGGATGAACGCCACCTTGGCGGCCAGATCATGAGAGAGCAAGACGCCCGCCAGGCACAGCAGGACCAGGACAAGCCCGGCGGCGCGCCGGCCGAAATGGTCAAGCCAGGCAAACACCGGCCAAACCAGCAGGGCGACGATGGTGGTGGCGGCATCCATGTCCCAAAGCACATGGCCGATATCGGCCAGATGGGCCCGCTCGATCACCCCGCACACCACCATGGCGGCGCCCGCCACGGCCAGGCCGGCGGCCAGAGACTGAATCAGCAGGCGGCGCCCGCGCTCATCGATCCGGGCAAGGGCGACGGCGGCAATCCATCCGCCCGCGATGGTGCCCCCCAACATCAGGCCGGACACCAGGCAGGATAGCGGCCGGAACGACCAAAGACTGGCCCCCATGCACCACAGCCATAGCAAGGCAAGTGGGACCAGAACCCGGCGATGGGCGCCAAGGGCGGCCTGAAACGATGGCCGCGCCCCGCCGCCGGCGATCAGGCACCACAGGAACCACGCCGCCATCGCCGACAGCGCCGGCGCCATCACCAGCGACTTGTGCAGCGAGAGGATCGGAGCCAGCAGCAGCAGCACCGCCGGCAGACGACACCAGCCGGCATTGGGCGTTGATTTGGCGGTTTCCGTGGTCACTTCGGGCTTCCAGGGCATTGGGCCGGCTATACATGGGGCGATCCGGAATTACCAGCGCCAATTCTGTTTTCTTGCCTCCATTCTCCCCGATTGCCCGCTCCCTCGGCCCCGGCTAATGTACGGTCCCCATGTCGCCGTTTTTTGAAGGAGGCGTCCGTTGATGCCGCGGCGATGCAGCGGATGGTGGCGATGAACGGTGGTTTCGCGATGCATTTGAAGGCCTTGGCCGATCCGGTCGAACGGCGGTGGCTGGTCGGCCGCCTGCTTAACCGGTGGAAGGACCGGCAACAGCCGATGGCGACGCCGGTGGTTCCGCCGCCCCGGGAAATCCCCAGCCGCCTGGCCTGGACCGAGATCCCGCTGACGTCGGCCCGGCCCGGCCGGGTGCCGCTGCCCGGCGGCCGCAGCATGGTGGTGGAACAGGACCACAGTTGGGCCGGCTTCCGGTTTGACAATGCCGCCCTGGCCGCGGCCTTTCATGGTTTCGCCTGGCTGGCCCACACCCCCGATCCGGTCCTGTTGGCCGGCGTCTGGCGCGCCTGGCTCGAGGCTTTTCCGGCCGAACGGGCGGACCAGCCGGCCTGGAGTGCCGACATTGTGGCCGAGCGGTCCCTGGCCCTGCTGGACGCCGCCCGCCTGATCGGACTGCCCGGTCCAAAGGCCGCCATGGCCGCGACCCTCGCCGACCATGCGGCAACGCTGCTGGGCGGCGCCATCGATCCCCTGGCCCGCCCCGGCGCCCTGGCGCGTCGCGGCCACGCTCTGGCCCGCCTGGGCTTCGATCTCGGCATGCCGGAGACGGCACGCTTCGGCGTTGCCCTGGTCTTGCGGGAAATCGATCGTTTGACCTTTCCCTCGGGGGTCACCCGGCTGGGGTCGACCCATTGGCATCTCGTCCTGTGCCAAAGCCTGGCCGACCTGTTCCTGACCGCCCGGCGCCGTGGCGACCCGCAGGCGGCGGCATTGGAGACCCGTCTGCAGCGCGCCCTGGCCCCGGTGGCCTCGCTGACCCTGTCGGGCGGACTGCCCCTGATGGGCGACATCGCCCAGACCCTGCCCCCGGGCTGGCTGGACGGCCTGGTGCGCGGCAACCCGATGACAGCCGGCTGGACCGGCCGTCTGCCGCACGACGACCGCGCGCTGCTGGCCCGGATGCGCGACGACAACTTCGTCGCCGACCTGGAAACGCTGCGCGCCGACGGATGGTTGCGGGTCGACCAGGGCGACTGGAGCGGACTGTGGCACGCCACCCCGGAGGGATGGCCGGCCTGGAACGGTTTCGCCCATCAGGACCTGGGGGCGCCCGAGTTGCATTACCGCGGGGTGCCGGTGTTTCTCGACCCCGGCGGCAGCCCGGTCGATGACCTGGATGGGGGTGCCGCCTGCCGCAGCGCCATCCACCATGGCGGACTGCAACTGGACGGCATGGATCCCTTGCCGATCGATCGCCCCCATTACGATGACGCCTTCCGGCGCGCCGTGGCCGGTCGTCCGCCGGCGCTGGCCGCCGATTTCGACGGCGCCCGCCTGGATTTCGGCCGCCTGGCCGGCATCGCCGGTCTGCGCGAGGGATATCGGCGCTGGCATTTCGCCGACGGCGGTTTCGAAATCGACGATCTGCTCAACGGCAACGGCCGCTATGACCTGACGCGGCGTTTCATCACGCCCTTGGCGGCCAAAGTGATCGACCAAACGACCGTCCTGCTGGAAGGCCAGGGGCTTCGCTTCCATCTGTCGGCCGACGCGCCGCTCTCCCTCTTGGCCGGCGTGCGCTGGATCGGTTATGGCGAGACCCGGCCGGTCCAGGTGATCGAGGCCGCCAAATCGGTCAACCTGCCCTGGCGCGGACGGGTCCGCGTGGTGCCGGCGTGACTGCCGCCGGCGCCCGGCCGCGGTTGCTGTTCGTCGTCACCGAGGATTGGTACTTCTGCAGCCATCGCCTGGAGCTGGCCCGGGCCGCGGCGGCGGCAGGCTACGAGGTCCATGTGGCGACCCGCATCACCGATCATGGCGAGCGGATTCGGGCCCAGGGAATGGTCTTGCACCCGCTGCTGCTGGGTCGGCGGATCGGCAATCCCCTGGCGGAAATCGCCGCCCTGGCCTGCCTGATCCGCCGCGTGCGGCCCGCCATTGTGCACAACGTCGCGTTGAAGCCGGCGGTATTCGGCTCGCTGGCGGCCCGGCTGGTCGGCCGGGCGGCGGTGATCAATGCGGTGTCGGGCCTCGGCTATGTCTTCATCAACCGCTCCGGCGCGGCCGCCCTGTTGCGCCCGCTGATGGTGGCGGCGATGCGGTTCCTGTTCGGCGGCAAACGGCGCCATGTAATCGTCCAGAACCGTGACGACAAGGCCTATTTCGACCAACTGGTCGACCCGGCCCGGGTACATCTGGTCCGCGGCGCCGGCATCGATGTCACCCGATTTGTCCCGACCCCCGAATTGCCCGGCGTCCCGGTGGCGGCGGTGGTCGCCCGGCTGCTGTGGGACAAGGGTATCGGCGAACTGGTGGAAGCGGCACGCATTCTGAAACGGCAGGGCATACCCTTGAGAATCGCCCTGGTCGGCAAGCCCGACCCGGCCAATCCGCGCACCGTCCCCCAGTCCCAGGTAACCGACTGGGTGGCGCAAGGGCTGGTGGAATGGTGGGGGCACCGCGACGACATCGCCGAAGTGTGGCGCCAGGCCCAGATCGCCGTACTGCCGTCCTACCGTGAGGGCCTGCCCAAGGCCCTGCTGGAGGCCGCCGCCGCCGGCCGGCCGCTGCTGACCACTGACGTTCCCGGTTGCAACGAGCTGGTGCGCGACGACGACAACGGCCTTCTGGTCCCGGTCCGCAGCGCCCCGTCCCTGGCAGACGCCCTGGCCCGCCTGGCCGCCGATCCCGCCTTGCGGGCGCGACTGGGCCGACGAGCCCGGCAGCGGGCCGAGGAGGAATTCTCCAGCGACCAGGTGATCGCCCAGCAGCTGGCGCTCTATCGCCTGGTGGCGCCGGTGGAGGCCTCATGACCCAGGTCCTCGGCGCTTTTCTGCTGCCCTTGCTGGCCGTCATCGGCGGCACGCGGCTGGCGCTGGCTTGGCTGACCGGCAAGGCGATTCTCGACCATCCGAACGAACGGTCCAGTCACAGCCGCCCGACGCCGCGCGGCGGCGGCCTGGCGGTGACCCCGGTGGTCCTGATGACCTGGGCGGCGATCTGGGCCGGCGGGTCACCGGTGGCCGGACTGGGGCCGGTGCTGGCCGGTGGCGCAGTGCTGTTCGCCCTGTCCTGGATGGATGACAAGGGAGGCCTATCGGCCCGCTTGCGCCTGGCCCTCCATGTCCTGGCGGTGGGGGCCGGCCTGTTGGCATTCCCCGCCGATCACCTGGTTTGCCAGGGCTGGCTGCCGCTGTGGGCGGACCGCCTGGTGGCCATGATCGCCTGGGTATGGTTCGTCAACCTGTTCAATTTCATGGACGGCATCGACGGCATCACCGGCGTCGAGACCGGCAGTCTGGGCCTGGGTCTGGCCTTGCTGGCGGCCCTTTCGGGGGATGGGCCGGGGCAATGGCTAGCCTTGTCGGCCGCCGCCGCGGGGATCGGTTTCCTGGTCTGGAATTGGCATCCGGCCAAGATCTTCCTGGGCGATTCCGGCAGCATCCCGCTGGGCTATCTGCTGGGTTGGCTGCTGTTGCGGACCGCCGCCGACGGAAATTGGGCGCCGGCCCTGGTCCTGCCGGCCTATTACCTGGCCGATGCCACGCTGACGCTGGCGCGACGGGCCTGGCGCGGCGAAAAGATCTTCCAGGCCCACCGCCAGCATTTCTACCAGCAGGCCATCCAGGGCGGCTTTCGCCACTCCACCGTCGCGTCCATGATCGCGCTGGCCAATCTGGGACTGATCGCGCTGGCGCTGACCGCCCTGACCCACCCGTGGGCGGCCTTGGCGGTAGCCGCCGCCGACGTCACCCTTCTGCTGGTCCTGTTGGCGGCCCTGGGGCGGCGGCGGCGATGAAGGTCCTGGTCACCGGCGCCAATGGCTTTGTCGGCCGGGCGGTCTGCCACCGGCTGTTGGCCGAAGGCTGGACGGTGCTGGGAACCATCCGCCGGCCGGTTCCGCTGATGGCCGGAGCCATTCCCCGAACCATCGGTCCCTTGGGACCCGACACCGATTGGGATAGCGTCCTGTCCGATGTCGACGCCGTCGTCCATCTGGCCGCCCGGGTCCATGTCATGCGCGACCGGGCGGCCGATCCCTTGGCCGAGTTCCGCCGGATCAACCGCGACGCCACCCTGCATCTGGCCCGCCGGGCCAGCCGTCTCGGCGTGACGCGATTCCTGTTCATGAGCACGGTGAAGGTGAACGGCGAGGAGACGGCGGCCAAGCCCTTCGACGACAACGACCCGCCGGCCCCGGCCGATCCCTACGCCGTCAGCAAGGCCGAGGCCGAAGCCGGATTGGCGGTCCTGGCGGCGACGGACGGCCTTGGCGTCACCACGATCCGCCCGCCACTGGTCTACGGCCCCGGGGTGGGCGGCAATTTCGCCGCTTTGCTGCGCCTGGTGGCCAAGGGCTGGCCGCTGCCTCTGGGCGCCGTCCACAATCGGCGCAGCCTGGTCTTCGTCGACACCTTGGCCGACGCGGTGGCCACCGCCCTGGCCCGGCCGGCCGAAGGCGCGCGCAGCTTCCTGGTCAGCGACGGCGAAGATGTGTCCACCGCCGAGCTGATCTCCCGCCTGGCCGCGGCAATGAAGCGCCCGGCCCGTCTGCTCCCGCTGTCCCCCGCCCTGCTGCGCCTGGCCGGCCGCCTGACCGGTAAGAGTGCGGCGGTGGAGCGCCTGCTGGGATCGCTGGCGGTCGACTCCACCGGCTTTCGCCGAACCTTCGACTGGACCCCGCCGGTCTCCCTGGCCGACGGGCTGGACGCCACCGCCCGGTGGTTCCTGGAATCGGGACGTCCCAATCTATGACCTTGAGCCGCTGGTTTGGAGCGATGTAACCTGTAGTCCGATCATGACTGAAGGTTGCCCGTGACGCTTTTTTCCACGACCCGGCCATGGATTTGCTCGGATTGCCTGCCGAAATCGATGTCGTGGCTTGCACAGGAGGATACGGCATTGTCGAGACGACGGCGTCACAGGGCCTGGCGCTAGGGTGCTGAACGTGGAACTGCCACGCCTGCTGCTGGTCGACGACGATGTTGAGCTGGTTGATATGATGCGGGAGTACCTGGAGCCGGAAGGCTTCCTGATCGACGTCGCTCATGACGGACTGATGTTCCAGAGAGCCGATCCCGCGGGGGCCAATCTCATCATCCTTGATGTCATGCTTCCCGGCCGTTCGGGTTTTGACCTGCTCCGCGACTTTCGTCGAACCTCCAATGTGCCGGTGATCCTGTTGACCGCCAAGGACAGCGATATCGACCGCGTGGTGGGACTGGAAATCGGCGCCGATGACTACGTCTCGAAACCATTCAACCCACGCGAATTGGTCGCGCGGGTGCGCGCCGTGCTGCGCCGCACCGGGACGGAGGGAAAAGGCGCGGCTGCCGAAGCGCCGCCTCCCCGACTGACGGTGAAGGACGTGGCGCTCGACCCGGCGTCAAGACAGGCATGGCGCGGCGGCGAGACCCTGGACCTGACGTCGGCCGAGTTCAGCCTGCTGGAAATCCTCCTGCGCCGTGCCGGCCACGTGATCAGCCGCGACGAGTTGTCGTCTGCGGCTTTCGGCCGTCAGAACGGAACGAAGGTCGATCGCAATGTCGATGGTCTGGTGAGCAAACTGCGGCGCAAGCTGGACCCCGACGGCGGCGTCGAGGAGCGCATCAAGACGGTGCGCAACGCCGGGTACATCTACGCCCTGGTCCCCGGAGCCGAGCGGTAGGCCATGGTCCGCTCGCTGTTTGCCAAGATCCTGCTCTGGTCGGTGACAGCCCAACTTCTTACCGTCGGCACCATTCTGTATCTGGTCACGTTCTACCTGCCGGAGTCACAGGAAGCCGTCGACAATGCCTTCAAGCTTTATGCCGAAACGGCGGTGACTCTTTACGAACGCTTTGGTCCGGAGGCTTTGGACAAATTCCTGGCCCGCAGCGGTGAGAGCACGCTGTTGCGCCTGAAACTCTCGACCTCCACGCCGGATACGGATTGCATTCCCAGCAACGATGAGGTTACCGGCATCCTGGCGCAAGGCCAGACAGGCAGCTACTGCCTGACCATTACGGCCAAAAGCTGGGATCTGCCGGCCAGCCCCGACACCCGCCGCATGCGCCTGCTGATCACCGTCATTCTTGAACTGCTGTGCTGCGCCGGGCTCAGCTACACCATCGCCCGTTACCTGTCGCGACCGATCTCGGAACTGCGGCGCACCGCCACGCGTCTCGCCAAGGGCGATCTGTCAGCGAGAGTGGGCAGCCGGTTTGCCCGTCGCAAAGACGAAGCCGCCGATCTCGTGCGCGAATTCGACCAGATGGCGGAGCGCGTCGTCAGCCTGATCGAGGCCCAACGCCGGCTGATCAGCGACGTCTCCCACGAGATCAAATCCCCTTTGGCCCGCTTGACCATGGCCCTCAATTTGGCCCGCCGTGACGCCGAACAACATGCGCCGAAGCAGTTCACACGCATGCAGAACGAGATCGATAGCATTTCCCATTTGGTCGGTGAGCTTCTTACCCTGGCCAGCCTCAACGCCGCCACCGGCCGCCCGCTGAACGAACCCTTCGACTTGGCGGAGGCGATGGGCGAAGTCGTCACCGATATCGCTTTCGAATCGCCGCAACGTGCGGCCGACCTTGCCTATTCTCGGCCCGACGCAGCCATGCTTGTTCGTGGTGATCGGAAACTGCTGGCCCGCGCAATCAATAACGTCGTGCGCAATGCCGTTTTCTACACCCCGCCGGGCGCGGCGATCGACATGACCTGTTCCGTCACTCCCGAGGGGCGCGTCCATGTCAGCATCGTCGACCAAGGTCCGGGAGTGCCGGAGGCGGCGCTGCCGCACCTTTTCGAACCGTTCTACCGCGTTGACGACGCCCGTAACCGTCAGACCGGCGGCACCGGCATTGGGCTTGCCATTTGCCGCCGTGCCATCGAATTGCACGATGGAATGATAACTGCCAGCAACGTCGCTCCGCACGGCTTGGCAGTTGTGATCGATTTGCCACAGGCGTAGCAAATTATCACTGTCGGATACGACTCCACACAACTACACAATCTCTTCAACTAGGATGCCCATTGTCGCAAAGGTCCAGCCGAATGGATCGCATGGAGTGATCAGTTCCAGAATGAGCGCCCGGGCACGCAGCATGATGGTCGTGATGGCACTGATGGTGCTGGCGTTGCGGCCAGCCGTCGCCTTCGGCCCCGACCGCGCAGGAGACCCAAAGGAAGGCGAACCCGCGGGCCGTCACGACGACCCGCCCGAATATCAATTCTCCGGCACCAATTTCAATTTTTCCATGAGCCGTCTGGCGCCACCGTCCGACGACGCCGACCAGAAACGCACGGACACTGCTGACGAACAGCAGGAAAAGCAGCAGCAGAACCGGCCCGGCTTCTTCCAACGACTTCTGCGCAGCCTGTTCTGGAATTGAAGGTCGACGTCATTCCTTAGCCGTCGACCGAACTCCACACAACACCATAAACACATTCGCTAGGGTCAAGGCCATCGGAGATTCCGTGGAGACGACCCATGACCCTTTTTCCCAGGTTGCGTGCCGCCCTGCCGGCGACAACTGCGTTCAGTTTGGCCATGACAGCTGCGGCAGCATCGGCAACCCCGGTGCATACGCATTTGGAATTCTCGGTCCTCAAGGATGGCAGTCCGGTGGGACGGCACCAGGTGGACATGTCGCGCGATGGCGGCGACGAAGAGGTCGCCATCAAAACCAACGTCGTTGTGAAGATCGCCATGGTGCCGGTCTACCGCTTCGAGCACCAGGGTCGCGAGCTATGGCGCAACGGCCAGTTGGTAGGACTGCACTCCGAGACTGACGATGACGGGACCAAGCACAGCCTCGATGCCGGGGCATCGGCCGGGTCCGTCCAGATCGTTGGCGATGGCGCGCGCAGCCAAGCCGATGCCGGGATCATCCCTGCCAGTCTGTGGAACCATGATTTGGTCAAACAGAATGTCCTGCTCAACACCTTGACCGGCAAACTGATGAAGGTGCAAGTCACCGACCTCGGCACCGAGGACATCCAGTCGCAGGGCAAGAACATCCAAGCCCATCACTACCGGATGAGCGGCGAGCTGGAACGCGAGCTGTGGTACGACCCTGGCAATACCTTGGTCCAAGTTCGCTTCAAAGCCAACGACAGTTCGACCATTCTCTACGTTCTGTTGTAGACGCCATGTTTACTCTGATCCTGCCTGCCCACGCCCTGCGAGACGAGACGGAGGCGACGATCCGCGCCGCCTACCGGCGAAAGCATGGCGCCCGTCTTGACAGCCTGCCGAGCACCCTGGTCGCTGAAATTGAAGCGGACAAGGTGATCTGCGCGGCATCGCTGCGCTTCGCTGCCGAGGGATTCTTCTCCGAGCGATACCTTGATCTGCCGGTGGAAGCTTTGGTCACCCGCCACGCCGGCGTCCGAGCGACGCGCGACAGCCTGGCCGAAGTCGGCAGCCTGGCCGCCGCCCGCCCCGGCGCCGTCGGCCATCTGGTCGCAGGTGTCGTTCAGCATCTGCAAGCCCGAGGTATTCGATGGGCCTTTTTCACTGCCACGGCGCGGCTTCGTGCCTTGCTGCGCCGCGCCGGCATTCCTTTGATCGAACTGGCCGCGGCCGATCCTCAGCGCGTTGACAACGCCGAGATTTGGGGCGGCTACTATCGCCACGATCCCCGGGTCATGCTGGTCGGCGACTGCATGCTGGCCTCCGGCCTTAAGCCCCACGCCGACAGCGCGCAATGGTGGCGCCATGCGTGACCTGTTGACGAGCTTCGCCACCTGGGCAAGGCGCGAGCCTGATCGGATTGCCCTGCGGGACGGTTCGGTCACCACAAGCTACGGCAGCCTGCTGGATTCGGTACAGCGCGTGACCGGCTGGGCGACCAACCTGCCGCAGCGAGTGGGAATGGTCGCCGCCAAGCACCGTGAGGCCGTTGTCTGGCAATTGGCTCTGGCCTGGGCCGGGCGCACCGTCGTGCCGCTGCCGGATTTTTTTTCTCCGACCCAACTGTCACATCTGGTCGATGATGCCGGCTTGGAAGCCGTCGTCGCCGCTCCCGAGGACGCCGACCGTCTACAACCCTTGGGCGTTCCATGTCTCTTGCCGGTCATGCGGTCCGAGACGAAAACAACGCCTTTGGCCGAACCGGCCGGCGGCGCCGGTTGGATCATCTACACCTCCGGCACCACAGGCAAACCCAAAGGCGTGATTCTGGGCGAAAGCCAGGTCGGGGCCAGTGTGCGTGCGTTGGCCGCCGCCGTGGCGGCTCATCCCGACGATCGGATGTTGTCGGTCCTGCCTTACGCCCTGCTGCTGGAACAGGTGGCCGGGCTGGCCCTGCCGCTTTCCGTGGGAGCCTCCATCATCTTGTGCCCTGACATCGGAGCACTGGCCAAACTGGCTGAGGTGGCCTCGGCCACCGCCACCATCTTGGTGCCGGAGCTGTTGGCTGCCTGGGTGGCGGAGCTGGAGCAGGCCGGACGGCGAGCCCCGGACAGCCTGCGCTTCGTCGCCGTCGGTGGGGCGCCGGTCCCACCACGCCTGGCCCAGCGCGCCTGGGCTCTCGGCTTGCCGGTGCACGAAGGCTACGGGCTAACCGAATGCTGTTCGGTCGTCGCGGTCAACCGCCCCGGCCGCCGCCGCTCCGGAACGGTCGGCAAGCCACTGCCGGGCGTGGCTGTCAGCATCGACAACGGCGAGATCGTCGTCGGCGGTCCAACAGTGATGCACGGCTATCTTGGCGGCAGCAAATCCGACGGTGTCTACCGAACCGGGGACGCCGGCCATTTCGATGCAGAGGGGCGACTGGTTGTCGAAGGCCGCATCGACGACATCATCGTCACCAGCACCGGCCGCAATATTCACCCCGGCTGGATCGAATCGATGATCTCGGCCGATCCTCGCGTCGCCCGTTGTGCCGTCGTCTCCGGCGGGGTCCATCCGCGTGCCGTACTGGTTCCAGCCGATCCCCGACTGGCCGACCTGACATCGGCCGAGATTGACGCGCTGGTGGCCCGGCTGACCGCCGACGCGCCGGATTACGCCCGACCTCGCGCCAACCGTTTGATGACGGATGCCGCCCTGGCCGCTCACGGCCTCATCACGGCCAACGGCCGCCTGCGTCGCCGAGCCATCGCCACCCATCTGGAGACGCTCTCATGAAAAGATCATTCTATCAGCAGCTTGTCGCCGACACCGCCCAAGACGAAGCCGAGTTCCGTGCCATCCCGCTGATCTTGAAGGCGGTCATCTCGGGCGTCGACCGGGCACTGTATGTGGAATTTCTCGGCAGCGCCTACCACCACGTGCGCCACACCTGCCCTCTGCTGGGTCTGGCACTGTCCCACTGCGGCCCCGAGGATGACGTCTATCGCGCCGGCCTCCTCCAGTATCTCGAAGAGGAAAAGGGCCACGAGACCTGGATTCTTGATGACATCAACGCTCTGGGTGGCGATTGGAACCAGGTCGCAGAGGGGCCTGCCCCTTTCGCCGTGCGCCTGATGGTCGGCTATGCCTACTACGCAATCGAACGGATCAGCCCCTATGCCCTGCTGGGCATGGTGCATGTGCTGGAAGGCATGTCGGTGGCTTTGGCCCGTGCCGCCGCCATCTCGATCAGCGCCAGTCTCGAAGTGGCCGAGGGCAGCGGAGGCTTCAGCTACCTGGTGTCCCATGGCCATCTGGACCAGAACCATGTCGGGTTGTTTGCCAAACTGCTCGACCGGATCGACACGCCGGAGCACCGCATCGTGGTGATCCAGGCGGCCAAGGACTTTTATCGCCTCTATGGCGATGTTTTTCGCTCGCTGACCCTGACCAGGGAGGTCGACCGTGCGGCTTGAAGGCAAGATTGCATTGATCACTGGAGCGGGCTCCGGCATCGGTCGCGCCCTGGCCTGTGAGATGAATGCCCGCGGTGCCCGCGCGGTGCTGGTTGGTCGGCGCACCTGCGTCCTCGAGGAGACCCGCAGCCTGCTGGCCAGGCCCCAATCCTGCGTGGTGATCCGGGCCGATATTACCGACGCAGCTGACCGCGAGCGCCTCGTCCGGCAAATGAGGGCATTGGCAGGCCTGGACATCTTGATCAACAATGCCGGCGTGGTCATGTCCGGGCTCCTGCAAACCGATGACGCCGAAGCGCGGCGGCGCATGGTGGAAACCAACCTCCTCGCACCGATGGACTTGACCCAGGCACTGCTGCCGCTGCTGAAGGCACATGCACCATCGCGCATCGTCAATGTCGGCTCGATGTTCGGTGATATCGCCTTTCCCTATTTCGGTGCCTATTCGGCCACGAAATTCGCCATCCGGGGTTGGTCGGACGCGCTGCGCCGGGAACTGGCCCCACTGGGTATCGGCGTAACCTACGCCGCACCGCGCGGCACCCGGACACCGGCTGCCGATGGCTTCAGGCGGCTGGTCGATGCCTTCGACATGTCGCTCGATCCGCCGGAAAAGGTGGCTTACCAGATCGCCCGCGCCATCGCCGCAGATGTCCGCTTTGTGTATCCGCGCGGCCCGGAGCGCCTGTCGCTGTTCCTTCAGCGGCTGATGCCCAGAGTAATCGATCAGGCGGTGGCCAAACAGATGGAGAAGGCATTGCAAAGACTGACGGCCCACGCGTGAGAGCGAGCCCCGCGCGGTCATCGATAGACGAGATTATACCGGCGAACCTTTGATTTGACTCGTTCGCCGGACCTTCGACCAGATCCCGTTCTTGTCGAAGAGCGGGGTCAAGCGGACGGTCCCCGCAATTGACGAACTGCGGTGATCAGCGTCGATCACCGCAGCGTCAGGGGAGTGGTCAGCCTTCGGTCAGGCCGCGAAATTGGTGGCTGGCCACCACCAGGGTGGCCAAGTCCAGCTTGCCCGCGCCTTTCAACTCGGCCAGCAACTGGTCGGCCCGCTCCACCGCAGGTCGGCGGGTCTCGACCCAGGCGGTCAAAGCCTCGTCCGCGGCCATATCGCCGGCCAGGGCGGCGACACTGGCGGTCAGATCCGCCTGGCGGCCATACAGGTCATCGATCACCGCCTCGCCGGCCAGTTTCTCCCAGTGGGTTCCCGCCGCCAGGCGCTCGGCGGCGGCACGCAACCACCCCATCCCGAAGCGGGCCGTCATCAGGAAGTAGATGCGCCCGACCCGTTCCACCGACTGACCGACCCGAACGGCGATACGGGCGATGTCGTTGGCCGAGGCCAGAATGATCAGGGTGGAGACCCGCTTGGCCAGGTCGGCGGGGACACCCGCCGCCTGATAGTCGGCGGCCCGCGCCGCCAGGGCCGCCAGGGTATCGGCAGGCAGGACCTGATCCAACTGGGCCTTCAAAGCGGCGATCCCCGGTTCCAGTTGGGTCCGCAGCCGGCCGATGTCGAGCGGCCGTGGCGCATGAGACAGCACCCAGCCGACACCTCGCTCGATCAGACGGTTGATCTCGATCAGCATGGCGATCTGGACCTGGCTGGGCACCTTGTTGTCCAGGGCCTCGATCTCGTCCCAAATGTCGCGCAGGGCGAAGCCGTCGCGCACCACCAGATAGGCCCGGGCCAGATCCGCCGGGGGAATGCCGGTGCGTTCCATCAGACGGGCGATGAAGCTGCCGCCGACCCGATTGACGATGCTGTTGGTGGCCACCGTCGCGATGATTTCCCGCTTCAATCGGTGGCCGCCCATGCGTGTGCGCCACTCCTCGCTGCGCAGGGCGGTGGGGAAGTAGCGGACCAGGTCTTCGACCAGGATCGGATCGTCGGGCAGGTCCGACTCCAGCAGGGCGTCGTAAAGCCACAGCTTGCCATAGGCCAACAGGACCGAGGACTCCGGTCGCGTCAGCCCCTTGTCCTCGCGGGCGCGACGGGCGACATCCTCCTCGTCGGGCAGGAACTCGACGGCGCGGTCCAGGCGTCCGATGCGCTCCAGGAGGCGCATGAACCGCTCCTGCTGGTCGAGCACCGCCGGCGACTGAACCTCGAGGATCGACAGGGCCTGGGTCTGCAGGTAGTTGTCGCGCAGCACCAGCAGGCCGACTTCGTCGGTCATCCGGGCCAGCAGTTGGTTGCGCTGCTTCACCGTCAGGTCGCCGTCGGCGACTGCGGCATTCAGCAGGATCTTGATATTGACCTCGTGGTCGGAGCAATCGACACCGGCCGAGTTGTCGATGGCGTCGGTATTGAGGCGAATGCCCTTGCGCGCCGCCTCGACGCGGCCGTGCTGGGTCAGGGCCAGGTTGGCCCCCTCGCCGATCACCTTGCAGCGCAGGTCGCGGCCGTCGATCCGCCAGGCGTCGTTGGCACGGTCGCCGACATCGGCGTTGCTTTCCGTGGCCGCCTTGACATAGGTGCCGATGCCCCCAAACCACAGCAAGTCGACCTCGGCCCGCAACAGCCGGCCCAGCAGCTCCGCCGGGGTCAGATGGTCGGTCTCGATGGCGAACCGCGCCTTGGCGGCAGCCGACAGGGTGATGGTCTTGGCGTCGCGGGGATACACGCCTCCCCCGGCCGACAGCTTGGCCGGATCGTAGTCGGCCCAACTGGAGCGGGCCAGATCGAACAGGCGCTGGCGTTCGGCCAGCGACACCGCCGGATCCGGATCGGGATCGATGAAGATGTGCCGGTGGTCGAAGGCGGCCAACAGGCGGATATGGGGCGAACGCAGCATGCCGTTGCCGAATACGTCGCCCGACATGTCGCCGACGCCGACCACGGTCAGGTCCTCGGCCTGGACGTCACGCCCCATTTCGCGGAAATGGCGCTTGACCGATTCCCAGGCGCCGCGGGCGGTAATGGCCATACCCTTGTGGTCGTATCCCTGACTGCCACCCGATGCGAAGGCATCGCCCAGCCAGAAGCCATAGTCGGCCGAAACCTGGTTGGCGATATCGGAAAAGCTGGCGGTTCCCTTGTCCGCCGCCACCACCAGATAGGGATCGTCGCCGTCCAGGCGGATCACCCGCGGCGGCGGCACCACCTTGCCGCCCACCAGATTGTCGGTCAGGTCCAAAAGCCCCCGCATCAGGATGCGATAACAGGCGATTCCCTCCTGTTGCAGGGCTTCGCGGCCGCCGCCGGTCGGCGGCCGTTTGACGATGAAGCCGCCCTTCGAGCCAACCGGCACGATCACCGCATTCTTCACCGTCTGCGCTTTCATCAGGCCGAGTATCTCGGTGCGGAAGTCCTCCGGCCGGTCCGACCAGCGGATGCCGCCGCGGGCCACCTTGCCGGCGCGCAGATGGATGCTCTCGGTCTGCGGCGAATAGACGAACACTTCGACCATCGGGCGGGGCAACGGCAACCCTTCGACCCGCCGGCTGTCCAGCTTCAAGGAAAGGTAAGGCTTGGCGCGGCCGTCGGCGTCCTGTTGGAAATAGTTGGTCCTGAGCGTGCTGTCGATCAGGTTGACGAAGCGGCGCAGGATGCGGTCCTCGTCAGCGCTGACGACCGCCTCCAGGGCGCGGTCGATGGCCTCGCCCACCTCCCCTTGGCCACCGTCCGGATCGAAGCGGCCTTCGAAGCGGGCGACCAGCAGACGGGCCAGGTCGGGATTGGCCACCAGGCTGCGCTCGACATAGGTCTGGCTGAAGGTGGAACCGGCCTGCCGCAGATATTTGGCATAGGCGCGCAGCACCATCACCTGCCGCCAGGTCAAACCGGCAACCACCACCAGCCGGTTGAACCCGTCGTCTTCGGCCATGCCCTGCCAGATGGCGCGGAAGGCCTCTTCGAAGGGAGCGCGCAGAACATCGATGTCAAGGCCGTGGCCATCCATCGAGACCATGGTGAAATCGTGAATCCACACCGGTTCTTCGCCGTCCTGGCGCAAGTCGAAGGGCAACTCGGCAATAACGCGGAACCCCATATGCTCGAACAGCGGCAGCACGTCGGACAAGGCCACCTGCTGGCCCCTCCGGTAGATCTTGAACCTGAGCTCGGCGTCGGCGGCTTCCACCGGCCGGTAAAGATGCAGGCCGAAGCCGTCGGCGGCGGCCTCGATGCGTTCGATGTCCAGGCTGGCCGTGCGCGGCGGCACGCTTTCCCGGTAGGCCAGTGGAAAGCGGCGGCTCCAGCGCCGGAACAGGGCAAGGCCCAGGTCTTCGCCGCGGGTGTCGACCAGAACCTCGCGCAGACGGTCGACCCAGGATCGGGCGATATCAGCCAAATGCTCTTCCAGGGCCAGGGGATCGATGGCGGGAACCTGGCCGGGCGTCGTCTTGATGATGAATTGCAATCGGGCCAGCGGACTGGCGGCAACCTGGGTGTACCAGGCGCTCATCTTGCCGGCCAAGCTTTCCTCCAGGACCTCCTGGATCTTCAGCCGCAGGCGGGTGTCGTAACGGTCGCGGGGAATGAAGACCAGCAGCGAGACGAACCGTTCGAACTCGTCCTTGCGCAGGAAAACCGCGACCCGCTGCCGCTCCTGCAGCCGCAGGATGCCAAGGGCGGTGTTGTAGAGCAGGTCCTCGTCGGCCTGCAGCAGCTCGTCGCGCGGGTAGTTCTCGAGGATGGCCAGCAGCGCCTTGCCATCATGGCTGTTGGGACGGAATCCGGCCCGTTCGACGATATGGGCGACCTTCTGGCGCAGAAGCGGAATGGATTCCGGCGACAGGGCATAGGCCGTATGGGTAAACAGCCCGACAAAGGTATGCAGGCCGACGATCCGTCCCTGGGCGTCGAAGCGCTTGACCCCGACAATGTCCAGATGCATCGCCTTGTGCACCGATGAGATGCGGTCGGATTTGGCCACCAGCAGCACCTGCGGGCGGCGCAGGAAGGCCCACACCTCCGGTGACATGGCCGACAGATCCCGCTCGCTATCGAAAATGCGCAGCTCGGCCGACCGCAACATGCCAAGGCCGCTTTCCCGGTCGATGCCGATGGCCGAGATCTGGTCGGCTCCTTCGGCAACGTCGAAGTCGAAGCTGCGATAGCCGCAGACGGTAAAATTGTCCGCCGCCAGCCAGGCCAGGAAGTCCCGCGCCTCGGCGATATCCGGCCGCCCTTCCGCCGGCAGTTCGGCCAGCAGCGCCTTGATCTTGGCGCACATGGCGGGTCGATCCTCGGCCACGGCGCGGACGTCGGCCAGGACGGTCGCCAGATGCTCCGAAAGCGACTGGGTGACGGCCCGATCGGCCTGTCGGTCGATCTCGATATGCATGAAGCTTTCCAGCGAGGCGCCCGGCTCCAGGGCGTCGAGAATGTCCAGGAGCTGGCCCTCGGGACTACGGCGGACGGGCAGGACGGGATGCAGGATCAGATGCAGGCCAAGGTCCCTGCCCTGCAGGGCGGCCGCCACCGAATCCACCAGGAAGGGCATGTCGTCGTTGATCGCCTCGACCACCGAGTGCTCGCTGTCCCAGCCGCCTTCATCCGGGCGAGGCTGGAAGACCCTGAGCTTGGCCTGGCCGGCCGAACGCTGGCGGGCCAGGGCCAGCATGGACATGACGGCTCCGTAAAGGGCTTCGGGTTCCCGCCGCAGGATGTCCTCGGCTGCGACATTGGCATAGCTGGCCGCCAGCAGGCGCTGGGCCATTTGCCGAACCGGCGGGTCCAGGCGGTCGCGGATCAAGCCGGCGACCGTTTCCACAAGGTTGTCCTTCAGGTGATCGATCTGTTGGGCCATCTTCGTCTCCCTGCGCCGGGATTGTTCCCGCCCGATGTCACCCTGTCACGAGCGCCGCACGGGTCCCCGCCGCGTTGTCATGTTGGGCGCCAACCTCTGCCGGAAGAGGCGGCCTATTTCAAAATCAAGGTCTTGATCATGACATCCTCCACCGCCGTTCCGGTGACGCGCTGAACCGCCTCGGCCACGATCTTCTTGGCAATGGCGGGCCCGCCGGCAGAGTCTTCGAAGGCCTCCCAGTCATAGGCCGAGAAATCCTGACGCATCGCTTCGGCAATCAGTTTTTTCTTGCTGTTGAGGACCTGATGTTTTTCGGGATCGGCCTGCAGCAGCCAAACCTCCAGGTCCAGGGCACGGTAGGCGCGGTTGGCGTCAACCTGAACCGGCATATGCAGACGCGGTACGGCGACGTAGGCGGACGCCAGCTTGGCCTGAATTTCCGTGCTGCCACCGGGAACCTCGGCTTTGTCCTTGGCCGCGGAGTAGGCCGGGCCGGCTGCGACACCAAGAACAAGAACAGTCGCAATCAGCAGTCGTGTTACCATTTTAATGTCCTCTTTCCAGGAAACATGCGGGGCGGCACCGCAGACCAATTGTAACATTCGTCTCATGAACAACTTTTTTTCAGTCAAAGCCGCCGGACTGGCTACAAGGGACGCAGAAGAAGACGTCGGTAAAATACGCCAAGCCCTTGCCGGTTGTCCGCTGCAAAAGAAAAGATTATACCTGGGACAATATTCAACCAAGGCAGTTCGCTGCCCGGGAATACCGCAGGGATATCCGTCGATGACAGGCTGGGCGACCACATGGTTGGTGTTGGTTCTGCTGCTTGGCGGAATGGTCACGCCGGCGGCGGCCCGCGAGGTTCGCCTGGGCGGCAGCCAGTCCTCGACCCAGCCGGCGCCCAAGCTGGCGCCCAACATCATCGAATTGCCCACCATCGAGATTTCGATCCGCAAGGAGGATGGCGGCTGGCGCCACATCCGTATCGATGCCTGGCTGGCGCCCAAGGATGTGGCGATCGCCCGCGACATGGACGGCATGAAGACCTCGATCGTCAAGCGTGCCCAGGAAGATCTTCCTGGCAGCCGCGGCTTCGACGTGCTGAAGTCGGCCCGCGAGGGCAATGAGGCGGCCAAGGAGGTTCTGCACCTTGCCGCCGAGCAAAGCCTGGGCCACCCCTGGGAGGGCGAGGTTCTGATCCGCAACATGCTGGTCTATTGACCATCGGCCGGCGGCTGCCAGCGCCCCTCGTCGGCATAACGGTGCTCGTAGCGGTAGGTTGCCCACAGAAAGATCAGGATCGCCGAGGTAAACCAGGCATAGGTTTGCACGAAGGACAGGAACTCGGCATACCACCCGTCCTCGGTCCACACCGAGGGGTTGAGCCACAGGGCCACATGCACCGCCCCTTTTCCGACCAGCCAACCGATCGACGCGGCCAGAACCGTCCAGGACCCAATGAATCTCAACCGGGCGTGTCGGCGGCGCCTGACATCGCCGGCCACCCAGGCCGCGCCGCAGGTGGGACAACCGGCCGCGGAGGTTTCCACCGCGGCCCCACAGCGGCCGCAGAGCCCGCCATGCGGCGCCCGGTCGGGGGAGTGATCCCCCCGGCGGTAACCGAACAGGGCGTCCCAGGCGGCCGTGCGCACGGTCTGCTCCGGGTCGTCAAGCGCGCGCAGATGATTCTGACCGGCCTTCAAGGCCCGTCGACGGTCGGCGATGGCTTGTCGCCATCGGGGTGGCATCAGGGTCATGGCAGTCCATGGCCGGAGGGATCGAGGGACAAACCGGACCGTCCCACCGGAAACGTTTCGTTACCAATCGACAGGAAAATTGAAATGGCGGTGAAAAGCAACATTGCTAGGGTTCTACCACTACCATAACTGTTCCATCCAGGCCCGGGGTGAAGAGCGCCGCGGATGAACTCTTCAGGACTCTTCGATGCCGAACCGCCTTTTCGCCTATACGCCACTGTTTCCGCTTTCCGTCGTTGTACAGGTTCTGCCCATCTGGCGATCCTTTGGAAACAGCTGCCGGCCGGGCGTCGCCGTCCGAACCGTGGCGCCGGACCGGCGCTCGGAACGGCGTCGAAAGGACGAGATGCGGATGGAGCGGATCCTTAAGATCATCGATCAGACGCGCCGTGCCGCCCGGCCGTCCCTTTGAAATCGCGAGGAAGAGCCGGCCGTCCCTCGCTGTCCACACCATCAGGTCATCGCTACGAAAAAAGGTGCTTCAATGGCAAAATTCGGAATCGCTCTCTGGGCCGCCCTGCCCATGCTCTTGACCTCTGCTGCGTTGGCGCAGACCGCTCCGGCGGCCCCGGCGCAAAGTCATCACCAGTGGCACGGCGACATGACCGCCATGCATCAGCAAATGTGCACCGAGGGTTATGCCCACAAGTCGGCCGAGCTTGGCTATCTGCAAGGCATGCTGGGCTTGACCGATCAGCAGCAGGGCGTCTGGAACCGCTATCGCCAGGCCGTCCTCGACCAGGCAGCCAAGCAGCGCACCGCCTGTACCGAAATGATGGCGCAGGCCAATGCCAAGCTGACGGTCCTCGACCACGAGGCCCATCATGAAAAGATGCTGGAGGCCGAACTGCAGGGTCTGCAAGCCACGCGGCCGGCGCTGGAAGCCCTCTACAACGGGTTGACCGCCGACCAGAAGGCCACCTTCGACCGGCTGGCGATGCGCCATCACGGCGGCCATGGACCCGGAGGCTTTGGCAGGCATCATGGTGCCGGAATGGGCATGGGTGGCGCGCATCACCGGGACATGGCGGCTCCCGGAGACACGCCTCGCACCGATGCCGGGTCCGCACCCGCCGACCAGTAATATCCCAGTTGCGCTGATCGGAACCGATCAGCGCCCCTCGTTCGCCGGGCGGATTTCTCCGATCTGCTCCGGACCTGAAAAAAACCCTCGGCCTTCGCCGAGGGTTTTCTGTGTCCGTCTCATCGCAAGTTGGTATCAGTGATGGGCGGCCCCCAAGGCCGCCTCTTCGGCCAATTGCCGCTCTTCCTCGCGGGCCTTGGCGCCATGGTCGGCGGCCAGCAGGGTATAAACCGCAGGCACGACGAACAGGGTAAACAAGGTTCCGATCAGAAGCCCGGTCGAGATCACCAGGCCCATGTTGAACCGCGACACGGCACCGGCGCCGGAGGCGACCAGCATGGGATAGACGCCCAGCACCATGGCCGCGGTGGTCATCAGGATGGGACGCAGACGGATCCGCGCGGCCGCCTCGATGGCTTCCCGTTTGGTCTTTCCGTGTCGCTGCTGTTGGTTGGCGAATTCGACGATCAGAATGCCGTGCTTGCTGATCAGCCCCATCAGGGTCACCAACCCGACCTGGGTATAGATGTTAAGGCTGGCCCCGCCGACGCCCAGGCTGATGAAGACCAGCGCGCCGGCGATCGACATGGGAACCGAGACCAGGATGATCAGTGGGTCGCGGAAGCTTTCGAACTGTGCCGCCAGAGCCAGGAAGATGATGATCAGGGCAAAGCCGAAGGTGGTGGCGAAGCCGCTGGATTCCTGGACGAACTGGCGGGATACGCCGCCGTAGTCGACCGAATAGCCCTGCGGCAGGTCCTGGGCGGCCAGCTCGCGCAGATAGGAGAGAGCGTCGCTCAAGGCCACGCCGGGGACCGTGACACCCGAAATGACCGCACTGTTCAACTGCTGGAAGTGGTTCAGCGACTGCGGAACGGTGGTGGTGGTGATCTTGGCCACCGTTCCCAGCGGCACCGCCGTCCCATCCGCCGTACGGATGTAGTAGTCGAGCAGCTGGTCGGTGTTCAGGCGGGAGCGCTGCTGGACCTGCGGGATGACCTTGTAGGACCGGCCGTCCAGGCTGAAGTAGTTGACATAGCCACCGCCCAGCATGGACGACATCGCGCCGCCGACGTCACTCATCTTCAAGCCCAACTGCGCGGCCTTGTCGCGGTCGATTTCCACCGTTGCCTGGGGTTGATCGATCTTGAGGTCGGAGTCGAGAAAGATGAAGCGACCGCTTTTCATGGCGTCCTGCAGGAACTTCTGCGAGACGTCGAACAGCGAGCCGTAAGGCTGGGTGGTGCCGATGACGAACTGCACCGGCAAGCCGCTGGAGCCCGGCAGTGGTGGCGGTTGGAAGGCCACCACCTTGGCGCCGGCGATGCCGTTCAGCTGTTGCTGAAGGATCGGCTGCATCTGGTTCGAGGTCCGCTCGCGCTTGTCCCACGGCTTGAACACCAGCCCGGCGATGGACCGACCGGGCACGTCGATCTGGAAGACATGGTCCTCTTCCGGATAGGACGCGAAAATGTCGAACAGCTGGTGGGAATACAGTTGGCGCTGCTGCAGGGTCGCGTTGGGGGCCGAGGTCGACATGCTGATGACCACGCCCTGGTCCTCTTGCGGAGCCAGCTCGCTCTTGGCACCCGCATAGAGGAAATAGATGGATGACAGGATGATGGCCGCAAAGACCACGGTCACCGCCCGGTAATCGAGGCTGCCGCTCAGCATGCGGCTGTAGCGTTCCGCCACCCATTCGAAGGTGCGGTCGATGAAGTCGATGACATGGGCTTCCAACCCCGAACGGTCTTTGGAGTGGGGCTTCAGGAAGCGGGAGCACATCATCGGCGACAAGGTCAGGGCGACGATGGCGGACACCGTCACGGCGCCGACCAGGGTGAAGGCGAATTCGGTGAACAGGGCGCCGGTCAGGCCTTTCTGAAAACCGATCGGCACATAGACCGCCACCAGGACCACCGTCATGGCAATGATGGGGCCGGCCAGTTCGCGCGCCGCCTGCAACGCCGCATTCATGGGCGTGGCGCCTTCCTCCAGGTGGCGGTTGACGTTCTCCACCACGATGATGGCGTCGTCGACCACCAGCCCGATCGCCAGCACCAGGGCCAGCAGGGTCAGCAGGTTGATGGAGAAACCGAACATCAGCATCATCGTGAAGGTGCCGACCAGCGACAGCGGGATCGCCACCACCGGGATCAGGACCGAGCGGGGCGAACCTAGGAAGGCGAACACCACCACGGTGACGATCAGCAAGGCCTCGATCAGGGTATGCACCACCTCGTCGATCGAGCTGTTCACGAACTCGGTGGAGTCATAGACGATCTTGCCTTCCAGCCCTTGCGGGAACTGGGAGTGGATCTCGGGGAAGACCTTGCGGACACCCTTGACGACATCCAGCAGGTTGGCGGCGGGAGCCACCTGGATGCCGATATAGACCGCCTTCTTGCCGTCGAACCCCACCTCGGATTCATAGTCGTCGGCGCCCAGGGTGACATTGGCGACGTCACCCAGGCGAACGATGGCCCCGTCCTGCTGCTTCAAGGCCAGGTTACGGAATTCGTCGACCGTATGCAGGCTGGTCGACGCGGTCAGCGTGACCTGCACCATCTGGCCCTTGGTATTGCCAAGACCCGAGATGTAGTCGTTTGCCGTCAGGGCCTGCGACACGTCGGCCGCCGTCAGGCCATAGGCCGCCAGCTTGTCGGGGTCGAGCCAGGCGCGCAGGGCAAAGTTCTTGGCACCCAAGATTTCGGCCGTCTGCACGCCTTCGACGGCCTGCAGCTTGGGCTGTACCACACGGACCAGATAGTCGGTGATCTTGTTGGCCGGCAAAACGTCCGAATTGAAGCCCAGGTACATGGCATCGATGGTCTGCCCGACCTGAACGGTCAGCACCGGCTGCTGCGACCCCGAGGGCAACTGGTTGAGAACCGAATTGACCTTGGTATTGATCTCGGTCAGGGCCTTGTCGGAATCGTAGTTCAGCCGCAGGTTGGCCGTGATGGTCGAGGTTCCGGTCTGGCTGGTCGAGGACAGATAGTCGATGCCATTGGCCTGGGCGATGGCATTTTCCAAAGGTGTCGTGATGAACCCGGCGACCACGTCGGGCGACGCCCCGTAATAGGTCGTCGTCACCGTCACCACCGCATTTTCCGTTCGCGGATACTGAAGTATTGGCAAGGAGAAGCCCGCACGCAGGCCCAGCACCAGGATCATCAGACTGACGACGGTGGCAAGGACCGGGCGGCGGACGAAAATATCGGTGAATTTCATCGGGAGTGACTCCGCGTTACTGGTCCGCCGGCGCCGGGCTGGCGTCGTTGCTTGGCCTGACCGCGTTGTCGATGGCAAGCGGGCTGCCGTTTCTAAGCTTCAGCTGGCCGGCCACCACGACGGTATCGCCCTCCTTGACGCCCTTCAGCACCGCGACCTGGTCGCCGCGCTTGGGACCGGTGGTGATGAAGGTCTGCCGGGCCACCAGCTTGGGCTGACCCTTGTCGTCCTGCCCCTGGTTCTCGACCAGAAAGGCGGTGTCGCCATAGGGGCTGAAGGTGACCGCGGTCTGCGGCAGGGTGACGTAGCGTTGGGGCGTTCCGGTGTCGATCGCCACCTTGGCATACATACCAGGCAACAGCTTGCGGTCGGGGTTGGCCAGGGTGGCGCGCACCTGCACATTGCGGCTGCTGGTGTCGACCTTGGGATTGATGGCGGCGATCTTGCCGGTAAAAGCCTGGCCGGGGAAAGTGTCGATGCCGACGCTGATCGGCTGGCCCACCGCCAATTGCGACAAGGCCTGCTGCGGCAGGGTAAAGTCGACGAAGATGGGATCCAGGGCCTGCAGGGTCACCACCGTCGTTCCGGCCGTGGTGTATTGCCCCAGATCGATGGCACGAATGCCCAGACGGCCGGAGAAGGGCGCGCGCAGGGTTTTCTTGTCGACCACCGCCTTCTGCTCGGCAACCTGGGCGCGGGCGTTTTTCAGATTGGCGGCATCGGTATCGACCACCGCCTGACTGACCGCGCGGGCCAGAAGCTGCTTTTGGTCGCGCTGGAAGGTGATTTCCGCCAGTTCGGCGGTCGCCTCCAACGCCTTCATCTTGGCGATGTCGTCTTCGGCGCGCAGCCGCAGCAACACCGTTCCGGCCTGAACGTCGTCGCCGGAATTGAAGGTGATGGCGTCTACGATGCCGGCGGCTTCGAGGGCAAGGTCAGCCCCCTTGACAGCCTTCAGGCTGCCGACCGCATCCAGGTGCGGCTGCCAGTCCTGCGAGTCCGCCTTGGCCGCCGCGACCGTCTGAGGCTGGCCGCCCATCGAGGCCATGTATTTCTTGATCATCTGGCCTTTGAAGGCCTCAAAGCCGAAGATGCCGCCAAGGACTACGCCGACCAGGATCAGCATGAGGATCATGCGTTTGACCATAGGGTCCGTCTCCACCTACAGGGAATGGGTTCGCGCATCGCGAACGATTACGATCATGGGGTATTGCCGCCGTCCGCAGGCGCGTCGGCACGGTTCCACCAGCCTCCGCCCAGGGCCTGGAACAGAGCCGCGGTATCGGAGAATCGGGCGGCCTGGGCCTGAACCAGGGCGATATGCGCGGTCTGGTAGGTCCGTTCGGCATTCAAAAGGGTCAAATAGCTGATGGCCCCGGCGCCAAACTGGCTGCGCGACAGCGACAGGCTGTCGGCGGCCGAATGCTCGGCCTCCAACTGGGCCTTCAGGGCATCGGCATCCGACTGCAGCGCCCGCAGCGAGTCGGCGACGTCCTGGAAGGCCTTCAGCACGGTGCTGCGATACTGGGCGAACGCCATGTCGAGCCCCGCCTCCGCCGCCTTGCGCTGATGCTCCAGGGTGCCGCCGTGGAAGATTGGCTGCGTCACCCCGGCCGACAGACTCCAAAGGCCGGTCGCCGCGGTGCCGAACAAGCTGTCGACGCCACCGGCCGCGCTGCCCCAGGCCGCCGACAGGGTGAAGTTGGGAAATTGCCGCGCCGTGGCAACGCCGACCTCGGCGCTGGCCTGGTGCAGAGCGGCTTCGGCTGCGCGGACGTCCGGACGGTTGCGCACCAGCTGGGACGGCAGGCTGACCGGCAAGTCCTGGGGCAGCGCCAACTGCGCCAGATCGAACCGTTCCGCCACCTCCTGGCTGGGGAAGCGACCGGTCAGCACGGTCAGCCGGTTACGGGTCTGCGCCAGCAGTTTCTCGAGGGTGGGCAGCGACGCCTTGGTCTGAGCCAGGGTCGACTCCTGGGCCAGAACATCGGCCTGCGAGGCACCGCCCAGGCCGAATTGCTTGCGCACCACGTCGAGTTGCTGGCTTTCGGCGTCGATGATCTCGTGGGTAGCGGCGATCTGCGCCCGGTACGATGCCTCGGCCAGGGCCGTGGTCACCACATTGCCGGTCAACGTCAGTTCGGTCGCCGCCATCTGGAAGCGCTGGTTTTCCGCCGCTGCCTCGGCCGATTCGACGGCGCGCCGGGTACCGCCGAAAATGTCCGGGTCATAGGACACGCTCAAGGTGGCCGACGACAGGGTGAAGATCGACGATGCCTTGGGAGCCCCCTGCTCGGCACCGGGCATGCGCTGGCGGGCGTTGCTGAAGCTGCCGTCGACCGAGGGAAAGAAGGCCCCGCCCTGGGCGATGGCGGTTTCCTCGGCCTGGCGCAAGGCGGCCTGCGCCGCCTGCAGATCCGGGTTGGCGGCCAGGGCCTGCGCGATCAGACGGTTCAAGGGATCCGAATGGTACAGCGCCCACCATTGCCCGGGAATGTCCTGGCCACTGTTGAAACGTTGTGCCTCGCCCCCCAGTGTCGGCGCCGACGCCGTAGGCTTGTCGAGGGCTTCCGGTGTATAGCCGGTCACGTCGGGGGCGGCGGGGGGCGCGAAATCGGGGCCGACGGCGCAACCCGCGACAAGCAGCAGCGCGCCGACCATGCCTCCGGCGCCCAGAGTTCTACGAAGCGTCACTCGTTACCCTTTCTTCCATTCGTCCTTGGTGCCGCCCGGATCGGATCGGGATCGCAGGAACGGCGACGTGATACTCGGCGGGGGCCAACCATCGCGGTGGTAGCGATGGCGGCGCGGCAATGCAATTGGCATTGACTTAGTTCGAACGTTCAATCTAAAAGACCCAAACGGGAGGTGCTGTCAAGAGGCTTGCTGTTGACACCCCCGGATCGCCGGAAGGAAGGATGCCATGACCGAAAAGACCGCCCGAAACGGCAAGGTGGGGCGCAGCGAGTCGCGCCGCCAGCAGGTCTTGGACGCGGCCGCCCTTTGTTTCCGTCGCAGCGGCTTCCGCGGCGCCAGCATGTCGGAGATCTCGGCCGAAGCGGGCATGAGCACCGGACATATCTACCACTATTTCAAGAGCAAGGAAGCGCTCGTCGAGGCCATCGTCACCCGCGACATCGACCAGGGCCTGGCCTCCATCGACGCCATCCAGGCTCACCGCAATGTGGTGGAAGGTCTGATCGAGGAATCGGGACGTTGCCTGACCGACCGTTCCAATGTCAGCGATCCGGCCCTATCGCTGGAAATCATGGCGGAAGCCGCACGCAACCCGTCCGTTGCGCAGATCTGCACCACCTGCGAAGGGATGGTGCGCGACCGGCTGTTCGAAATGTTCGCCTTGGGCCGCCAGCAGGGCGGCATCGCTCCCGACGCCCCCATCGAGGAGCTGGACGCCCTGCTGCGCGCCCTTTACGACGGCATCACCGTGCAAAAGGCGGTCAATCCCGACTACAACGCCGAGCCCTTGCGCCGCGTCCTGCCGAAGATCATCGCTTTTCTGTTGCATCCCGTCACGGCGTGACGGTCGCCGGTCTGGACACTTGGTGGGCCCGGCTCGCCTGTGCCCGGTGCCATCGATCCCCTTGACGGAATCGCCCGGATCGGGTTCGTTCCGCCCAGGGCTGCTCAGTAGGGAGAATGATGGTGTCGAAAAAGAAAGGTGTAGCGATCGTCCTGGGGACCTTTCACCAGGCCCAGTCGGAACAGATGCTGGCGGCGGCAACCGCGGCGATCCGGGACCGGAACCTGGAACTGGTCGCGGTCTCGCGGGTACCCGGGTCCTATGAAAAACCCCTGGCGGTCAAGCGACTGCTGCGCCGCGCCGACGTCGATGGGGTGGTGGTTCTGGGCATCATCGAGCGGGGCGAAACCGCCCATGGCCGCGTGATGGGCCAGTCCGTCAGCAATGCGCTGGTCCAGCTGCAGCTGGAGTTCATGAAGCCGATCGGTATCGGCATCATCGGACCCGAGGTCTTCCCCTCGCAGATCGCCCCCCGGCTGGAGTCCCATGCCGTCGCCGCCGTCGCGGCCTGCGATGTCATGCTGAAGGCCGACGGCGCCGAACCGGATCTTTGATACCCGCGGCGCCGACCGGCGCTCGCGACGCCAAAGGATGGCCCGCGTCATAGGCCTGGGATCCGGATCAACCCCAGCCCGGCCGGGCGGGGAGGATCGGCGTCCCCGCCCATCGGCGCCGGGATCAGGCCTTCAGTCTAATCCTGGCGCATGTGGGCGGCGATGCCCGGCCCACTCCCTAATGATGGATGCCCGGCCGGTCATAGAGGGCCATCATGGTTCCCGTCATGGTGGCCACCAGCTTCTCCTCGCCGCTGTCGACGGCGAAGGCACGGGCGTCACAGACGAAAATGGTGCGCCCCGGCTTGACCACGCTGGACCGGAACAGGAACCGTTCGCCGCGGGCGGGGGCCAGCAGATTGACCTTGAACTCCACGGACAGCACCGCGGCATCCCGCGGCATCAGGGAAAAGGCGGCATAGCCGCAGGCCGAATCCAGCCCGGTGGTGACGATACCGGCATGCAGGAAGCCATGCTGCTGGGTCAAGGCCGTGGCATAGGGCATGGCCAATTCAATCTCGCCGGCCTCAAGCGCCGTGATCTCGATGCCCAGGGTCTGCATCGCCACCTGGCGATCGAAACTGGCGCGCACGCGGTTGTGAAAGTCGGGGTCCTTTGGCTGGAAGGCCATCCGTCAGCTCTCCTGATCGTTGTCGATTTGTGGTCACCCTCATCCGACAGTTGGTGTCCCGCTGACCCTTTTGCCAGCGCCATGGAGCGGGGGTCTTCCAGCCGCATCATTTAGAATCCGCTCAGGACCAGCTTGCGGATGGCCTTGCCGCTTTCCAGGACCCCATGGGCCTGGCGCAGGTTGGCCGCGGTGATCGGACCCAGGTCTTGTTTCAGCGTGGTCCGCAACACGCCGGCGTCGACCAGGTCGGCAACCTCGTTCAACAGGCGTCGCTGTTCGGCCATGTCGGCGGTTTGGAACAGCGAGCGGGTGTACATGAACTCCCAATGGACCGAGACGCTCTTACGTTTGAACGGCGCAATGTCGAGACTCTTG
>Ga0326727_10001236_pt1 | contig 96986 bp, 87 predicted proteins | sample MB2enrmetagenome_FD_207643 | JGI IMG/M metagenome (GOLD analysis project Ga0326727, IMG submission 207643) | Lab enriched peat soil microbial communities from McLean, Ithaca, NY, United States - MB29MY | ecosystem: Environmental > Terrestrial > Soil > Wetlands > Peat | place: USA: New York... | reverse complement strand
GGCATGGTAACGGTCGGAGCCTTGATGCTGGTATTGTTCGGAGTCTACAAATCGTACGAAATGTTTGTAGCCCAAACCGAACAGACCGCGCCGAAGGCCCTCGCCATGGCCGCCGGCCGCTAAAACCTATCACCCTCTTCACCCCGCGCGCAGCCTCAGGGCTGCGCGCGGTTTTGCGCGCGCTAACAAGATTCCTGCCATTCGCAAAGAGAAGAATAGAGAAGAATAAGAAGAGATTTGGAACTGGCCGAGCCCGGCCGGAGATAATGGGTAGCGCTGGTTTTTCAGGCCCGCTTCATCTCTGTGGGTCTGCCTAATGGAACGATGGGAGTCTGCGCTTCCTGTAGCGCCTTCGATTCTCGTACTTCCAATGCCGCTTGCCGCCGGTGGGTGGCCTCTGAAGGGTCTATTCCCGCCTTCAGATCGGTTTTCTCAAGGAAGTAGCGCCAGCCCTCGTGGCGATCGGATGGGTGTTGGGATGCTTCGAACTTCTTCAATTCTGATTCTGCGTTCTGCTTGCCCCTGATTACTTCGACGACTCCGTCCGAGCGGTATGTGCGGACGTTATGTCGAATAATCGCGTAGGAAGAGCTGATCTCGTCGCGTGTCAGAAACAATCCCTCCGGGCCTTGACTACTAACGGATCATAAACAACAGAATAGCAGTAGAATAGCAGTCTGTCTTGGAAATTCTATGGCGCTGATCTGATCGCCGAAGAATGCGAAGAGGCGAGATCCGTGGAAATCGCCCCTTGCGCGTTCACGCTCTAGAGCGCCTGAACGTTCTCAGCTTGCCAGCCCTTCGGACCCTTGGTTACGTCAAACTGCACCGTCTGGCCCTCCTGCAGGCTCTTGAAACCGCCCGCCTGGATCGCCGAGAAGTGCACAAAAACATCTTCGCCATTCTGACGGCTGATAAAGCCGTAGCCTTTGGCGTCATTGAACCACTTTACTGTTCCTTGTTCCATATACTTGTATTCGTTTCCTTTTGTGTAGTTACGCTGGATGGAGTCGGAAGAACTTGCGCAGGTTACTGGCTGTTGAGGCGAGAACTGCTAAACGACCGATTCGGTCTAACGCACAAGGTCATTCTACGCGCACACCGTGCAATTAGCAAACTGCGTCGCGCTGGGGCCGATGGCGAGCTTCCATCCGGTCCCGAGATATCGACCGAGTGAAAACGTTCCACGAAAGAGAAGTTCGCCGCAGCACGGCGCGGTTGGCCACATTGGCGAGCACTCGGTGCCAAGTTCACAACGCCTGCGCAGGACTTCCGCAAACACGCTATACTGAGATTACTTAACCTCGAAGACACTGCCACTCAAGCAACCTTGCGCCTTCGCGATTGAGAGATCGGGAGGCGAGTTCTTTGTATCGGCGATTTTCCCTACACAATTGGCGCCTCATCCGAACCGCATCTGGCTGCTCGCCGCTCGTGCCTGACCAAGAACGTTGTCGAACCCGGCCGCACATAAACCAGTTCTAATCACAGGAGTTTATTATGTCTTCCATGAATGGCGACAAGTCCAGGTATCACCGGGAGCGCAAGCAGAAGGTCGCTCGCCGCAAACGAACTCGCGAATTGCTGGCGCGCGCGGCAACGCAAGGCAAAGCGGTCAACAGTCCACCTGCGATGGCGCCAAGGCCGGTGACGGTATGACAACCCTGCCCATGACACCGCCCCTTCTGACATCCAAGCTTTCTGCGCCGATTCCGAGTACAGACAAGAAAAGGCGCGTGCTTCTGGTCGACGCTTCTTCTCAGAAGCGTGAACTGCGTGCCGAAATCATGAGGAAACTCGGCATCGAGGTCGACTCGGCTGCCGATATTGGCGAAGCGCGTTGCTGGTGGAAGGCCGCTCTCTACGATCTGGTTCTTATCAACGTCGAGAACATACGATCCACGCGCGACAAATTCTGCGACGATATTCGCGCCGCCACACCCAGCCAGCGATTTGCCTTTCTAGTGGGGGCGCCCGAGTACCTCTCTGACTCGCCCAATTCGGCCCCTGCCATTCACCACGATGATGACAATGGCACGGTGGCGGATGTGAAAGCAGCGCTTGCTCTCAATCTCGGAGATCTCACTCAGCGCTGGGGGATCCTGGAGGCTTCGCGGCGAATCTCCGCAGTTCGCTCGGCCTCCACTGCCCGTACCCAAGCGATGCGCAACCGGCCCGCGCCGCCACGCGATCTCGAGACGCGGTATGCTGAATACGCCGCTGCTCCACCTCGCACTCTGGACGACTTGCTAAAAGACGACTTGCTACGAAAGGACATGCAATGAAGAACCTTTACGTCGGTAATCTGCCCCACAGCACCACCGAAGCCGAACTGCGAGGGGTTTTCGAGGCGCACGGCGCGGTGGAAAAAGTCACTCTCGTGACCGACCGCGATACCGGACGCTCGCGCGGCTTCGCGTTTGTGGAAATGACTAATGCCGGTGAAGCCGATAAGGCCATCGCGGCGCTCAACGGAAAGGATCTGGGCGGGCGGCCGTTGACCATCAACGAGGCCAAGCCAAAGACCGACCGCCCGAGAGGCGGCGGTGGCGGTGGCCAGCGCTTTGGCGGAGGCGGAGGCGGCGGTCATAGCCGTGACGACTACCGTGGCCATCCACGCCAGCCGCGCGAACCGCGCTGGTAGCTTTTTCGCTTTCTTAACTTGCTAACTACGCTCTGGCCCGATGCAGCACGATTGGCCAGCGATCAACACCAAACATATTGGGGGACGAAGTATGCCAAGAGGCCGATCAACGTTTACGAAACGCCAGAAAGAACAGACGCGGCAGCAAAAACAACGGGAAAAATTGGAACGCAGAAACCAGCGTAAACAGGAGAAGCCCGCCGAAGGCAGTGTGGACGAAATGGCGGAATTGCGCGAACACGCTGCGGCGCAGGCAGCTCTGTTCAACTTGGGCGTCGAGGAAGCGGAACCTGCTGAGGAACCCACACCCAGTGGCCGGACCGCTCATTAATTCGTGCTTGCCGGTCGCCGGGGCTTGGCGCCCCGGCGACCAGGTTTGCATTCTAAACAAACACCTCACCCGGCAAAGCCGTTAAGGTGCGCGATACCAGCGTGTTTTGAATGATTCTTTTAGGACGCTCGACCGCCGCGTCGTTTTGCATGCGTTCGATCCTCAACTTGAGCGTGCGCTCGATCTGACGCAGTTCCAGCACTTCCACTCCGGCGACCAGCGTTGAAGCCAGCCCTTGCAGTCCCGCTCTCCCGGTGCGGCCCACGCGGTGGATGAAATCTTCAGCCATCTTGGGCAGGTCGTAGTTAATGACGTGCGCCACATCGTCCACGTGCAAGCCACGTGATGCGATATCGGTGGCGACCAGCACCTGGTAGCGGCATTCCTGAAATCCATTCAAGGCGGCGTTGCGCTGCGATTGCGAACGATCGCCGTGAATCATGGCCGCGTTAAAGCCGTCGCGCACCAGTTCCTTCGCCAACCGTTCCGCGCCACGCTTGGTGCGAGTGAAGATCAGCGTCTGCCCTTTTTCCGAATAGAGCAGCTGCCGGAGCACGTCGAGCTTTTCTCCCGGCCGCACTTCGTAGGCTTTGAGTTGCACGCTTTCCGCGGGTTTGAGCACCGAGCCCAAAGCAACCCGCACCGGATCGCGCATATAGTCATGCACCAGCCCAGCCACCGATTGTTCGAGCGTCGCCGAGAAGCACAGCGTCTGCCGCTGCTGCGGCAGCACCGAAACAATGCGTCGGATCGCCGGCAGAAATCCCATATCCAACATGCGATCGGCTTCGTCGAGCACGAGCACCCGGATGTGGCGCAGGTCGGCGAACTTGCGGTTCATCAGATCCTGCAACCTTCCGGGCGTGGCAATCACCAATCCCGAGCCGGCCCGAAGACCTTCGATCTGCGCCTTCTCCGAAACGCCGCCAATCACCAGTGCGGCTTTGGGCATGGTCTTCGTGCGCAATTGTTCGTATTGTTCGTGAACCTGCATCGCAAGTTCTCGCGTCGGCAGCAGTACAAGCGCTAGCGTGTGGCGCACCGGTTCCCGGTTCAAAATCTCGATCAGCGGAATAAGGAACGCGAGGGTCTTGCCGGTGCCCGTTTGCGCGGTGCCGATAACGTCCCGGCCTTCAAGGGCCGGAGGAATCGCGCTTTCCTGGATGGGTGTGAGGGTAATGAATTGAGCTGCCGCCAGCTTCTTCTGCAATGCAGAAGAGATGGGCAGTTCTGTAAATGTGGACATTCGAGTTGTTACTTTCTGGAGGGGCTTGTTGTCACGCACACTCTGACACACGTCGAGAGTGGCCATGCCGCTCACATTTTGGTTTCTTGGAATTCACGCAAATAAAACGGCGGGCAGGAAATGCGGAGATGAATCTGGCCGAAAAGAGCGACCACCGCGTGACGAGCAAACCGTGGCAAAAGCGTCAACAACAGTATAGCAGAAGAACGCTTAGCGTCCCCTTCGGCCGGAAACTTGGGTAATGCGTCACTAAAACTCATTACCGAGACCTTGGCGTCCCCGGCGGGATTTGAACCCGCGTTACCGCCGTGGGGCGGCGATGGAATCCCGCGGTGTTCTTCGCGACCATGGCAGGGACTGTACTGTAGTCCCCGGCCATGGAAGTGTCATCAGTAATCAACGCCCTTCCAGTAGTTTGGCGTGTTGACGATCTCGTACTTGTTGGGGTCAGCCTGGACGAGGGCGTTGGCGGTTGAGTTCCAGACTGTGGCGTGGCCCACCATGCCGGTGCCACCGACATTGTTGTTCTGCACCACCGTTTGGTCGAGCAGGTAGTTGCTGAATCCGGCGGAGTTCCGGGCATTGGAGTCCTGCTGGGCCCAATAGCCGGCGTGCTGCGCGTCGTTGGCAGCCTCGGTGGCGTTCATGCGGGCGGTGGCCTGCTGGCCGATCTGGTGAATCCGGTTCACGGCCTGCTGGCTCATGTCCAGAAGATGCTGGTCGTTCTGCTGCTTCTGCCGCAACAGAGCCGCATTCTCCTCATTGATCACCTGCGCGTTGGGCTGGTAGGTTTTGAGGATCGCCGTCATCAACGACTGCTCTTTGTCGGCAACCGCGGCGGGCAGCAGAGTGTGGAACAGTGTCACGGCATAGGTGCCATAGTCGCGAGTGGGATCGCTGACGATCATCAGGTCGCTGAAGAACTGCATGCCTTTGCCGTCGGGATCCATGTGTCCGGTGACGGCAACGCCGTGGCTGCCTTGAGGCTCAGGCATGGTTTCAGTCTTCTCCACCTCAATCTTGGCGGGACCCGCGCCGGCCGCCTTTCGCCACGCCTGGAAGACGTTCACAAACTCCTTGTTCAGATCGCCGCGGAAGGGATACACCACGCTGTTCGGCAGAACGACCGAGTAGCGCTGCCGCGCCATATTTGCCTGCCACGAGTTGGTGGGATCGACGGCGGGGCGCACCATGCCGAGGCCCATCTGCTCGCCGTTCGGCCCGCGCACAATGATGGCGCCGTAACCGCTGGCGGGGTCCATCGTCCAGCCCTCGGGAACGGAGAGAGTTATAGAGTTATCCGACGCTGTGACTTTGTGCAGCGGCACGTTGGAGGCCGGGGCAGCAACAGACGATGCGGCGGATTTGCCCTTGCCGGTGCTGGCTGGCGCAGCGGATGAGGCGGGCTCGGCCGCGGAAGCGGATGCGGGCGCCGATCCGGCCGGATGCCAGGCAGCGAAAAGTTGCTGCATCATCGGGTTGGCGGTGTGAGCGAACTTGTCGGCCGAGTCGGCCACGACGGCTGCCTCCATTTGCTTGGGGCCGGTTTGCGCGGCAATTACCAGACCGGCGATTTGGCGGTTGCGCTGAGCACGATCGACGACGGTGAAGAAGACTCCGGTAGAGTTCGTGCCTTTGACGCGGAAGACCTGGCCGACGGTGGGCTTCTCACCGCAAACTTGATGGATTTGGCTGAGGACCTTACCCATGGCGGCAGGCAGGGTCGTGGCTCCCTCCATGCGGCCGTATTCAATGATGCCGCCCGGGGTGGTGGCGATGCTGGTCAACCGCGCCGGATTCGACGGACTCGCTGGATTCGATGCCTGGCAGAAGCACAGAAGCAGCGCCAACCAAATGAGAGATCTAGAAAGAGATCTTGCGAGACGCATGATGACGGTCTCCTTACCTCTCAAGAAGCCAAATCGCCCGCTCACTGGTAGAAGCGCGCACACGTGTCTCCTTGCGGATCTGCACCGCAGAAACCCCGTCGCCGGACGGGAGCCATGAGCTGACGGGCCGAGAGTTCCGCCGCCTAGGGCATCTGGGAGAGCAGGGATTGCTCATTGTGTTTGTAGACAAGACTTCACAGAAAATCAGTGACTTGACGCACGTCCCGAGGTGACAGACGGGCGCTAACCTCGCTCAATTAGCGTCATCGGCTCTAGGATTAAAACTGAGGGAATCTTACACCTCCCCCGTTTTCTTGGCGTCCCCGGCGGGATTTGAACCCGCGTTACCGCCGTGAAAGGGCGATGTCCTAGGCCAGGCTAGACGACGGGGACACTCTGGCGGCCACGACTCGAATGCCAGATCAGTGCAGACCTTCATACTAACAGCGGCCTTTTTGCGATGTCAAAGTTTGCGCTCGGATCATTGCCCTTCTTCGGTTCGAATCGTCCGCGGGATCTTAATGGCTGCCTGGAGGAGCAGCGGGTCAGTTCCGAATTCTGAGTTCTCATTCAGGAATCGCCTTTGCTGAGACCTTAGACCTGATAGCTCGTCAGCAAAAAAGGGCACGGTCGAAACCGTGCCCTCCTGCAATTTCTTACTGTGTCGCAGTGTCACTCGCCCACGAGTTCCATCTTTTTCGGGGCAGCCGGCCAGGAGAAAATCTCGTTCTCCTGAGCGTCTACCACCGCGATGGCCGCCACGTTCACGATTTCCTCTACTTCCGTATCGCGCGGCACCACGTGTACCGGCTTGCTCATGCCCATCAGGATCGGCCCTAACGTCGTTCCTCCCCCGAGCTTCGAGAGCAGTTTGTAAGCGATGTTTGCGGATGCCAGATCCGGGAAGATCAGGACATTCGCCCCGCCCTTCAGCGAGCTGAAGGGATAGCTTTTCTCCAGCACTTCGGCCGAAACCGCTACGTCCGCCATCACTTCGCCATCCACGATCAGCGTCGGGTCGGCCTTGTGCAGCAACTTGACCGCTTGCCGGACCTTCACACACTGCGGATGCTGCGTGCTTCCGAAAGTGGAGAACGACAGCAGCGCCACCCGTGGTGTGAGGTCAAAGCGCCGGGCCGTCTGGGCTGCACACAGCGCGATTTCGACTAGATCTTCCGCCGTCGGATCGATGTTCACACTCGGATCGGCCAGCAGATAGAGTTTGCCGGACCGCGTGATCATCAAATAGCAGCCCGAGACTCTGCGCAAGCCCTCGCGAGTTCCGATGATTTGCAGCGCCGGCCGGATCGTATCCGGGAAGTGCTGGCTCACGCCCGAGACCAGCGCGTCGGCTTCGCCCATATGCACCAGCATGGAGCCGAACACGTTCGGATCCTTCATCTGGATGCGCGCTTCCGTTAGCGTTACCCCTCGGCGCTGGCGCAGGCGATACAACTCCTGGATAAAGCGCTCACGCAAAGGAGACGATTCCGGATCCACGATCTTGATTCCTGCCAGGTCGAGACCCAAATCCTTGGCATTGTCTCGAATCGTTGTCTCGTGCCCGAGCAATATCGGATAAGCGATTTTTTCCTCAAGCAGAATGTGCGCCGTTCGCAGCATCTTCTCGTGCGCACCTTCCGGCAGGACTACGCTCTTCGGCCGCGACTGCGCTTTTTGAATCATCATGTGCGCAATCTCGTGTGCCTTGCCCAGCCGGCATTCGAGTTGGTCGCGATACTGGTCGATGGCAATCGGAGTGCGCGCCACGCCGGTCCGCATTGCCGCCTCCGCCACCGCCGTCGCTTCCCACAGCAATACGCGCGGGTCGAACGGCTTCGGAATCAGGTAGTCCGGGCCAAACTTGAGCCGTTCTACCCCGTACGCGCGGCACACCGAATCCGGCACATCTTCTTTCGCCAGATTGGCAAGGGCGCGCGTGGCCGCCAGCTTCATCTCTTCATTGATTGCGGTCGCATGCACATCGAGGGCCCCGCGGAAAATGAACGGGAAGCCGAGCACATTGTTGACCTGATTCGGATAATCCGAGCGTCCGGTGGCAATGATGATGTCGCTGCGGCATGCTTTTGCGTCTTCGTACGTGATCTCCGGATCGGGATTCGCCATCGCAAAAACAATGGGCCGCTCCGCCATCGAGCGCACCATGTCCTGCGTGATCGCGCCCTTCACCGAGCATCCCACGGCAACATCAGCGCCCTTCATGGCGTCAGCCAGTGTGCGCGCCTTGGTTTCGCCGGCGAACCGTTCTTTGTACGGATTCATGCCGTCGGTGCGCCCCTTGTAGACCACGCCCTTGGTATCGCAGAGCGTGATGTTTTCGCGCTTCACGCCCAGCCGGACGTAATGTTCTGCGCAGGCGATGCCCGACGCCCCTGCTCCGTTGAAGACCACCTTCACTTCGTCAATCTTCTTGCCCACCACTTCGAGCGCATTCAACAGCGCCGCGCCAGAAATGATCGCCGTGCCATGTTGATCGTCGTGAAACACCGGAATCTTCATCGTCTTCTTGAGCGTCTCCTCGATGTAGAAGCACTCCGGCGCTTTGATGTCCTCCAGGTTGATGCCGCCAAACGTTGGCTCCAGCAACTGGCAGACTTTGATGATTTCGTCGGGATTGTGCGTGTCGAGCTCAATGTCGAAAACGTCAACGTCGGCGAACCTCTTGAATAGAACTCCCTTCCCTTCCATAACGGGCTTGCCCGCTAGAGCGCCGATATCGCCGAGGCCAAGCACGGCTGTTCCGTTGCTGACCACGGCTACCAGGTTTCCCTTGGCTGTGTACTTATAAGCGTCCTGCGGATTTTTGTGGATTTCCAGGCAAGGCTCCGCTACGCCCGGAGTGTAGGCCAGACTCAAATCGCGCTGCGTACGGCAGGGCTTGGTGGGAGAAACTTCAATCTTTCCAGGGCGAGCCCCAAAGTGATAATCGAGGGCTTGCTGTTTAGTAACCGCCATAAATGCCTCCTCCTAATGTATTACGCAGTGTGTGCACGCAAGAAGCGTGGCTCCGCTTTTGACCTCATTTCACAACCAGAGTGTCGCAAGACCCTTCGTCCGAAAACCGGCAAAAGTCAGCTCCGCGCGCTCGATCGCGCAGCGCGTGGCAATTCCGCGTGGACCCGCTTGACGCGTTCAAAGCTTCGTAATTCGATGAATTTGCAGCCAGTGGGCACACGCGAGAAGCGCTTTCAACACATTATTTCCCAACCGCGGCCTGGCCCGATGTGATCCCCGACGTCTCTGAGTGTGATTTACATCATGGCCGCGATTGCAGGCCAAAACCAATTTTTGCCGCGATTTGGCCGGTTTGGGCTGCCGCTCACGGCTTTGCCTTCTTTTTTTCGGCGATTACGACTGCGTCGTCGAGCATTTTGCCGAGCCGGTTCTCGCGGCCTGCGGGCGTTCGGTAGTAGAAGATGCCGAGCAGGTGAGACCGCCGCCGAGCCTGCGACATCTGCTCCCATCCCTCGGCTGCCCGCGGATTCCTCGCGAACGCCACTCGCAACAGCGGCGGCAATTCCCTTTCCGCCTCCATCGTCTCCAGCAGCCGCTCCGCGATCTGCTCCGAGCGGTGCCCGCGGGCTTCGGCGCTCTTCGGTTCATTGACCCACTTCGCGATCTCGTATCGCGTCGAGTGATTCAGCTGGTCGTACCAACGCCGAAACGATCGATCCGCCGCGAGGATTCGCTCCAGCAGTTCTGGAATCGTTGCGACCCGCTCCTCCGTATCGAGTTCGATCTCAAAACCAGCCGTGGCTCCGGCTCTTACGCGCGCTCCCTTCTGCATGCGCTTATTCACTAGAAGGATGTGGCCGCCTTCGCCGGTCGGAAATAGCGAGCTTCGAAAGGGAAACCCGTTGATCGTCCCTCTTACCTTGATCTGCCCACAAACCCCAAAGATTTTGGTCGCATCGAAAGGGATGCGAATGATAACCCAGTTCAGCCGCGATCGCATACGCTCTAGCGTCGCGTCGAATCTCCGTACTCCGGGAGTGTTCTTGGCTTTTCTGGTCTTCGGCATAGTCAAGAATGGAGCCAAAGAATTCTAATATGAACCACCGGGCGCGTCGCCGTTCCAGCTCCCGTTTACACTGTAAAATAAGAGATCTTCGGAGAGGCGCTCGTGATCTGTGCAAATTGCGGTGAGGAAAATTCGTCGGCGTTCCGCTTCTGCGGAATGTGTGGCACGCCGCTCGAATCGCAACCGCCTGCGCCAACCCCCACGGTTGCCGCCGCCCAGGTACCGGCACGAGTGATCGAGACCCGAAGGAGCGAAACACGGCACGCCCCTGTCCTCAATAACGCCCCTCCGCAGCCCGCAAAACCAGAACCAGCGAAGACGGTCAAAGCCATCGCCGGTCCTTCGCTCTTGGGGTTAGGTCAGGAATCCGATGCCCCGCCCGATATCGATACGCTCAGGCAAAAGTCTTTCTCCGGTGTCGATTCCTTCCTCGAACCCGAAGAGCAAACTACGAGCCGACGTCGAATTCTCTTGTTGCTGGGGCTGCTCATAGCTCTGGGTGCGGCAGGTTGGTGGACTTATAGCAACTATCAGGGTGCGACTCGTACGGCGCGCCCGGCAATATCGAATGCGACCGCCGCCAATGCCACGCCAGAAACGCCAGCAGCCAAGCCGGAGACGACGTCTACGCCGTCAGCGTCGCTCGCTGCCAATTCGTCTCAGCCCGAAGCCACGCCCGCATCACCGCAGCAAGAAGCTGCGACCACCCAGCCCAAAGCCGCGAATCCACCTCCGGCCGCGCAAGCGAGCCCTAGGCCGAATCCGCCCGCCGCCACGCCAAAGCCTATGGTGCAAGCAAACGCCGCGCGGTCGAAGCCCGCATCCCCTGAGACGCCGCCCCCGGCCAAGCCCGCAGCGGCAGTTGCCGATAGCGGCGATGCCGATTATCGCAAGGCTGAGGCCTTCCTCTATGGCCGCGGCGTTGCCGAAAATTGCAATGAGGCGGTGAAGTATCTCAAGGCAGCGTCCGCGAGGCAAAACGCGAAGGCACGCAGCACATTTGGAACCTTGTACGCGACCGGCCACTGTGTTCCCCGTGACCTTCCCACGTCCTACGCTTGGTTCGCGCTCGCTCTGCGCGTGGATCCAAACAATCAGATCCTCGAAAAAGACCTCACCGCCATCTGGAACCAGATGACTCCGCCCGAGCGCGAAACCGCCACGAAGTCCAAACCGTAAGGGGAGCGCTGCCGGCTGTCCGGCGGCCGCCCCCGCGTCGAAATAGTCCGACTTGGGGAACCACCAGCAAACTGCAGGCGCAAGGAATGTCGCTTCTTAAATAATCTGAGGGACGCCGCTATTCCCCGCCCGGCGCCAGGTTCAATGCTTTCCTCGTGCTGCCGCGCTCGTTCTGGATTTTCTCCTGCAGCAGCGTAATCGCGTAAATCAGTTGTTCAGGCCGCGGCGGGCATCCCGGAACATAGACATCCACGGGAATCACCTGATTGACGCTTTGCACGAGCGCGTAGTTGTTGAACACGCCGCCAGAGGTGGCGCACGCGCCCATCGAAATCACCCACTTCGGTTCCGGCATCTGGTCGTAAAGTTGGCGGATGATCGGAGCCATCTTGTTCGAAACGCGCCCCGCAATAATCATCAGATCGGACTGTCGCGGCGACGGCCGAAAAACCTCGGCGCCAAAACGCGCAATATCAAACCGCGACGCGCCCATCGACATCATCTCAATCGCGCAGCAGGCCAGCCCAAACGTCATCGGCCAAATGGAATTCTTGCGCGTCCAGTTGATGGTCGCGTCGAGCGTAGTCATGACAATGCCTTCGGGCACACCGTCCCCGAAGACCAGCTCTTTGACAACGCGCTTGCCGTTTTCTATGTCAACGTAAGGGCCGAAGCTGAGTTCTTGCGCCATGGATTTATTCTAAACCAGAGCGGATCGAAACATCGAGTGACCGCACGGATCGCTCACCCGGCTCGACCAGTCACGCAGTCTAGATCCGTTTGATTGTCGCAAGCCAAGCCGGCGCGCCGTGGTCATCGTGGAATCTCGTCTGAATCCGGTCCGGCTTGATGGCGGCGACATTCCATCCATTGCGGGGGGTTAATGCCTCTCTCAGTTCTTCCTGACTGACGGGGTGCGGGCCAGTATCGGGGCCAGCATCACTGAAGCACAACACATACAGGGTTCCATCGTGCTCGGTCACCGACGCTAGACTCGCCACGTATCGCGTTCGCTCATCGCCGTCGAGCGTGTGGAACAGTCCGCAGTCCAGGACCGTCTCAAATATGCGCCCCAAACGCTCCAACTGGAACGCGTCAGCCGCAGCGAACTCAACTTCGAGCCCGCGGTCGGCGGCCTTCTCTCGGGCGATCGCCAGTGCGGTCTCAGCAACGTCAACGCCCAGAACCGCCAATCCCAGCGAGGCGACGAAAAGAGCGTTCTCGCCGGTCCCGCAGCCCGCATCGAGCACCGCTCCGGCGAATCCGCCTGCGGATGCCAAACGCACGATTGCTGGCTGCGGGTGGCCAATATCCCAAGGCGCAGGGCCATCGTGGTACGACGCGTCCCAGGGCAGTCCCCGTCATCCGTTCGTGACTGGTTGGGTGCCGACCACCGAATGGATCGTCAGCGAGAGTTCCAGATCGCTCTGACAACTTTGCGCCTCCCTGCAACTGATATTCTTTCGATTCTGAACATTGGCAGTACGTCACAACCACAGCAACGGCGCCAACCCCGCCCCCGCCAGCCCCGCCAGCAACGACAAACTCTGCACCCCGGTTTTCCGGTCCGCCAGGCTGAACGAGTAAATGCCCTTGATCAAGTTGTTGCTGGAGGCGGCGATCAAAACCGCGCCTGCTGCAACCTTCACCGGCGTGATGCTACCCGCAGCTTGCGTCATCCCCATGATGAAAGGATCGACGTCCGTCACGCCCATGATGGCCGCCAGAACATCGACGCCGGCTTTGCCGAGATAAGTGACCGTCAGCTGTGTCGCGATGAGCATGGCCAGGAAAAAAAATGCGAAGAAGAAAGCCGCCAGCAGTTCCAGCGGGTTATTCGGTTCAAATTCCCGCTTCACATCCGACGCGATTGCGTCCGGCCGGCGCGACCACAGGTACCCCGTCAGCATAGCCAGCGCGGCCAGAACAAGGCACGCCGGCGCGATCGTCGCCGCCAGTTGACGATTGAAAAGCGCGAGCAGTCCGGCCAGCCGCAGATACATCATGCCCGATGCCATCAAAATTCCGCCCGCGAACAGATGCGGCCGCTGTTCGCGCGCCGCGCGCCGCGACATGACCACTGTCGTCACTGTCGATGAATACGCCCCGCCCAGCAGCGCGGCCAGCACCACTCCGCCGTGCTGTTTCGTTACCTTCTGCAAAACATAGCTGCCATAAGAAACCGCACTTACCGCGACCACCACCAGCCAGGTCTTGAAGGGATTAATGTGGAAGCGCCCAAACTGCTGATTGGGCAGCGCGGGCAAAATGACCGCCGTCAGCAGCATGAATTTCGCGAAGGTGAGAATTTCTTGCGGCGCGGCCTTCGCAGCGAACTTTTCCAAAGCCTCCTTGAGTTCCAGCAACAAAAGGCTGGCCACGACGAGCGTGGTGGCGATCCACAGATGCTCGTAGTAGATCAGCGCGCCGACCAGGTAGGTCGCCAGCGCCGACATCTCCGTCGTCACTCCCGCTGCTGTTGCGCACGAAATTTTGTGCCAGTACGAAAGCAGCAGAAAGCCGCCAACCACCAGGAAGCCGATCGTCACCGGCAGTAGCTGGGCGCCGGATAGAAGAGCGATGGAATAGCCGATCAGCCCAATGAGGGGAAAAGTCCGCACTCCGCCGAAGGAGTAGGATCCAGCCTCGATCTTGTGCTCTTCTCGTTCGAGCCCGATGAGGAACGACAGGAACAGAACGAGTAAGAGCTTCGCTGCCTCAGGTGGCAGCCACCGGTAGATCTCTGCCAGGGCTTAGGCCTCCTCTGCGGTTCTTGCTGCGCAGAGCGATGGGCGAGCCTGTCGTGCCGGCACCGCCCCATCGCCGTTCGCATTCTGCCACAAGAAGCGGCAAATCGCACATGGCATCTCAGCGATTACTGAATCACGACTGCTGGTTGAATTCCCGTGGCCCACTTATTTGCCGGGGGCGTTATCGACGAGGGCAAGGCTCCCCCTGCCGACGCTCCCGCCGCGGTGTTAATCGCGAAGCTTATGTTGTCACCCCCAGATGCGACCTTCGCGCAAGCGCTCGCGCAATTCGTCGTGAACGCAAGGTAGTATTGGCCGGGTGCAAGGCTGGTAGGACCTTGAGTCCACGCCAGCGTCTTGAAGCCTGCCGACGGTGAGAAAGTACTTCCTGCGGTCGGCCCAATATCCACCACCAGACTGCCCGCGTTGGTGTAGATGCCGATGTCGTAGTCGTTTGCAGTTTTGTCTGCGGTCGTTACGTCGTAAGTTACTTGCGTAGTGGTTACGTTGTAGGGCAGGAGGAATCCCCAAACCTTGGTAACGTTGAGCGTCGCCGCTTGCGTCGCTCCGGTGTGCCCGCTGCCCGTCACATAGAATGGCAGCGCCACGCCATCTCCGCCACCCGAGGCAGAGATTGTGATCGATCCCGGGCCGTTTGTAATGCTGATGTTCGATCCCGCCGTCAGAGTACTGAGCACCGGATTGTTGCTGGTCGACCCAATCAAAATCTGCCCGTTCGTGGGGGCGGCTGTTGAAACCACACTCCCGGGGCTCGAGAAGTAGGCAATTCCGTCGGTTGTGCCCGACAAATTCCCGGCAAGCGTGACCGTGCCGCCCAAGGCCACCGTTCCTCCCCCCGACAAGCCCGATCCCGCCTGCACCGTGATCGAATTATTGGCCAGCATACTGTTCGTCACTCCGGCTGAGGGAATACTGATCGTGCCGGTGGTGGTGATTGGTCCCCCTGCGAGGCCGGCGCCAGTACCGACGCTGGTGACCGTCCCGCCCGCATTGCTAATCGTGACCGTGCCGCCCAGGGCCACTTTTCCGCCGCCCGACAGACCAGATCCCGCCGTGATCGTCACGGAATTGTTGGCCAGCATGGCGTTGGTGACTCCCGCGGACGGGATACTGATCGTACCGCTGCTGGTAATTGGTCCTCCCGTCAGGCCCGCGCCCGTACCGACGCTGGTGACTGTTCCGCTGCCCGTGCCAGGAAACGTCTGTCCCGAAGCAAATGTGATAATTCCACTGCTTGCGACTGAGATGCCCGTCGGGATTACCAACCCCGGTGTGCCATATAGCAAGTTGAGGACGGCGCTGGGGTTCGAAGTGTTGTTACCGAGCGGGGCGGTCTGCCAGCGGAAAAGTAAGCTCGACGGCGCCGACAGACTACTGTCGTACACCGAAGCCTCCATGTCCAGGGGATCGGAGGCGTACGCGTGCGTGGTCGTAGCCGTTAATACTGGAGGCAAGACTGCCCCTCCGACCATGGTTAGTGTGCCTTCAATCACCGCCGTTCCCGCCACGTCCAGCGTGCCCCCTGGGCTGGCGGTTCCGATCCCGACCTGCCCGCCCGATTCAAAGATGGCAGAGTTCTCGATGTTGCAAGCGGTGGTGAACTTCGCCACCTGGTTGGCTGTCGCGGTGCCATCGCTCGTGACCGAAGAACATGCGGTTTGCGGCGAAACCAGCAGCGGCAACGTCGAAGCGGCGCCACTGCCCGAATTTCCCGCTGCCACCGCAGAATCAGCGGATGGCGCTGCCAGGTTCTGACCACCCGCCAGAAGATAGGCCGAAGCCGGACGGCCTCCCAGCATGTCTGTGTCCACGGCCTTAAGCGCATAGGCAACGCTTACGAATAGTAGCCGCGGCTGTTCCGCCTGTCCTTCGGGACGAACGCCCAACCATCGTGCTTGCCCAGCGGAGAAGATCTCCAGCGGCAGCCCCGCCTCATTTGTCGCTCCAAGCAATACGCTGTAGCGCCCGTTGGCGCCCACCTCCACGTTCTGGCTCTCCTGCCAAACGGCGCTCTGCCCAGTCTCGTCCCGGTAGAGCGTAAAAGTGATCCCCATGTTGCCAGTCAGCGGCTTCCCGGTCGCGTCTCGCAATGTTCCACCCATGCGAATCAGCCGCGGCACGCTCGCCGTGGAAGCCAGGGCCGCGGAGGCCTGTTCCTCCGTCTGACCCCATGCCATGGCGCCAAACAACAGAGACATCGCTGCGATACACACTGCCACGCGGCTGGAGCGCACACGCACCTCCTGTAAGTAAGTTCCGACAACGTTCGACCCCCGGCGGGATGTTGTCCACGCACGGAGCCGTTGAACACCGCTTGTATTGAGCCAGAAGCAGTCGCGATTCTAGTGCTTCCACACAGCCGGGGGGGGACCGCTGGCCGTTCTCCTAAGCGGCCACGCATGTACGTAACACTTAGGCGGTTTCGCGTTCAGGCCAGAGACACGACTTTAATCGAATACATCCGAATAGTTGTCCCAACAACTCTCCATATGGTTTAGCCGAACGAGTTAGCCTTTCGGACTAGGGAGCCTTTTCCTTCCCTCAGGCTTCCCTAACCAAAAGTGGCATTGACGGCCTCCCCGCCCACGGGTTTAATGCATAAAAGGGATGGGTGGCGGAAAACTGTCTATCCGCTGAATCAACCCCCCGCTCCCGCGACGGATTTCATCTATGACAAGAATGAAGATTCTATTCGCCTTCGTATGCCTCTTCGGATTTTCTGCTCTCGCCCTGGGCGAGGATGCCAAGCCGATTAAGGTTGCCCCAGCCGATGCCAAATCGCATGTAGGCGATTTGGCTGTCGTTTGCGGGCTGGTGGTCGACTCGGCAGTCCCCAAGTACGGACTCGCTGGTCACGGCAAGCCTGTGTCTTTCTATCTGGATCAGCCCGGACCTAATGCCGTTTTCTACTTCAGTGCCTTTGGTAAGGCCCCCGACGGTCCCAAACTGCTCATTGATGCCTATAAGAACAAGCGCGTGTGTGTGACCGGGAAGATCGACATGATGCCGGCGAACGGCCTTCCCTTCATTATGGCAACGGATCGCGACCAGATTAAAACGGAAGCCGCTGGCAAGTAGGCAAGCGCGCCAGATTCTTCTCTAACCCGTGAGGAGTTAACTGCCATATGACGATTACCAGGAAGTTGTTCACTGCGGCGGCTTGTGCGATAGGCATCCTGTCGATGGCCTTGGCCCAGAACCCGGCTCCCAAGCGTCTTGCCCCACCCGAAACCGCCAGCCACCTCGGCGAGACTGCCGTGGTCTGTGGAGCTGTGGTAGACACGAGTATTGTCAAGCATGGACATTTGGGTATTGGATTCCCTGTCTCCTTCTATTTGGATCAGCCGCAATCCAGTCCGGTCTTTTACTTCGTGGCTTTTGGCACGCCAAAAGGCGGACCCGAGGAAGTCATTGCCGCCTACAAGGGCAAGCGCGTTTGCGTCACCGGTGAGATCGAGACCTTGCCGGCGGGCGGTGCTCCATTCATCTTAGCGGCCGATCGCTCCCACATTAAGCCGCAGCCCGCGGCCAAGTAGAAATCTATTATCGGAAGTAACTTGAAGCCAACGGCCGCCGGCCTTTAGTATCCCGTTGCTGCGTCCCCGCCGGTCGTAGCTGCCTGGTTCGCGCAAAAGGAAAGGTCGTGGAGATGAAGAGATCGTTACTCGCTCTGGCGTTGCTCTGGGCAGGAACCCAGGCGACCGCTCAAACCATCGTGCAGGAGTTCACCGCCATCAGTGCTGCTTCGGCTTCCGTGTCCGATATGGATCTCACGCAGCCGACAGTCGAAGGCGACACCCTCATCGCCATACCCGAGCAGCTCTCCCCCGGCGTGAAGGTATCGAGCGTTACCGACAATGCCCCCGACGGAGGCAACACCTACAAAGAGGCCGCCGGCGCTGCCTCCACTTGTGCCAAACGCTCGCTTTCCATCTGGTACTGCGAACACTGTAAGGGCGGGGTGACCGAGCTCAAGTTCCATCTTTCGGGCCGGCCCGCCGGAAGTCTGAACAGCTTCCTCGAAGTGTCCGATCTGGCCTCGTCCTCGGTAATCGACTCGACGGCCCAGGTCAGCGAGCAGGCTGATAACAAGGACGGCCGTCAGGCTGGGCCCCGCATCGTCACCACCGCCGAGGATTTCGTGGTGGCCCGCTTTCCGGTCGCGTCCCAAGCCAAGGGAGTTACCCCCGAGCTCTGGACCGCCCAACCCGCCTACGTATACGCTCGCAATCTGCCTGCCGGAACCTACCAGCCCACGCTGACCGGCGTCGAGCCAACCGGGAGTTTCTGCATGAGCATGGCCGCCTTTAAGAAGGCCGCCCCTCCTCCCACCCCGCCCCAGTCCCACTGACCTGCGACCGTTTCTTTGCAAAAAACAACCCCGTTCCGCCCAAACGCGGAACGGGGTCGGCAGTTAGCGCTTCCTTTACTTCTTCTTCGTCGGCTCCGGTTCCGCAGCCGCCTTCATGGCGGCTGGGATTCCAAGTTCCTGCAGCACTGTGTCGCGCAGTTTCGTGTACCCGATCGAACCGCTCATGAAATGGCCGTTCACAAAGAAGCTCGGCGTTCCCGAAAGTCCCAGCCGTTGCGCCTCCTGCCCGTCCTTCTTCACGGCAGCAGCCTCTTCTCCGCTATCCATGCATTGGTTGAAGCGGGTCATGTCGAGCTTTAGCGTAGTTGCCTGCTCCCTCAGATCCGACATCTGTAGCCGCTTGGTGTCAAACAGTGAGTCGTGGAACTCCCAGAACTTGCCCTGCACCCCGGCACACCGGGCCGCCTCGGCGGCTTTCCGCGCCAGCGGATGCATAGGCAGGGGAAAATCCTTGAAAACCAAAGAAACCGAGTCGCCAAACTGCTGCCGCAACCGGACCAGATCCCCGGCCACTTGCTGGCAGTAATGACATTCATAATCGGCGAACTCAATAATCTGGACCGGCGCTTTGTCCGAACCTAACCGCGGAGAGTCTCCCACTTCCACTTGCGCGCTGGGCTGGTTCAGCTCCACTATCACGCCGTACTGGCCGCGCAGGTCGGCGATATAGGCATCGCGCGCCTTTTTCAGCCGGAGCTGGTGGACCGTGTCGATGATGTGGGGCCGCGCCGTCTCATACGGGTCTTCGGTTTGCACGCCCTCGTAATAAAACCGCAGCTGGTCTTCCGTTGGCTCCGTGATGGTGCTGGCAATATGACGCTTGAACAGTTCATCCCGGCTGACGCCTTCCTTCTTCGCCTCCAGATCCAGAAGCTCTTCGTCAATCAGCTGATCGAGCGCCTCCCGCTCGGCCAGATAATATTTGTACTGGGCCTGCAGCAACTTGCCCGCTTGCTTGTGCTCGAGCTCTTCTACAGTTACTTTGCGGCCTGCTATTTCGGCCACCACTTCCGGTGAGCTTTGGCCAACAGCGAAGGCGGAAAAAACGGTCAGAGCTGTTCCCAGCCCAAGAGCCAATGCGGCGTGTTTGGTCAACATTGCAAAAGATTTCCTCTCTTCGAGATTTGTGGGGGGCTTAGAAAAGAGGGGGAGGGCCCGGACATCGAGTATACCATTGGAACCCGATGTCCGGGAAGTTCTTGTTTTGCACGCTCCGGTAAGATTCAGAGCGAATCTGCCCCGGGAGGCGTGCTGTCAAGCACCGCTCCTACCGCCGGAAGAGACTTTAGAAATCCGAGTCTTCCGGTGTGCAGATGCAGGGCTTTCCGCTGAGCTTCTTGTCGTAGTAGCACAACATCTGCAGCGCAGTTTGCTCCGCACTGTTCAGGTTCCCGTCCAGAAATTCGCCTTCGGTCACAGCATAGGTAGCGGCCTTGACAGTCTGGATGTGCGTCGCATAGCCATGCAGGCCAGGCGTCGGGGTGTTGTTAAACGGCCAGAAGTCGACGCCGGTGCTGTCGATTGGAATCGTGCCCGGTGCCACGCTCGACGCGATGACCTTGATAACGCCACGAGTGGGCACAATGTGGGTCAGCGGGTTCGCCGTGAGTTCCGTCTTCACGTCTTCCGAAAGCAGCCCGTCGGCCGTGATGTCGCAGCCGCAGCACTCGACCAGTTCCTGGCTGTCGTCAAACACGTAGAACGACGCCCAGATGTCGTTCCCAGTGTAGCCATCGTTGATGAAGCGAGCGACCGCGTCCGGCGCACCGGTCACGTTGTTTGAGTAATAGGTGACAAAGTAGCTATCAGCGTCCTGAGCCATTGCGCTCCCCGATACGACCAGGGCAATGACCGCCAATGCAAACACAAATCCAACCCTTTTCATTTGTGATCCTCCAGTTTTGTTTGACGCCTAGGGCTGGGGGGAGATCAGCTAGTTGGCGCTTCCGGAACTTTAATCGATTGCGCGGTCTTTACAAGTACCCACGTGGCCTAACCCATTACACTAAGATACGAGTGCTACTACTTATGGAGTAGTTCGTATGCGGACGCGTCTCCACACGGCAAATTTTGCTGCAGGTTTTCTACTATGGCGAAAAAAGCCTTGACAGGCCCCGGGTCGCGAACAGGGTCGCTAGCTCCTTCACTATTGTGGTGGCGGGCTCGGTGGTGGGCTTTGTTGTTGGATCTTCTCTCTTATTTGCTTAAACATGTCCTTCATGAAATCCCCGCGCTGCTCGGGAGTCAATTCCTCGGTGGGTACATCCACATCAATAATCGGCTCCGGCAAAGGCTGAGCAGTTGCGGCTGGCTCCGGAGGTTTCTTCCAGACCAAAGCGGGGGTTAACGAAATTGGTACAGCCACAGGGTTGGGCGCCGCAACGGAGTTTGGAACTTCCTGCTGCAATGACAACAGAACCTGTGCCAGGGCGTTCGGGTTTTGCGGCGAGTTCACAAGGATGAAGTTAAAGTGAGAGCCGTTGAGCAGTTGCATCAATACGTCGTTGGCCGTTCCCGGCCCAGCGTGTTCAACGATGCGTTCCAGGCCGGTTCCCGGGGGAATATCGATCGTGGCCCCAGTCTTCTCCGCAACCAGTTTCAGCACGTCCGCCAGGGTCGCGTTACGCGCATCGATCGTGAGTTGCCCGTTCCGATAGACGACCCGCGTCTCATCTCGTGACGTCGATTCAGCAGCCGCCACGCCCATCCCATTGGGTGCCGGTTGCAACGCCGAACTCGCGGCAACCGTCGGTTTCCCAGTCCCGAGCGACGCCTCCGCGTTCACGGTTAACGCGGGCACAACCGGAACTGAAGGCGCTGCTGACAACGGCTGCAAACTGGCGAGGCGCACAGGCTCCTGCGCTTTCACTGCGGGCACCACTGCAACCTTGGTCGGCACCTGCAGTATTTCTGCAGGGCGCGCGGCACTCGGACTCGCAGCAGCCTGACTAGAAGCCTTCGGAGCCGTGATCACCACCGTCGGCGACAGAACCAGCTCTGCCGTACGCTCCGCCTTTACTCCCTTCACCGCCGGCGTCGGCGCTACCGCGGACGACACGGATGCTAATTCGGAGTGCCGGCCAGTCCCGTTGTTCGTAACCGTCGGAGCAGCCGCAATGACCTTCGGCAACGGCGCCAAATCGACGATGCGGGAGCCGTTTCCCGCGCCCACCGTGGGCGTCGCGCCAATCGCCGCCGGTACGGGCAGGAGTTCGGAACGGCGGGCCGTGCCTTGGCTCGCAACCGAAGGCGCCGCTCCCACGACAGATGGCAGTGGAATCAAATCCGCGCTACGGATAACATCGGCTTTTCCTAACCCTGGCGTTGCTGCTACCGCCCCTGGCAAGGGCAGCGATTCATGCCCGCTCGCAATCCCTCGCTCGTTGGGGATCTCCGGCGCTGGCAGTTGCGGTTTTTCCATGCCGCCTTCCGCAGCTTTCGCGTTCTCCTTCGGTGTCACCGCATCGGCCAGAAGGATTTCCGTCAACACCGAGTAATGCGGATCTGCAATCACTACGCCTTCGAGCGTAACCATTCGCGGTTTCGGAATTAAAGATGGAGGGTGGTACACTCCGCGCTCGTCGATGCTTCCGCAGCTCGCTCCGTAGCAGCCGAGTCCGGAGATGTTCCAGCGCACATCCACTGGTTTCCCGTCGGCGTCGACCACTCGAAAATGCTGAACTTGATTGACTGCGACCGTTGGTCCGCTGGGAGAAAGGACATATTTCCGCGGCACCGCACGCACAAAGCGCTGAATCACAGGACCACTCGACACCATGCCGGGCTGCGATGCACGCAGTTCGCTCACTCCGAAACAAGCCAGTAGCCCGACTCCCGCAACTATACCGGTGGCCTTACGAAGCGCGCCGCTGACTTCCCCGCTCGGCCGTCCCGACGCCCCACCTATCGCGTGCTCGGACTTCACCACAGAATTCCCAGACATAATCTGACTCAGTTCAACGTCGCCGTGTACCGGTTGTCCTAGCGATTCGCTTTGGACCCGTTATAGCATGGTGCCGCACTGCTCAGGGGGAAGGTTTAGCGGGGAGGTGTTTTTTGCTAACGCCTTTTTCGCCAGTTGCCCGCTCATGAAACATGAACGATCCACCCAGCGCTTCTTGCAATTCTACCACAAAAAGACTTCGGACTGCTCCCACAACAATATTCCCCGAAACGCCAATCGCGGCCCCTCGGGCATCGCATGTGATCCTCTCCAGACGCAAAGCCCGTTCCTGCAAAACCCCGGCCTGTCGAGCAATAGCACGTCCACAAGCACTAGTTAACTACGAGAAGCAGCTCCCGGCAATGCCACCTTCGGACTAGCTATTCCGCCTATAAACGACAAGACTACTAACTCTTTCGAACTAGACGGCCCGGTTGCGGCCGGCATGCCACTCCTTTTTTGGGTTGATCGGTTCGCCCTCACCAGCCGCGCTTCGAGCTCTGGGACCCCCTTCTCGATGTTATTGGAGGTCTTGCTCTTGTCCGTGACTGTTTCGGGCCAAGTCCGGCCGCCGGCGCTGCCTACGCTCGTACCACCCTCTCCGGCATACTACCCAAACGGATTAGGCAGAGTTGGCAATTGCACAACATTATTCCTCCGATATAGTTCAAAGTGTCTAGTTGAAACGTTAAGCCTTCCCCCAAGGCCTGCCAGGGATTTCCACAATGAAAATGCTTCCAGCCGCTCTTGCTGTGCGTGTCCTCGCCGTGTTAGTTGCTCTCTTACCGCTCCTGAACTGCGGCACAAATACGGGGCTACAAAAGATCACGGTCACTCCGGCTAATCCCAGCGTCGCAAAAGGTCAAACTGTGCAACTCGTCGCCACTGGCAGCTACAGTGACGGTAGCCAGCAGAACTTGACAGATTCTGTCACTTGGCAAACGAGCAAGCCGACCATTGCCGGCATCGGTGACCAGGGCCAGGTAACTGGCATGGACGAAGGCGCCTCACAGGTATCTGCGACCTACCAGGGAATAACCGGTAGCACCTACGTGACAATTGGTGCGCCTGCATTGATCGGGATTTCCGTATCTCCGACTCAATCTTCTTTGCCTCTTGGCGAATCTGAACAGCTTACTGCGACCGGCAATTTCTCCGATGGCACAACTCAGAATTTGACTCAATCCGCGGCCTGGAGTTCTTCCGGAACAGGCATAGCCAGCGTCGGTCCCACCGGTTCGGTTCTGGCCGCCGGACTGGGCGCAGCGACCATCACCGCATCTTCCGGATCCATCAACGGCTCCGCTTCCATAAATGTTGCGCAGGCCGTCCTGCTGAGCATCACGGTCAGCCCCGGCTCAGTCACCTTGCCTGTCGGCGGGTCTCAACAGCTCACAGCGATGGGAAAGTTCTCCGACGGATCGACGCAGGATCTCACCCAATCGGCAGTTTGGGCTTCTTCCGTTACGGGAACTGCCAATGTGACTCGCACTGGCTCGGTTCTGGCCGCCGCTCCGGGCACGGTGAATATCACCGCAACTTCCGGATCCATTAGCGGCGCCGCTTCCGTAACCGTTGGCCAAGCGGCACTGCTCGGCATCACCGTCAGTCCCAACCTATCGTCTGTCCCCGTCGGCGAGTCCGAACAGCTCACTGCCACCGGGAATTTCTCCGATGGATCTACGCTTAATCTGACTCAGTCGGTAACGTGGGCCTCGTCCGGAACTGGCGTCGCCAGCGTGGCCCCCTCCGGTTCAGTCCTAGGCAATGCACTCGGCACCGCGACCATCACTGCGACCTCGGGCTCCATAGTCGGCTCCGCTTCCGTAACCGTCGGCCAAGCGGCATTGGTCGGTATCACTGTCAGCCCGGCCCAATCGTCGTTACCTGTCGGAGAAACCCAGCAGCTCACCGCCACCGGGAATTTCTCCGATGGCAGTACGCAGAATTTGACCCAATCCGTGACCTGGAGTTCGTCTTCTTCGACCATCGCCAGTGTAGGCTCGTCCGGGTCGGTCGTTGCCAACGCGCTCGGCTCGGCGACCGTCACCGCATCTTCCTCTTCCCTGACCGGTTCCGCGGGCGTGTCTGTGACTCCGGCCGTGGTCGTTTCCCTCAACATCGTTCCTGCCACCGTCTCCATGGTTCTCCAGGGCAGCACGCAGCTGCAAGCGCAAGCCACCTGGAGTGATGGAACCAGTCAGAACGTGACCGCTAGTGCCTCGTGGAGTGCTACGCCTGATGGCATCGTCAGCCTCAACAGTTCCGGCATGGCGACGGCATCGCAAGTGGGCACAACCACGGTTTTCGCCACTTACAGTGGCGCCACCGGAACCGCCAACGCTTCCGTCATGCCCCTCATGATGGTCAGCTACTATAGCCTCATCAACTCGAAGGCCGCTGGCATCGACGGCACCCTTTACATCACCAACCCTGGCCTCACGATTGCGAGCCCCAATCTCGGCAATCTCTGTGCCATGATTTACGTCTTTGACCAGAATCAGGAATTAAACGAGTGTTGCGGGTGTCCGGTATCTGACAGCGGCTTGCTCACTCTGTCCTTGGACAACGATTTGACCGCTAATACCTTGACCGGAATAAGTCCGAACGCTGGGGAAATCATCCTGATACCGTCCGATATCACACCGAATCCGCAGTGTAATGCCGGCTCCTTGGCTCCCACCGGTGCCCTCAGCGCCTGGGAAACCAATGTTCAAAATGACCCGCTCAACACCGTCACGGAAGCAGCCTATGATTCGATTGCTCTGAGCAGTGCAAATCAGGCGTTACTGCCAGCGTTGTGCACCGCCCTGCAAGAGCTGGGCAGCGGCGCAGGCACTTGCACCTGTGGCCCTGGCGAGGGCGCAGCGGCCGTTCGCTCCTCACGAAAAAGGTAGGGAGTTGGAATCGCCGCTGCCTGCGTCCAGCCGAACGTACCACCCGCATCCTCCCGGCGTTTCCCCGGGGGCACGCTGCCCCCGGCCGCGCTAACCTCGATCTTCAGAGAATCTCGTTTGTGGAATGTGAAAGAGCACCGCTCCAAAGCCTGCCCTGAGCGCAGAGGAGTGCTGCCAGAGGCCCAGGAATCCGGGCTCTGGCGTCCTGACGGCTGGTTTTCAGATAGAGCCTCGGACGGCTTTCTCAGCTCGCCACAAAGCGCAGGCCGTGGATGTAGTGATGGCCCTCTTTCCCGCCGCGCTTGACCGTCCAACGGACCTGCATGAGCGCAGGGATCGACACCGGAATGTCCGGCATCGCAATTTCGCAAACAAGGAACGTGGAAACAGTAAGAGGCTGCGTGCTCAAAACGCACAGTCCTCCCTGACTCACATTCTGAATGCGTCCTTGAATCTCTTTGGCAGGACCATGTGAAGCACGCACAGCTGGCATTGTGCGGGCGCGCACATCGATTGCCTGGGGGAACCGCGCGTGCTCCCGCCGCTCTTGTTCGGCTGAACGCTTCACAGCCCCGCTATCATGCCGCAAATCGGCACGCGCGGGATAGTCCTCGATTGAACTAATTCACACTGGCTAGAGTGCTGCGCTTAGCCCAGGGATCGAGCTCCGGTCAGGCGGCCCACAATGCCCGAGCGTGTCGAAACGCTCATCTTCACCATTACGATTCGGACAAACGCCTTCACCGTATTGGGACTGATCGCCAGCCGGCTCGCGATTTCCTTGGTGGTTAAGCCTTGCACCAACAGCTCCACCGTTTCGCGCTCGCGCCGAGTCAGGTCAAACTGCCGGCAAATCTCCTCCAGCGCAAGGTCGGGTGTCGCTGTCCTCTCGAATATCATCGCAATGGCAGGCTGCGGAGTATATCGCCCGTTGCTGTCAATCTGAAATTTCCGGCAAATGTAGCGCCGTCTGCCCGATTGGTATTCCTTGACCCCGTTGCTCTCGGTCAAAGGGTGATCGACCATCACACTGCGGATCCGATCCGAAAGAAATACGCTGAGCTGCTTGATCCGATCCGGTTTACTCGGATAGGCCAGAATTTGAACAGCCTCGGGGTTGGAGGCGATCAGATTCAGCGAGGTATCCAGTAGCAAGAATCCCGATCTGCTTGGAGCAATAGCCACATTCCCACCCTTGGCAAAAGTGATAGGGTCTTTCTTACTTGCCGGCCCCTTGCGTTGTGGTGACCTTCATCCCCACAGTTGTCCTGATGGCATACACCAGCTCATTTGCAATGCAGCGTGATCGATACTTAAAGCAGTAAATCAGAACCTGATCGCAGGGGAGGAACGACGCAGATCAGAATGTGGCCGGACCACAACAACGCACCCAGATTGTCGCAACAAAGGCCTCCATTGTCAAGGCGGGAAAGTGCCCTCCGTACCAGTTCATACGCTGTAATACAAACGGGCTAGTCACACTCCAACCCAATCTAAGCTGATTTGCCTAATTAAAAAGGTGAAATTGTATGCGCATCAACTGCAACCACTTGCCGCATTCGCCAATTCGATAGGCAAGCCGTGGGAGTGACAGGGCAGGTCCATCCACCAAAGTGCACCTCCTCTCTTGGTCCGGCGCCCTACCTTCCCCACCCGCCGGTCGACAAATCTCGCACCACTCGTGGTCCGTTCTGGCTGGCAACTCCCCGAGCAAACCCGCTCTGGTCAAGCTCTCGGTCCGGGTCCGAACATAACAGCATCAAGCGCACTTCCACCACCAGCAAACTTTGCTGCAGTTTGCCAACTGCTGGCATCCTTCTTACATCTCTTCAGTTCAGCCCTTCGCTGAGCTGGCGGTCGCTTACAGGGCTGGCGACTGAACGAGGCAAATCTCGAGGAACTGCTTAGCCGGACAGACTAGGTACTTGGACTGCAGTTAGCGCATTGGGGACGGTTGGAAGATTAGTGCGTTCGGAGTCGTCTCGTTGCTCTAAAGAAGAGCCAGCCATCTCAAGGCACTTGCGCAGCCTCTCGGGCGCATTTCTGGCACGCAACTCAACCGCTCCGTTCGTCAAAAAAGGCTCATCTCGGCTCGGAGGCCGCAACGGTCACCACCAAAGGGCTCGCCTACCGTTTCTTACCCTTCTTCGCCACCTTCGTCGGTTTCTTGCGGTTTTCGGGCTTCTTCTTTCCGGCCGGCTTCGTCGTCGGCTTCTTGGCGCGAGCCTTCTCGGGCTTCGAAGCCACTTTGCGCGGCCCCTTAGGCTCGGGCGCCGCAGCCGTCTTTGCCGCGGCCGCAGGTGCTCCTTTGACATCCATTTTTGGCGGCGTAGCCGTTTTCGCCTCCGCCCCGGGCTTGGTTGCGGCGGACGCTGCCATAGCCGCTTCTTTGCCCTTTGCCTTCCCTTTTCCCTTGCCGGCAGCCGCGGCAGCCTGCTCGGCGGCAATGGCCGCAGCTTTTGCTCCGCGCCCGCGCTTGGTCGGCGGAGGCGGCGGCGGTGGGGGCGGCGGTGCAAGCGGTTTCAGATACTTCAAGATTTCCGTGCGCGAACGCAGCTTGCCGTCCAGCAGCAAGAGAAATACGTCGTTTGCAATTTTGGGGTAAGCCGGCAGTTGTGGCGTGATGTGCAATTCCGTCATTTCTAGAAGCGGAATCTTCTGCTGCACTTGCCGCCATTTCGTGAAAAAGTTCTTGATTTTTTGCGTTACCGCCTGCTGTTTCGCCGTCACCGCCAGAAACAGAATCATCTCCGGCCGCGCCGACGAAAGCAGCTGCCAGGTCCGCGAAGGCGTCGCCGCCTCTTTGCCCATCAGCCGCTTCGCCAGATCGCGAGCGTCATCTTCCAGATCCTTCCACGCTTCCACCAGGTCCTTCCGCGGAATCGCCCGCCGCAGATCTCCAATATCCTTATCGCCCAGCCGCTCCGTCAGGAAGTAGAGCACCGCCGCAGCCACATCCGGCGTATAGCCCAGTTCGTTCATCTGCTGCCGCGTCTTCATCAGCGCGTTCAGCCCGGCCGAATCCACCTTGGCCGTCGTCCACCGCGAATTCAGCACTTTCAGCCAACCCTCTTTTTCGTACGCTTTCAGGATGCCGAGGGCGTCGTCTTCATAAGCCAGTTGCTCGATTTCATATCCAATGCTGCTGTTCCGGATGTAATCGATATAGCCGTTTTCTTTGCCGGCGTTGTAGCGAGCCAGCGTGCGTTCCTCGAGCGGCCAGTGAAAGCGCATTGAGAAGCGCGTCGCGCGAATCATCCGCGAGGGATCGTCCAGGAACGCGTAATTGTGCAGCACGCGAATCAGCTTCGCTTCAATGTCGGCCGCGCCGTTGAACGGATCCATCAGCAGCCCGCGCGATCCCTCGTTCAGCGACAGCGCCATCGCATTGACCGTGAAATCGCGCCGCCGCAAATCCTCAATAATCGTTGCCGGAGCGATCTGCGGGGGCTTGCCGGATTTTTCGTACGTTTCGGAGCGCGCCATCGCGATCTCGGCGCGCACGCCGCCACGCAGCGTCAGCAGCAGCGTCCGCGTATCGTCGTCGGCGTCGCCTATCATCGCGCCCGCGCGCTCCAGATCCTTCTGCAGCTTCAGGGCATTGCCCTGCACCGTGAAGTCCAGGTCGCGAATCGGGAAGCCGGTGATGATGTCGCGCACGGCGCCACCGGTCAGGTACACGTTCATCTCCGCCGCTTTCGCGGCGTCAATGACCGAGGCAACAGCTTTTTGTTGATCCGGCGAGAGCCGGGTTTCCAGCGTATAGATGTAGTCGGCCATGCCTTTTTAATCGCCTTTTCGTGGCTGGAGCCGAGCGTTATTCACAAGATTTCCACAGGGGAGCAGACTGATCCTCGAAGAGCGATCCTGTGTGCCAATCTAACTCGCTCTAGACATTAGACTTATAAACTTGACCCATATTTCTAGCAAGCTAGAGAAAATAACACAAGGTTTACCCGTTTGGCTACTGCCAAGGCACAAACTGTACGATTTCCTCGGGAAAGTGCGAGAATCGCCACGAGGAGTTTCAAGGACTCGAGATCGGAGTGCCCTGTTCATTCCGCCGGTTCCCCGCTCATTCACGCCTTTTGTGAGCGAGTGGGGAGGGGCTGGGTGCCCCACTCATTCGCGCTTCTTGCGAATGAGTGGAAATCTGCGATCCACAAGTCCTTCGCGACCTCTCTACCAGCCCATGCCCTCGACCCACAAAAAAGTGATCGTCCGCAAGCACGATCGCGATTCCGTCAACGGCTACGTCGCTCCCGCCGACTTTGTCGTCGATGGCAAACTCGAACTGCTGAACACCTCCGGCAACGTCGTCGCCATCGACCTGCGCGATATTAAGGCGGTCTATTTCGTCCGCGATTTTTCCGATTCCGACCTGATGCTCCGCAAAACCTTCACCACCCGCCCGAGAACCGAAGGCCTGTGGGTGCGTCTGAAATTCAAAGACAGCGACGTAATCGAAGGCATTCTGCCCAACGACCTGACGCAGAATCCCGCCGAGGGATTTCTGATGAACCCACCCGACCTGCGCTCCAACACACAAAGAGTCTTCGTGCCCCGTTCGGCGCTAACCTCAGTGACCGTCCTGGCCGTAATAGGCGCCGCCCGCCGCCGCAAGAAAGGGGCACCAGATACCCGCCAGGTAACCTTGTTCGAGCCGTAGGAAGGCAGCTCTCAGGTGTCAGGTCGCAGGAAACCCGGGCCCGGAATTTCTCTGCGTCCTTTGCGAATCCTCTGCGACCTCTGCGGTTAAGTGCTTTCAGCGGCCGCGCCCCAAGCAAGCTCACGCGGTTGAACGCCCTTCCTGAGACCTGACACCTGAGACCTGAGACCCGTTCCATTACAATTCGTTCGGACCCCCATCATGAAACTCGCCGACATCGCCGCCGCAATCCACGCAAGGCTCGAGAACGCCTCGCCCGACACCGAAATCACCGGCGTCGCCGGCATCGAGCACGCCGTCCCGGGGCAACTCACCTTCGTTAGCAATCCCAAGTACGCAGCCGCCGCAAAAACTACGCACGCCTCGGCCGTGATTGTCGACGACAATTTCCCTGCCCTCGCTACCGGCATGCTGCGCACTAAGAATCCCTATTACGCCTGGGCCAAGGCGGTAGAACTCTTCTATCAACCGCCTCGCTACGCCCCCGGAATTCACCCGGCCGCCGTCATTCATCCCACCGCAAAAATCGGCAAGCAGGCACACATTGGCCCTTACGTGGTGATCGACGAAAATGCTGAGATCGGCGACAACGCCGTCCTTCTCGCGCACGTCACGGTCTATCGCGGAGTCAAGATCGGCAACAATTTCTTCGCCCATACTCACGTCGTGGTGCGCGAGTTCTGCCAACTCGGCAACAACGTAGTCCTGCAAAACGCGGTAATCGTAGGCTCCGATGGGTTCGGCTTCGCCAAGGATGACGGGGGTGAGAACAAAAAAGCCCATTGGCACAAGATCGTCCAGTCCGGCAGCGTGGTCATCGGAGACGATGTCGAGATCCAGGCTGGAAGCTGCATTGACCGCGCCGCCGTGGGCCAAACCTCGATTGCGCGCGGCACCAAGATCGACAATCTGGTGCAGGTAGGCCACGCCTCGACCGTAGGAGAAAACACGCTCCTCTGCGCCCAGGTGGGCCTCGCGGGCTCGACTGAGGTAGGAAACAACGTAATCCTCGCCGGGCAAGTAGGCGTAGCCGGCCACTGCAAGATTGGAGACGGTGCCATAGCGACCGCCCAGAGCGGCATCCCGAACGATGTGGAAGCAGGCAAAACGGTCAGCGGCTATCCTGCAATCGATAACAAGCTTTGGCTCCGTTGCTGCGCTGTATTTAACAAGCTGCCGGAGTTGGCAAAGGCCGTAAGGAAGTTGCCGTAGACCGCCCAGGATGCTTGGCCCACTCAAGTTCTGTTTTGGCTTGAGAAGAGGCTTCCCCTTGCGGAGGTTGCCGGTTACGCTGACCGCGGCTAGATTAGGTGCGAGAGTTGGATCTGGACATGAAAAAGACCGTCGCGATCAACCACCCCATCACGCTAAAACCGGGCGTGCTGGGGGCCCCCGTGGAATCTGGCTCTGCATTCATCGACGAGAGAATCAAGGAACTTGGGGACTGGCGCGGGAAGATGCTCGCAAAAGTGCGCGCGATCATACATGAGGCGGATCCTGAGATCGTCGAAGAGCGGAAGTGGGTCCGGGCGACATCGCCGGGGACTCCCGTGTTTTCCCACAGCGGCATCGTCTGCACGGGAGAGACGTACAAGAACGTCGTAAAAATTACATTTGCCAAGGGAGCCGCGTTACAGGATCCTTGCGGTCTGTTCAACTCCAGCCTTGAGGGGAACGTCCGGCGCGCCATCGACATCCACGAAGGCGACACGGTCGACGAGGCGGCCTTGAAGGATCTCATCCGCGCTGCCGTGGCGCTCAATCTGAAGGGCAAGAGTAAGCCGAAGGCCCGGCGGATATCGCCGCTCTAAATTTCGTCGAAGCGCGCTCGCGGGGATGGAGATAACGCCTTTAGTCTTGCAGCTCCTTCGGCAGGCCGCTGTTAATCGCTGCCCTTACCTTTGCCATCAATTCTTCGCGGGTGCCGAAATCTTCGGGCTCGATTGCGTCGTGAAAGCGCACGGTCGCCACTCCCGGACGAATGCCGAAGCGCGCCTTCGGCATCAGATGTTCCGTCCCTGAAACCGTGATCGGCACCACCGGCATTTTGCATTCTTCGGCGAGATAGAACGGGCCCTTTTTGAAAGGCAGCAGCTTGCCGTCGAAGGAGCGGTGCCCTTCCACGTAGATCGTCATGTGCACCTTATGCGCGTGAAGGGCCGCGATTGAGTCGCGCACGGCGGAGATACCCGCATCGCGGTTTCCGCGGTCGACCGGCACAAGCGAGCCCAGCCGCATGATGTGGCCGAAGACCGGGACCTTGAAAAGTTCCTTTTTCACCATCACCGAACTGCGCCCGGGAATCAGCGGAACCGTGATCGGCGGGTCCAGATTCGAGATGTGGTTCGACATGAAGATGTACTGGCGCGACGGGTCGAGTTTGTCGAGGCCAACGGTGTGGACGCGTATGCCCGCCAGCTTCGGGCCCATCCGTGCGCCCCACATGCAGGCCCTGTAAAGGAACGTGACATCGCCGGTGAGATAAGTCCACGGAATGCCGGTCAGAGCCGCAAAGGGCAAGGCCACCACCCAGAAGCCGAGCATGATGATGGTGCGCAGCGGCGAGACCGGCCTTTCGGCCTGATCGCGGCTCTCGACTTTTACCGCCGGCTCAATCTGCTCCATGGCAGCTCACACAGAGGAACCTTGTTTCTTGCTCAACGCCAACTGGCGGAGCCGTTCCGGTAGCTTCTCATAGATGCCGCCGAATCCGCCATTGGAGAGAATGGCAACCACGTCTCCGCGCCTCAGTTCGGGCGTCATGGTGCTCACGATGGCGTCGGCATCGGCGAGAATGCGCGCCTGACGCCCCCGCGATTGCACCTCGCTCACGACGCGGTTCAGGTCGAGCCGCTCTTTCTCAGGAATGGCTTCCGACTTGAAGATGGCCGCGACAATTACCTGATCGGCCAGCGCCAGGCTGCGGGCAAGCGCGTCCTGCAGCACGTTGCGGCGCATGGTGTTCGAGCGCGGCTCAAGCACTACCCACAGCCTGCGCCCTGAATAACGCGCGCGCAGGGCGCGAATCGTCTGCTCGATGGCCGTGGGATGGTGGGCGAAGTCGTCGATGATGGTTACGCCATTGACTTCGGCCTTCACTTCCAGCCGCCGCTTCACACTGAGGAACGTCGCGAGCCCTTTGACGATTGCGTCTTTTGGCACGCCGCAATTTGCAGCTAGCGCGGCCGCGGCTGTCGCGTTCCAGACGTTGTATTCCCCGCCCAGCGCGAACTCCAGATTGGCCCAGTGCGCACCATCTCGCTCAACAGCCCAGGTTGTTCGCTTGGCATCGAGCTTAAGGTTCGCGATCTTCCAGTTCGCGCCTTCTGACGCGCCGTAGCGCTCGACGGGGCAAAAGGCTTTGGCCAGACAGCGCTCCAGGCTCGGTGCCGATTCTGCGCCTCCGCCATCGAAAGCAACAATGCGTCCGCGCCTTGGAACCAAATTCACCAGCCGCTTGAATGCGGTTTCCACCGCGTCCAGATCTTTGTAAATATCCGCGTGGTCGAATTCGACCGAGGTGAGAATGATCGCGTCCGGAAAATAGTGCAGGAACTTTGGCCCCTTGTCGAAAAACGCCGTGTCGTACTCGTCGCCTTCGAGAATAAAATGTTTGCCTCCGCCCAGCCCAAAGCTGCTGCCGAAATTCTCGGCGATGCCGCCAATCAGAAACGAAGGTTCCAGGCCGGCGGTTTCGAAAATCCACGCCAGCATCGAGGTGGTGGTAGTTTTGCCGTGCGTGCCCGCGACGACTAGAACTTCTTTCCCCACCAGAAATTCGTCGTGCAGAATCTGCGGCAGCGAGCAGAACGGAATGCGCTGATCGAGCACGTATTCGAGCTCGACATTCCCGCGAGACATCGCGTTGCCCACCACCACAAGGTCCGGCCGCGGAGCGAGATTGGCTTCGGCAAAGGGCTGCGCGACGGCGATTCCCAGCGATTCCAGAAACGTAGACATCGGCGGATAGGCCGCGGCATCCGAGCCGGTGACGCGATGCCCGCGCTCGCGCAGCATGCCCGCCAGCGAAGCCATCGCCGTGCCGCAGATGCCGATCAGGTGAATGTGTTTGGAATTCGTTTGCATCGTCGATCTCGTTATTGCCTTTCGGTCGAGGCCTCAAGAATTTTGAGTTCCACGCCGCTGCCGACTTCCAACCGCGCCCCCACTCCGATCGGCAGCGTGATATTCGCGCGCGATACGTGCCCCGACCGAAGCCCAAACCCCACCGGAATCCCCAGATCGCCCACCACGCGCAGCACGACTTCCTCCAGCGTGTAATCCTGATCGGGGCTCTGCCGGCAATCCATCATCTCGCCAAATATGATTCCGCGGACATCGCTCAACTTTCCTGCCAGTTTCAACTGCATCAGCATGCGATCAATCTGGTAGGGCTTGGCTGCCAGGTCTTCAATGAAGAGAATTGTCCCGGCGGTTTGAATATCGTAAGGCGTGCCGAGCGTGGCGACCAGTAACGAGAGGCATCCGCCATAGAGGATTCCTTCCGCCTGGCCCGCAACCAGCGCCTTTGCGCCGGAACCCGCGCCTATTTCCCACTCCGTGTCGCCGCCCAGCGCGCTCCGCCAGGAAGGCAGATCGACTCCATCGGCATGCGCAAAATCCTTGGCTACCATTGGGCCGTGAAAGGTTACGAAACCGGCTTTGTCCGCGAACCAGGTAAGCAGCGTCGTCAGATCGCTATAGCCGACAAAAATCTTAGGATGCGCGGCAATCTTTTTCACGTCGATGGCTGGCAGCAGATAGTTGGCTCCGTAGCCGCCGCGCGCGCAAATAATCGCGCGGATATCGTCCCGCACAAACATTTCTTCCAATTCGCGGGCCCGCCGCTCCACCGATCCGGCAAAGTACAGATCACGATCCAGCATCGATTCCGAATAAACCGGTTCGTATCCTGCGGCGCGCAGGCCAGCGCAGCCCGCTTCCAGCAATTCACGCTTCAGGTTCGACGCGGGCGCAACAATTCCCACCTTGTCGCCGGAGCGAAGGGCGGGCGGCTTGATGCGCGTTTTCTGGGAAGCAACTGCCATCCAATGTCCGATCTTAACTGTGCGTCGTTGAACGTCCGATCCTAAAGTAAGAACTCTCCGCGGCAGACCAGCGTTGCCGGGCCGCGCAAGTAGACCTGATCTTCCCAGCGCACTGTCTGCGTTCCGCCCGGCGCCACCACCGTCACGGGCGAAGCCACTCGCCGGTTCGCAATCGCAGCCACGGCCGATGCGCACGATCCGGTTCCCGACGACTGCGTTTCCCCCACTCCGCGCTCAAACAGCCGAATCTCGATTTCATGGGCACCGCGCACGACCACATATTCCACATTCGTCCCCTCGCGAAACTGAGGCTGCGCCTGAATTACCGCCGCTTGCCGCGGCCAATCCTCCGGAAACGCCTCCGTAAGGATGACGAAATGCGGATTGCCCGTCGAAACTCGCGTGCCCGCCGCGCGCACCGATTTCACGTCGATTGTCAGTTGCTCGCCGACGATCGCTTGCCCCATTGCGGTTTCAAACTCAAATGTTGTGCCGTGTTTACCCATCAGCCGGCAGGTTTTCAGTCCCGCCCCCGTTTGGATCACGATTTCGCTCTTTTCCAAGCGCGAGCAAACCTCTGCCGCTACACAACGCGTGCCGTTGCCGGAAATCTCCGCCTCCGAGCCGTCCGCGTTGATCAGGCGCGCCATCGCGTCGGCTTCGGCGTCCGCGAACAGCCATTCCACGCCATCGGCGCCGACTCCGTTGTGGCGATCGCACAGCCGACGCGTGCGACCGGGCAAATCATCGAAGCCCTCCGCACCCGCGACGATCAGAAAATCGTTCCCGCACGCCGTGGCTTTGGTGAAATGAATCGCCGTATTTTGGGTAGAGTTCATTCGCGGTGGTGACTTGACTTCCTCGCTTGCAGCAGCCTCGGGCGGATTTTATCACCGCACCCGGCGCACATTCCGCGAAGCTTGCGGCAAGCGGTTAACGCGATTGATTCATCGGAAACTGATCCGCGCAAATCGGTCGACGGGAAGCTGATTCACCGAGCCTGATTCATCGCAAGCCGCGTCTGATAGATGCGCGCGGGCGGCTGCCCCGAAGAATGGATTACCTCAAGCAAAGTGAGGTCGGTCCGGTTCACACCCATGTCGACCAAATCGCCCTCGAAGGCGATGACGTAATTCACGTAATTTCCCGGATCGTGCAGCGCCCTCTGCCAAACGCTTTCCGCATCCACCGGACGCACCCATGGCCGCATGTCCTGGTTGTTCACCACGCGGCGCAGGGGAATTCCCAGCCGCTCCATGATGCCGACGTGCTCATCGGTATCCATCAGGAAAGTGGAATGCGGCGGCAGTTCCTTGATCGCAAGTTCGACCGCCGTGTCCAGGCCGCGGCGAATTTCCCAGTTGTGCCAGGCTTCCTGCCAGCACAAGGGCTTCTGTACCCACACAAATGCGTAGCTGGCAACGATGAGCGCGACCGCCGCAGTCACCACCTTCCACTGGTGGACAGCAAATCGCCCCGCGAGAACGCCCGCAACCGGCACGCCCGCCGAAACCGCGAACAACGGCAGCAACTCGAGGCCAAAGCGCTGGTTGAAAATGGCAAACGGCCACCACATGGGGACGTGCAGCACCACCGAACCGTAAGCAATCGACAGCGCATAAAACGCAAGTGGCGACCACAGCAAAACCGCAAACACCAATGCTACTTGCCCGCGCAGCCTCCGAGCCATGAGAGTGGTTGCCACCATCGCCGCCAGAAGCCAGAGTCGGCCCCAGTTCCCGACTGCCAACGTGATTTGCGCCGACTTTAGGAAATACGAGGCCGCGGCCCACAAATTGTGCGCCGCGGGATTGGGCGCTTGCACGCGTGCCTCAATTGCTTTCGCCGAGTACGGGCCGTTGGCAAATGCCAGCGCGTTGCCATACACGGTTGCGTTGTAAACCAGCCACAAAATAGGAGCGACGGAAATGCTCAGCACAAACTTCAGCGCGCTCCACCGTAAGGCGCGATCGTTCCAGCGCCAGCCCGCGATTGCCAGCATCAGAGCGCCGAGGATGCCTGCTAGAAACCAGCCGTCGTAGCGCGTCAACTCCGCACACGCGACACAGTAGCCGCAGCGGCGCAGAGCAGTGCGCAATGCATCGTTTTCCGATCCGTCTTTCCCGAGCGCTTGGGCGAAATCCGCGAAGTAAACCATCGCCCAGATGTAGAACACGAGCGCAAGCGGCTCCGTCAGCGCGGTGGCTTGCATGTAGAGAAGGTTCGGATTGGCGGCGTAAACGAAAGCCGCGATGAATCCGCCTAACTGCGTTGCCGCGGTGCGCGCATGGCCGCGCACGGAGTCGCGTGCCGAGGCAGGTGAGTCCTCACACCCGGCGCTTTCCAGCAGACCAGTTGTGAGCCGAAAGATTCCGATCACCCCGAGGACGTAGGCGATCATCGATGGAATCGATCCGCCAATCCCGCTTTGCCACATCTTGTCCGATAGAAGAAACGGGATCATCAGCACGTGAGGCAGCGGCAGCCAAACCGTTCCCAGTTGCAACAGTCCTGGATTCAGGGAATCGAACACGCGGCGGGCAATGTTGATGTGCGCGACCGCGTCCCCGTGCATCAGGATGTCGCCTTGTCGGAGGTAGTAGAAAAACGAGCCCAGCGACACCCATGCCGCGAGCGTGCCGATCCGGGTCGAACGATTGACCGCCGGCGTCTCCCCGCTCGCGGTGCGCTTTTTCATGGATTGAGAATAAATCAGCGATTTTAACCGTGCTTGAAAGAACGGGGCTTTAAAGGCAGCGGAAAAAGCCGCTTGGGAAATCGCTGCGAAACCCGAATCGAACCCAAGGGTATTTCCTGAGACCTGAGACCTGCCACCTTTACTCCAAATGCGTAAGCTCGCGGAACAGCTGGAACCTCGCGTCGATCTCCTCGCGCGACAGTTTCTGCAGGCGTTCGGTCCCGAAGTTTTCCACGGCGAACGATCCCATCACGCCGCCGTAAAACAGCGCCCGTTTCAGCACTTCGCGATTCACCTCGCCCTGCGACGCTATGTATCCCATGAATCCGCCGGCAAACGAATCCCCCGCGCCCGTCGGATCTTTCACTTCGTCAATCGGCAGCGCCGGCGCGCGAAACGGATGCGATCCGACCCCAAACGCGCCGTCGCGAAAAAAGATCGTTGCGCCGTATTCGCCGTGCTTCACCACCAGCGCCCGCGGACCCATGGCCAGCACTTTGCGCGCCGCCCGGAGAAGATTCTTTTCGCCCGCTAGCATCTTGGTCTCGGTGTCATTGATCAGCAGCACGTCGACCAGTTTCAAAGTTTCGGCCAATTCCTTGGGCGTGCCATTGATCCAGAAATTCATGGTGTCGCCGCCGGTCATGCGGACATCATTCATTTCCCGCCGCACCGCTGCCTGCAGCGCCGGGTGAATGTTCGCCAGAAAAAGAAAGGGTGTATCCAGATATTCTTTGGGAATGCGCGGCTGAAACTTCTCAAACACATTCAGCTCGGTGAAATCGGTTTTTGCTTCATTCAGATTGTCGAGATACTGCCCGCCCCAGCGAAATGTCTTGCCCGCGGTACGCTCGATTCCGCGCGTATCGACTCCGCGCTTTTTCAGCACGGCCTCGTGCTCGGCGCCGAAATCGTCGCCGACCACAGCCACGACGCGCACATCCGTGAAGTAACTTGCCGCCAGGGCGAAGTAAGTCGCCGCCCCGCCTAATATGTCGTTGACCCGCCCCGAGGGCGTGGCGATCGTATCAAACGCAACTGAACCGACTGCTAATATGCTCATGAGTCTCCAGATTCGTCGTTAGTCGTTGGTCGTTAGTCGCTAAGCAAACGACGGACACATTACGATTGTCCGTTGGCTTCGTGGCCGTGAGATGGTGGGTGCTGCCAAACATCGCGAACGACCAACGAGACGACCACCGACTGACTACAAATACTTTTCCAAAATCAGCTTCAGCTTTTCTTTCGTTTCCGGCGGAATCTTGGCCGGGTCCGTCAAAATTGCGTGGGCCAGCGCCGACCCGCACTTGCATGACGGCGTCTTTGGCATTGCGGCCACCGCCGCTTTCACGACCTTGGCCGCATTCTCCGCATTCTTCGTCAGCACCCCGATGATCTGCTCGACCGTCACCGCATCGTGGTGCGGATGCCAGCAGTCGTAGTCGGTCACCATCGCGATGGTCACATAACAAATCTCCGCCTCGCGCGCCAGCTTGGCTTCCTGCAGATTGGTCATGCCGATCACGTCCGCACCCCAACTGCGGTATACGTTGGATTCCGCTTTGGTGGAAAATTGCGGGCCCTCCATGCAGACGTATGTCCCACCCAGTTTGCCCGCAACGCCAGCGGTCTTGCACGCTCCCGCGACGAGTTTAGTGAGCTCGGGACATACCGGCTCGCCGAATCCGATGTGCGCCACGATGCCGTTTCCGAAAAATGTGTCGATGCGATGGCGGGTGCGGTCGAAGAACTGATCGGGAATGACAAAGTCGAGCGGCTTGTGTTCTTCCTTCAGCGAGCCGACGGCGGAAACCGAAATGATCCGCTCGACTCCCAGCTGTTTGAAGCCATAAATATTCGCGCGGAAATTCAGTTCGCTTGGCAAGAGCAGGTGCCCGCGCGCATGCCGCGCCAGAAACGCAACCTTGCGCCCTTCGAGTGTGCCTAGAACATATGCGTCGGAAGGGTCCCCAAACGGCGTCTCCTGCCGCCCTTCGTGCACTTCGCTGAAGCCGGGCATGTGGTACAAACCACTGCCCCCGATAATTCCAATCTCTGCTTGCTGCAATTGCGCTCCCGATGGGTTGGAAAATGATTGCGGAACTTGTGATTATACAAGGTCAGAGGTCAGAGTTAGAGGTCAGAGGCAAAAACTAAAACACCATTCACTGACATCGAGGACTCTCGATTGCAAATGGTTTTCACCTCTACAATCTAACTTCTCACCTCTGACCTGTTTTATTTGCTGTTCGCCGCAGCTCCGAAGAAATCGTCTTCGGTCCGCTTCGTGGTTTCGTCATCCAAGCTCTCGCTGACCAGCACAGCATCGCCGCGCACTTCGATTACCACCGCTCCCTCTTCCGTCATCCAGGCGTGCCGCCCGCGCAACGTTCGCCACGACTCCACCGGCGGAGCGTCTTCCGCGACTTTGCCATCGCCGCCAATTGCCTGCCGCTTCTGATACCGCTGCGCTAGCGACTTTGCATACACTGCGGCAAACTCCGCCGCCTTCTCTGCTGTCGCCCAACGCGACACATACAGCACTCCAATCGGCCCCGACTTCGTGCCTTTTGGGCGCCCCGCAAAGTAATACCCGCCACGCCACGCCGGATACATCGCTTCCGCTTCCTTTTGCCCGGCATACTGTTCCACCAGCACGTCCACGTCAAACTCGCCGATGGCGCCGATGTCGAACGTGTCATATCTCTCGAAATCTTTTTTGAAGTCGAGCCGCTTCACGGGCTCGATCTTTTCATGCGCCAGATACGTCCCCGGCTCCATGATCTCGCGCGTCGTGGTCGGCGGATCTTTGAATGCCCCGGCAAATCCCAGACTCTTCCCACCCGCCTGCTCCAGCGCCAGCGTGAAATCCATTCCGTAGCGGTAAGGAAACGTCAGCTCTTCTTTCAAAAAAATCGGCGCGCTGCGAAACGTCGGAGAATCGGGGCCATCGAGCATTCCTTTTTTGAGGGCTTCGCCAATCTGCGGCATATCGAGCAACGTTTTGCCGGTCGGCGCCAGCGAATAGTCCATCATCACTACCATCGCTTGCCCTTCCACCACCGCCTCGCGCGCCTCCGACTCCTCATCCGTGTCTATATCTGCCGGCGTGGGATCGTTTTTCTTGTCGCCTTCGGTCTCCGCCTCCTTCATCCACTTTTCCATGTCGAACGACTCGTCCTGCAGCGCATGGGTCAATTCATGCGCTAACACTGGCTTCTGCTGCTCGGGATCGACCCAGTTCAGAATGTTGACCGTCTTTTTCTTCGGATCGTAGTATCCCGCCACCTGCTCCTTCAGCATTGACACCAGAAACGGGCCGAGCTGGAAATCGCGCGGCAGGAGCCCGAATTTCTTCAGCACTTCCGACGACCGCTCCAGCCGCTTCGCATCCTTGTCGTCCTTCATCCCCTTTTCCAGATAGGACTCCACTTCCTTGCGATCCGCCAGCTTGCGCTTGACTTCATGCTTGATCGGGAGACCCGTGTCGTCGCTGGCGAACTTGAGCAGTTCATCCACGGAGCGAAACAGCTCCTTGGCCTCGCTCGGCGAAATAATTTTCTCCGGGGCCGGCTGCGCTGGTGTTTGTGTGTCGGATGGCTGTCTGGAGCGGGTGCCCTCGCCCGCTGCGGTTTGACCCTGCGCAGGCACACTTCCAGGCTGGTCCGTCCGCGGCTGATCTGACTGGGGTCCCTGCGGCTCTCCCGCTTGAGCGTTATTCGTTGAGGATTGCGGCTGATCAGTTTGTGCCCAAGCGGCGCCGACCGTCAACGATACGAATAGAAAAAGACCGGGGAAACTGCGAAACCTCATTTTCAATTTCATCCTGAGCTTGAATTTCATCCTGAGCCGAGCGAGGGCTCGCGAAGCGAGCCATCGCGGAGTCGAAGGACCCCTACCGGCGCACCTGCACGCCGAGGTGGAGGGGAATTCTTCCCGCGTTCCTCTCAGCATATCAGCAGGGCGCTGCTCAACGTCTCACAACTGCGCCACTCTCCCCGCCACCCACTCCCCCACCTCGCGCGTGCCCAGTGTGCCGCCAATATCCGTCGTCGTCTTCTTCTCCCGCACCGCTTCGAATACGGCCGCTTCAATCTTCTTCGCCTCCGCCGTCATCCCCAAATCCGCCAGCATCATCCCCGCTGCAAGAATTGCGCCAAGTGGATTTGCCACGTTCTTCCCTGCCAGCGGCGGAGCCGATCCATGCACCGGCTCGAACATAGACGTCTTGCCCGGATGCAGATTGCCGCTCGCCGCCATCCCCAACCCGCCCTGCAACGCCGCCGCCAGGTCGGTGAGGATGTCGCCAAACATGTTGTTGGTCACGATCACATCGAAGCCGCGCGGATCGCGCACCATCTGCATGGCGAGCGCGTCCACGTACATGTGCTGCTTTTCGATCTGCGCATACTCCGCGCCAACCTCTTTGAATACGCGCTGCCACAGCCCGCCGGCGTGCGTCATGGCGTTCGACTTGTCGCACATCAGCACGCGCCGCCGCGGCGAGCCATCCGCTTTTTTGTGCGCGGCGCAAAACTCGAACGCGTAGCGGATGATCCGCTCCACTCCCTTGCGTGTGTTCACATCTTCCTGAATCGCGATTTCATCCGCCGTGCCCTGCTTGAAAACTCCGCCCAGGTCGCCGTAGACGCCTTCGGTGTTCTCGCGGATCACCACAAAATCCACGTCCTTGGGCTCAATCCCCTTTAGCGGACAAAGGGCTGCATCCAGCAGCCGCACCGGGCGCACGTTGGCGTACAGATCCATTTTGCTGCGCATACCCAGCAGGATTTCCCTGGCATGAATGTTCGAAGGCACGCGGGCATCGCCCAAGGCGCCGACCAGGATCGCGTCGAATTCACGCGCGAGCATGGCGAATCCATCCGCCGGCACCGTGGTCTTATCGGCCAGATAGCGGTCGGCTCCCCAGTCGAATGAGGTAAAGCGCACGGCGGCACTGGACGCCTGAATGACTCTGATGGCTTCCGGAATTACGTCTTTCCCAATCCCGTCGCCGGCAATAACGGCAATTTTCTTTTCCTGGTTCACGCCAGACCCTTGGCTTCCACAAGACTTGCGCAAAACTGTGCTTCACGCAGAAGAGAAGATAGCAGAACTGGGCACACGCATGATCGCCGCCCTATGCACGGCGCCATGACGGCTCCGCAGGGGGAGTGTGCTAAATTTTGCACTTTTAAGGCAACACGGCTCCTCTGTTGTAAATGGTTGACATTGGCGGGCAAAAAGCGTATCTATGGGTCCTCTGTACCGGTACGCTCTGTCGCATGACTTCCCTGATCTGGCGGGCCTTTTCGACCATCGCAGTCCCTCAGCTCGGGCCAGAGAATGCCGGTCCGGTTCCTAATGCCCCGGCAACCGGATTAAGCCGATGTGATGTCTACCCGCTTTGCGCGGGAAAAATAATGCTCTTCCAGGAGATTCCCTTATGTTCGATGTACGCAGGCGCTACTCCGCAGTCAGAGTTCTCAGTCTCGCAATTCTGACGACCCTAGTCTTGGCTCTCGCTCTTCCCGCGTTCGCGCAGCCGGCCACGCAGCTTCTTGGTCCGGAAGATCAATCAAAACAGATCAACGTTACCTACTGGCTGAAGCAGCACAACAAAGCCGCCTTTGACGAACTGGTCCGTCAGCAATATGACCCGGCTTCGCCCAACTATCATCATTGGCTTACGCCCAGCCAATACCAGGCGCGCTTTGCGCCCACCGCCGCCGACATGGCGGTCGTCAACAAGCATCTTGCGGAAAACAATCTCACGGTGGTTCGCACCGATAAGTTCAACCATGCCGTCACCGCGCGCGGGACTGTAGGCGACATCCAACGTGCGACCGGCGTGCAAATCAACCGCATGCTCATCAACGGCGAGGAGCGTCGGGTCGGAAGCGGTTCGTTGGCGATCTCCGGACCCGCGGGCAAATTGGTCTACGAGGTTCAGGGCCTGACCGAAATTCGATACAAGAACTTTGCCAGGCGGCCCATCGATCCCGATACGGGCAAACCGTTCCCGTCATATCCGCTGGCTAAGTCCGATGTTACAGCCAATAAAACCGTGCAGTACTTCGACCCGTATTGTCTCCGTGGCACCCAGAAGATTCACCTTACAACTCCCGGCGACAGCGGCGGGCCTTACGAAACCTACACCGGCGCTCGCTATGGCGCCAACATCACCTGGGGCCCTCCGAATCTCCCGCCCTGCGGCTATGATTCGACCCAGATGCAGACCGCTTATGGCATGAAGCCTTTGTTTGGCAAAGGACTCCTCGGCCAAAACCAGACTATCGTCATCGTCGATGCCTACGGGGATGACACGATCGCGAGCGACGCCAATGCTTTCTCGTCGATCAACAGTCTCCCGGCTCTGACCGCCGATAACTTCGGTATCTTCTACCCCACCGGTCCCACCAACTGCGGAAACAACACATGCGGCTGGGATGTGGAAACCGCTCTCGACGTGGAATGGTCGCACACCATGGCTCCGAAGGCTAACATTGCCCTCGTCCTGGCGGCGGACAACTCCGATTCGAACCTCGACCTCGCCGATCTTTTTGCCGCCGAGAACCAAATTGGCTCAGTGATTTCCAATAGCTTCGGCAGCCCCGAGAGTGAGCTTATCAGTCTCGACCCGGCCGAACTCATCGTGGAGAACAATATCGCCGAGACCGCAGCCGCGCTCGGCGTCTCCCTCAATGCCTCCAGCGGCGACGACGGCGACCATCAGCCCGGGGCAAAGGGGATAACCGTTGGGATGCCTGCGGCTGCCCCCTACGTGACCGGCGTCGGCGGCACCAGCCTCTTCCTCAATCCCAACCACAGCATGAAGTTTCAGACTGGCTGGGGCACTAACCTAGCCCGCATCGCCTCCTATTCCAGCGGCTGCGGTCAACCCACCTGCGATCCCGTCCTGCTCGATCCGGAATTCCTCGGCTTCTATGCGGGCGCGGGCGGCGGCACGAGCGCTTATTGGGCCAAGCCTTCCTACCAGGCGAGCTTGTCCGGAAGCTTCCGCATGGTTCCCGATATTGCCTACCTGGCTGACCCCTACACCGGCGTCGAGTTCGTGGACACCGAAGGTGGAACACAGTTCATCAGCGTCGTCGGCGGTACCAGCCTTGCCTCTCCCATGTTTGCGGGCATGTGGGCGGTCGTGACGCAAGCGGCCGGTACGTGGCTCGGCCAGGCCGCGCCCCTGCTTTACACGCTGCCTGCCGGTGCCATCACCGATGTTGTGGCCGTCAGCGGCCCGAACAACGTTACTGGCATGACTGACAGCCCCCCGCTCGCTCCCCAAACCTTTACGGCTGCGCAGCTGGCGGCTCCGTTGGAAAACTCCGTGGACCAAGTCGACTTCATGAGTCTGCTGTACCAGGGAACATCCACTCGCTGGTACGTTATCTCGTTCGGGGTCGATACGTCGCTGAATGCCGGTCCCGGATGGGATAACGTCACGGGTCTGGGCACGCCCAACGGCGCTGCCTTCGTGAATGCGATTGTCGGCAAGAAGTAGCTTTCACGGAGTCCTTCACAACTGTAGTTGCCAAACTTAGTTGACAAGCAACGACAGGCCGGGTTTCCCCGGCCTGTCTTTTTTGTCCCGCCTCGGTCCAGCAACTCCCTCGTTACCCTCGCCACTTCCCTTCCGCCTCGGTTTCACCAACAATAGAACTTCCGGTGCCTGACGCTTCCCTCCATCCCGGCCGAGTAACGATGGCGCACGCCATTGAGCGCTATTTCAACGTGTCCCTATTTCTCCTTGTGCTCAGTGGTTTCGGCACGTTGGCTTCCACCGGAGGCCTGGATCTCCCAGCCGTCAGCCTGGTCTGTCTCGCCCTCATTTTTCGCGGTTATCAGCTCATCACCCGCCGCGAATTTGTCATTCCCGAACGCTGGACCACCTATCTCACGCTGTTCTACGTCCTGGTCTACCTTGCCGATTACTTTTTCCTCTCGCGCAGCTTTCTGACTTCGACCGTGCACCTGGTGCTGTTCACGATGGTGGTGCGCCTGTTCTCGTTGCAGCGCACCCGCGATCACTACATGCTGGCGGTGCTTTCGTTTCTCATGGTGCTCGCCTCGGCCGTCCTCACCGTCGGCAGTTTGTTCGTCCTGACCTTTGCCACCTTCCTGCTGGTTGCCGTCGTCACTTTCGTCTTGATGGAAATGCGCCATTCCGTCGCCGACGAGCCCACGCTCGCCCAGGACCCGCGCGCCGCCGATTCCCCTCAGCGCATGGGCTTTAGCTTGCTCGCCATCGCGCCCGCGCTCATGTTCATGATTCTGGCGGGCGGCTTTTTCATCTTCTTCTTTCTGCCCCGGGTTTCGTCTCGCTACCTGAGCGCTTACACTCCCACCAGCGATGTTTCTACCGGCTTCACCGACCATGTGCAACTCGGCCGCATCGGCCAAATTCAGCAGTCCAGCGTGGTCGTCATGCACATTGAAGTGCAGAATGCCGAACTGCAAAACAACCCCCGCGCCGGAGACGACCTGAAGTGGCGGGGGGTTGCGCTCAGTACATTCGACGGAAAATCCTGGTCGAATTCATTTGAGCAAGAGCGGCTCTACCCCTCGCTCGATGGCATCTACCAGTTGCAAAGGGCGCGCGCTGCGCAGGCATTGCCGGCGCGAGCCCATCGTTACCTTCGCTATCGCGTGCTAATGGAGCCGCTCGGAACCAACGTCTTTTTCCTCGCCGAGCAGCCCATGAATCTCACCGGAAATTACCGGGCCGTCTCGACCGATCTGGCCGGAGCCGTCTACAACCTTGACGCCGACCACCCCATCAACCGCTACGACGCCGAGTCGGCGCTGCCCGAAGCCGATCCCGGCCAGCTTCGCCTCGATAGCAACACGTTGCCCGAGGCCGTCGACGAGTACCTGAAACTGCCGCCGCTCGATATTCGCATCCCGCAGCTCGCCCGCCAGATCACCCAGTCCTCACCGAGCAACTACGACCGCGCCCTCACCATTGAGCTCTACCTGCAGACGCACTTCACATACACGCTGCAGTTGCCGCGCGCGCTGCCCCGCGACCCGTTAGCCAACTTTCTGTTTGAAAGAAAACAAGGGCACTGCGAGTACTTTGCCAGTTCCATGGCGGTGATGTTGCGCTCCCTCGGCATCCCCTCGCGCATTGTCACCGGCTTTCGCGGCGGTGAGTTCAACGACCTCACCAGTCAATATGTCGTGCGTGCCAGTAATGCCCATTCCTGGGTGGAAGCGTACTTCCCCGGCTCGGGCTGGATCAGCTTCGATCCCACGCCCGCAGGCCCGCTGCCGCCTCGCACCGGATGGTCACGCTGGCAGCTCTACCTGGACGCCGCCGCTTCATTCTGGCGCGAATGGATCATCAACTACGACACCAGCCACCAGCGCGCCCTCGGCCAGGACGCGCTTTCCAGCACACGGCGGCTCCTCGACGCCGCGCGACGCTGGTTTGCAACCCAGCAGCGCGGCCTGCTCCGGTCCGCGCGCCGGGCGCACAGAAACATCTCCAGCTTTCCCATCGGCTGGCTCGCGGGCGCGATTGCTTTTGCCGCCTTGCTGATGGTCATGTTTAATTTCCGGAGCCTGCTGCATGCCCTTCAGGCCTATCGTCTGCGCGCCCACCCCAAGCGCTCTCCGCGCCAAGCCGCGGCGCTTTGGTACGACAAAATGGTGGGCCGCATGGCGAGGTTGGGATGGCGGAAATCGCCCTCGCAGACTCCTTCGGATTTTGTTGCGGCCATTCGTGAGCCCGTGCTTCAGACGCGCGTGGCCACCTTTACCCGCGCCTACGAATCGGCGCGCTTCGGCAAGTCGGCAGAGGATGCCGAGTCGCTGCCTAAACTTTTTGAAGAGATCGCTGCCGTCGAAAAGCAGGCCCGCGCCAAAACTCCCGCCCGCAGAGCCGCCGGATAGAAAGAGAGTGTTCGGCTAGAAGCGGTACATGACGCCGACGCCGACGTAGTAGTTATGCTGCCGGCTTTTGTTCGTGGTGATGTTCACTCCGGCGATTCCGTTCAGATCCGGTTCTCCCGAGTAAAAGTCGCGAGCTTCCAGCCTTGCGCCCCAGTTATGGAAGAGCCAGGAATCCAATCCGCCACCGAACTGAATGACGCCAGTGTTCCCGCCTCCCGGCCCTTGGCTGGTTCCGTAGAAATTCAGGTCCGGGGCGTAGCGAAAGCGCCCGTAGCCCCCACCTGCGCTCACCCAGGGTGTAAGGCTGTCCCTGCCAAAGAAGTTCACGCGCACCGACGGGGTTACGAACAGCGCCCCTATGTCCTTCGGAATCCCATGATAAGCGGTGTTCAAATCCATCCGAAAATAAATGGCTACCGGCAGCTCTACATGGATGGCCATGCCCTTTTTGACCGTGAGCAGCCGCCCGTAGTTGAAGGCAACAGTCTCCTCATTTCCAAAGTGAAGCGTGGGGTTGAAGGAAAGGCCGGAGTTATAGACTGTCTGCGTGCTGACGAAGGTTTTCCCCGCCGTGAACGACGCTTCATTGACCTGCGCCAAAACGCTGGACGCGAGAAACACCACCGGCACAACCACGCCCAACAGTCGTTTCACCGCCATCACTCCTCCGCCGAATCCAGCCATTTTGCTTTGTTTCCACCAAGGGTAGCACGGCCTTGTTGAATCGGCCCGTCATGCGAGTTACCTCAGTGATGCCTAGGCCCGCACACCGCTTCTGTCTGATCCTGGCCGCCTCAGCCCGCCCGCCATGATGCTAAAATCGCTCAGATGCGCGTTGCCCCCTGATTACTTCCTGTGCCAGCCAGAAAATCCATCTCCGGAACCGCCGCGCCGCCGGCTGCCACCAAAGTCGGCTTTGTCAGCCTGGGCTGCCCCAAAAACCTTGTCGATAGCGAGGTCATGATGGGCATCCTGGCACAAGCCGGGGCGCAACTGACTCCGAAGGCAGAAGATGCCGATGTGATCGTCGTCAACACCTGCTCGTTTATCGCCAGCGCCCAGCAGGAATCGGTCGACACCATTCTGGAAATGGCCCGTCTCAAAACCGCCGGCAAGCGCCTGGTTGTCGCCGGCTGCCTGGTTGAGCGCTTTCGCGACGAAATTCAAAAGAACATTCCGGAAGTAGACGCGGTAGTAGGCACCGGCGAATTGCCGGCAATCCTGGCCGCCGCCGGCTTCTCCAACGGTAGCGTCGCAAACCGTAGCGCGGCCGAACCCACGACTCCCGATCCCAGTCCCTTCCGCATCCTCACCTCGCGCCCCGAAAGCGATCACCGCCGCCAGCATGGGCGCTTCGCGCGCGATGCCTGGGACGGAGCCGTATCCGATCTTCCCAACTATCTCTACGACGACCACACCCCGCGCGTGCTGGCGACTCCCGGCCCTTCGGCCTACATCAAAATCGCCGAAGGCTGCGATCATCCCTGCTCGTTTTGCATCATTCCGCAACTTCGCGGACAGTTTCGCTCGCGCCGTTTCGATTCCTTAATCGCCGAGGCCGAACGCCTGGCGCATTCTGGCGTCCGCGAGATCACTCTCATCGGGCAGGACACGACCTGCTACGGCGAAGACTTTGGCTTGAAAGATGGCCTGGCGCTCCTGCTTGAAAAACTCGCTGGTGTTGAGGGCCTGCGCTGGATCCGCTTCCTCTACGCCTATCCCAACAAGATCACGCGGCGATTGCTCGAAACCATCGCCGCCCACGACAACGTCTGCTCCTATATTGACGTTCCGCTCCAGCATGCATCGGCTAGCGTTCTAAAGCGCATGAAGCGCGGCGGCGGCACGGACGTGTTCCTGCGCTCCATTGAAAAAATGCGCCGCGTCATCCCCGATGTCACCCTGCGCACGTCGTTCATCGTTGGCTTCCCCGGCGAAACCGAAAAGGAGTTTGAGGAGCTGTGCGAGTTCGTCCGTGAGGCTCAATTCGACTGGATGGGAACCTTCGGCTACTCGGACCAGGAAGGCGCGGGAGCGTTCGGCCTGGATAAAAAGCTTTCCGAGCGCGTAGTTGAAAGCCGCCGCAAGAAACTGATGTCGATCCAGAAAAAGATCAGCCGCGCCAAAAAGAAAGCGTTGATCGGCCGCGAATACGACCTTCTTCTGATGGGGCCGTCCGACGAGACCGATCTGCTTCTCGAAGGCCGCACCGCCATGCACGCCCCCGAAATTGACGGCAAAGTACTCGTGAACGATTATCCGATGGAGAAATTTGCAAACGGCGCCGCTCCCCGTGAAGGCGAGTTTTACCGCTGCCGCATCACCGAAACCCACGATTATGATTTAGTGGCGGAGATCATCTAAGGTCAGAGCCTTCCCTCAGATCTTGATAAAAATCCGCTTGCGCCAGAAAAACCACAGCAGGATCCAGCAGAACGCTACCGCCCCGAGCGAATAAACCAGCGAAGCATTCGGCGTGCTCAATCCGAACGCTTCGAGGTGCGCCTGCGCCGCCTCATGCCACAGCATCCTGATTCCGTTCGGAGCTTTTGCCATAAACGTGTAGCCCGGCCCGTACACCATCGAGTCGGCCACGAATCCAGCGATCGCATTCATGCCAAAAACCAGAATGGGCGTGGTCCAGGCCCCGCGCCACTGTTTAATCTCGAGCACCCAATAGAGGAATGCCAGAAACGTGAGGGCGAATCCTCCACTGAAGAGCACGAATGAGCTGGTCCAGAGATTTTTGTTGATCGGAAACCACTGGCCCCAGACGAGCCCCGCCGACAGCCCCAGCAAGCCTGCGAAAAGCATGCTCGCCGCCTTGAACGCCGGCGTTTTTGTGGAACGAAGCCAATGCCCCGTCAGCACGCCGATCAGCGTGGTGCCGATGGCCGGGATCGTGTGGATAATCCCCTCCGGATCGCGATTCCCGTTGTACAAATGCCCCATGAACAACTTCCGGTCGAGCCACGCCGGCAGGTTGCGGTCGGGATCCATGAATGGAATATCATGTCCGGGCACACCATAGCCCGGCACTGGCGCAAATCGGAGGATGGCCCAATACCCCACAATGCACGCGGCAAGTGCGATCAGTTCCCCGCGCCGGCCCGACCACAATTCCAGACTTACGGCGGCCAGGTAGCAAAGCGCGATCCGCTGCGTCACGCCTTCAAAACGAAAGCTGTGAATGTCGAAACCAAAGATGGGCGAAGCGTTGACCAGCAGACCGACGGCAATAAGCATCAGGCTCCGCCACAAAGCGTGGACGAAGATGCCCGAGTGCGAGTCGCCGCGCTGCAAACGGGATGAGGTGGAAAACACCAGCGAAATCCCCACCAGAAAGAGAAACGAAGGGAAGATGAAATCGGCCGGCGTCCAGCCGTTCCACTCCGCATGCATGATGGGCCAGTAGGCTTTGCTATCGCTGCCCGGATTGTCCACCACAACCATGCCCGCGACACATAAACCACGGTAGATATCGAGGCACATCAGGCGATTCGGGGCTTGCGTTTTGGTCCCGGAAGTCAGCTTGGCGGGGGGAAGGTCGAGAGAAGTTGTTGACATGGCGCGCCTAATATACTCGCCCGTCGTGCGTTTCGCTGTGACTACGGCAAGGTGCGCATGGCCTCGTCTGCGAGCCCACATCGGCTGCGATAACCTATAGTGGATAGCAACAAACCTCCTATGGCCCGCGCGCGCTTTCTCAAACTCAAATGCCCGATCTGCAAGAAGCCGGTCAAGAACTCCGACCCCGACTTCCCCTTCTGCAGCGACCGTTGCCGTTTGATCGATCTCGGCAAATGGGCCAGCGGAGGATACGTAATTTCGTCGCCGGTAAACGACACCGAAGAACCAGTGCGGCAAGACACGCCAGACGAGGACGGCGAGTGACGACCTCGTCGCCTGACTCCGCCGTCAAGCCCGCTGCTCCGCTCTGGGCAACGCTCGTTGCAACCTTCTTCGGCGCCGGACGCCTTAAACCTGGCCCCGGCACGTGGGGTTCCGTGGCGACGGTCTTCGTCTGGGCGCTGGTAAGTTCCCTGATCTCGCCCGCGAGCCGCACCGCAGCCACAATTCTCACCGCCGTGGCTGTCACTCTCATCGGCATTCCGGCCGCAACCCGCATCGTCCGCGCAACGGGCATAAAAGATCCGCAATTCGTCGTCATCGATGAAGTCGCCGGCCAGCTCGTCGCCCTCATCGCCGTCCCGCTCGCTTGGAAAACATTTCTCGCGGGCCTTATACTTTTCCGTGTCTTCGATATTCTGAAGCCGTTTCCAATCCGGCGGCTGGAGCGGCTCCCTGAAGGCACCGGCATTGTGGTGGATGATCTCGGCGCGGGACTTTACGCGCTCGCAATCATGCATCTCTTGCTGCACTTTCGACTTCTAATAAATTAGTTTTGATTCCTGCCGTAAAATTACTCATGAGCATCTCCGACAAACTGTTAGGCAAGAAATCCGCCAACGGAAAGCCCCACATCGATGCGGTCGCCCCGGCCTGTGCGTTGCCCGGAGGCGAAATCCGCATCACTGGAAAAAGTCTCCTTCCGCTCGAGTTGCGCCGCCCCAGCGTGCGCTTCGGAGACGTCGAAGGCTCCGTAGTCATCAGCTCCGATGATTTTGTCGTGGCGCGCGTGCCCGAAGGCGCCGGTTCCGGTCCCATCGTCGTCGGCACCAACGGCGACGTCAGCAATGCTCACAGCATCAACATTGCGGTTCCCATCGCCGGCGATCTCCATCCTGTCACCAATCCGGCGCTCGACCGCGAAGGCAATCTGTTCGTAACTTTTTCCGGCTCGCGCGGCCAGAAAGTCCCCGTCGCCATTTTCAAGATCGACGCCAGTTACCAGGTTTCCCCGTTCCTCAACGACATGATGAACGCCACTGCGATTGCCTTCGACCGCGAGGGCAAAATGTATGTCTCCTCCCGCAACGACGAGGCCGTCTACCAGGTTTCACCGGATGGAACCGTGTCGACTTACGCCGAAGGCATGGGCGTTGCCACCGGCATCGCCTTCGACCGCGATGAAAATCTCTACGTAGGCGACCGCAGCGGCACCATCTTCAAGATCGCCCGCGACCGCCAGATCTTCGTGTTCGCGACGCTCGAGCCGAGCGTTTCCGCGTATCACCTCGCCATCGGCCCGCAAGGCGACCTGTTCGTCACCGGGCCCACCACGTCCAGCTTCGATTCAGTTTACAAAGTTGACCCGCACGGAAGCGTTTCGGTTTTCTATCGCGGTCTGGGCCGCCCGCAAGGCTTGGCCTTCGATGTGGAGGGAAATCTCCACGTAGCCGCGTCGCTCTCCGGCAAACGAGGCATCGTGAAGATCACGCCGCAGGGCAAGGCGAGTCTCGAAGTCTCCGGCCACGGCCTGGTAGGCCTGGCCTTCGCCCCGGGCAAATCGGCCATCCTCGCAACCAACGGCGCTGTGTACCGCATCGCATGGAATATCGAAGGCCTGCCGTTGCCACCGGTGTAGAGGGGGCGCCCTCGCCCGCTTGGAAGCTTTGGTCGCAGCCGCATTCACCGACTCATTTCACCGCGCCGCGGCAGCAGCCTGGTGGAATTCAGAATGAATGCCATCTCCGAGCTGACGTGGATGAAGGCGGCCAGCAGCGGATTCAGATAGCCGAAAGCGGCCATTCCGACCCCTATGCTGTCTACCACCAGAGTGCCCACGAAGTTCTGCATGATGATGCCGCGGCAGTGCCGCGCAATTTTTAGCGTTTCGACGAGCTTGGAGAGATCGCTGCCGATCAGGATCACGTCGGCGCTCTCCCTGGCGACGTCGGTTCCCGAACCCATCGCGATTCCGACATTTGCTTTAACCAGTGCGGGAGCGTCGTTGATGCCGTCTCCGACCATCGCAACCTTGCGATTTTTTTCCCTCAACTCGCCGACCCATTTTGCTTTCTGTTCCGGCAAGAGTTCCCCCACGGCTTCGTCCACGCCGAGATCGCGGCCCACCGATGAAGTTGCCGATTGTGTGTCTCCGCTCAAAAGAACTGTTCTCAGCCCCATCCGTCTCATCGCAGCAACCGCGTTCTTGGCTTCCGGGCGCAAGAAGTCGGCAATTCGAATGCTCCCCAAAACCTGGCGGCCGCGGGCGACGTAGATCTCCGTCGCGCCGTCCGCCGAGTTTCCATCCACGGGCAAGTCCCTTGTCATACCGTGCTCAATCAGCAGTGGCAGACTGCCAACCACGATCTCCTCGCCCCGGTAGAGCACCCTCACTCCTCTTCCGGGCGTGTAGGAGAATTCGTCGGGCTCCGCGACTGGAATGCCGAGTTCGGCTGCCCGCGCCACTACCGCCTTGGCCAGAGGATGCTCGGACTTGCGCTCCGCAATGCTAGCCGCAGCAATGATTTGTTCCTCTCCGAAGCCATTGGCTGAAACCACCTCCCGGATTTGAGGAGTCCCAAACGTCAGCGTGCCCGTCTTGTCCAAAAGCACGGTGTCGACAAAAGCCAGCGCTTCCAAGTAGAGGCCGCCCTTAATGATGACTCCCTGATGTGCGGCTCGGCCGATTGCTCCCAGGATGGCCAGTGGAGTTCCGGCCGCAATGCCACAGGCTCCGGCGACGATTACAACCGAAATGGTTGACCTGATGTTGTGCGTGACAATGAAGGTGAGAACCGCGGCTCCCAAGGCGAAATAGACTAGGTAGCCCGCCAGACGATCCGCCGTTTTCTGAATCGGAGCCCGCGATTGCTCCGCCCGCTCCACGGCTTCGACGATTCGTCCAAAGGTCGTGTCGCGGCCTAGCTTCTGCGCATCGATTTCCAGCACACCAGATTGGTTGATGGTCCCCGCGTAAACCGCATCTCCGGGCGACTTCTCAACCGGCATGGCCTCGCCGGTAATGGCGGCCTGCTCAACAAACGAGCGCCCGCCAAGCACAACGCCGTCCACCGGGATGTGCCCGCCCGGCTTCACGATTACCGTGTCACCTATTTGAACCTGGCCGGCAGGTACGTCAACCACCTGATCGTTGCGTCGCACGCTGATCGATCTGGGAAGAAAATCGAGAAGATCCCGGATCGCTCGCCGCCCTCTCCCAACGGTGAGACTCTCCAGGACCTCGGCGGCAAGCACAAACGCGGTGATGACCAGAGCCGTGAAAAACTCCCCAATGGCCAACGCCGATAGAAGCGCGATGGTCATCGACAGTTCCATCGTCATCTTGCGTTCAACTATGTTCTCGAAGGCTTCCTTGAAAATCGGGTAGCCGCCGACAAGCGCGGCGAGCACGCCAATCACACTGATGCGGGGAAACGGTTCCCACACACGAAGCCAGACCGCGCCCGCGGCCAATGCGACGAACCCAATGCGAACGAGCTCAACCCATTCGAGCCCATGCTCGTGTTCGGGAGCGTGGTTCGACTCTTTGATTGGAGACAACGAAGAAGACGGGGTGATGTTATCTCCCCGTGCGTGCGTGGCGCTCATGCCGTGCCCTTTCCTGCGGTGGGCTCCTTCTACTTCAAGTAAGACTTCACCATGTTGATCACTTCGTCGGCTGCCACCACTTGCTTTGAAGTGACCCTGTGTTTTCCGTTCAGAACGTGACTCCGTATGTGGCCTTCGAGCAGCTCGGCCATCAGGCTGTTCATCGCCCCTCTGGCCGCGCTCATGAGCTGCAGAACCTCCGAACAATCGCGTTCTTCAGTAAGGGCCCGCTCCAGAGCGTCGACCTGCCCTCGAATACGTTTGGCGCGCAGAATCAGCCGTTGCTTGTCCTTGATAGTGTGGCTCATGATTCGATCGCTATAATACCATACCCTGTATGGTATTAGGAGAATCAGATGGAACCTCCCAGCGGGGAGCACGCAGGTTAAGGAAGGTCCAAGTTCTGGCTACGACGCTACTTCTTGTACACCGTCGGCAGCGGGCCTTTTTCCAGCGCTTCGCGGTCCCAGATCATGCCTTCGCGCGAATAGGTGGCCAACTCGAAGTCCTGCGTCAGTTCCAGCGCGTCCGTCGGGCACGCATCCTCGCACAGCCCGCAGAACATGCACCGGCTCAGGTCGTAGGTAAAGTTCGTGAGTTCCTTGCGGCGGGTTTTTTCATTGCGCTCGCTCGTGACCACGATCAAATGTTCGGGACAAGCCAGCGCGCACAAATCGCAGGAGATGCAGAGACTCTCACCCGTATCGGGATTGACATTCAGGCGCGGCGCGCCGCGGTATCGTTCCGCCACCTGCGGCCGTTCCAGCGGATACTGCTCCGTGTAGATTTCCTTGGGGTGTTGATACCGGAAGGTCACGCCCAGTCCCTGGACCAGATCCACCAGGAACACTTTTCGCAGAATCTCGGTCATTCCCATAACCCGCCTAGAATACCAGAGACGGGCTAAAAGCCAATGTGAGAGCGATCACAGGTGAGACCTTCGCGGCGCCCCCCCGAGCACCGGGAAGGTCTGCCCGTGTCCTACTTCTTGTTCGCCGCCGCCGCATTCACCACCTGCGTGAAAGCGTAGGCTTGAAATTGCCGATAGTACGCGTCGCCAGGGTAGGCAACGATCACTCTGTGCGAGCCGGCGCCGACGCCCGTAATCGTGACCTTGGCGACTCCGCCCTTGAGCGTCCCGGTTCCCGTTTGGCTGGCCATGGAAACCTGCACCTGTTCTCCATCGGGCGGCGGCCCCGCGATTGACGTCAGGCTCACGGTAATCGTGATCGGCTGGCCCACGGTCGACGGGTTCGCCGAAGAGACCGCTGTCTGCGTCATGTTCGGCAGCATCACGATCATCAGGTTCTTGTTGGTGAAGGCGATGTCGCCATAGTCGTTGATGCCGAGCGAATAGGGCTGCTTCTCGGTGCCAATATTCGCCAGCGAGATAAAATCCTGCATCCCTCCCGACGGCGTCCACAGAAAACCATGCAAAATACCGATCCCATCATTCGTCGTTGAGGTGCCGACGATCCATCCCTTGTTGTTGATGGCGTACGCAGTGCTCATTTCGCCGCCCAGCGTGCCCAGATCGACCATTCCCCCCGACTGCGTCTTCGAAAATGCGTGCCGGTATCCGCTGGCCGTCAGTTCCTGCCCCACGATCGTGCCCGCGTCGTTGATCCCGAACGCCATTGTTCCCGGCGCTCCGAAGCTCTCGAGGCCGCCCGCCTGCGTCCAGCTAAAGCCGACAACATTGTTGGCTCCGTTCGGATAGTAGTAGCCGACCACCTCGGCCGGAGTGTTGATCGCCGTCGCCGTGGCGCCACCCGCGCTGGTCAGAGTCGGCGTAAGATCCTGCATTCCCAAAGTCGGCGTCCACAGAAACGCATGCTGCAGACTGGCTGCCGTGAAGGCCGTCCCAACCACCTCGCGTGCCGAGTTCACACCGCTGGCCGCGCTCAGAACCCCTCCGAGTGTGCCTAACCAGGTCGTAACCCCGCCCGGCTGCCACAGAAAAGCCTGCACCTCATTGGAGCCGTTCGGCAACCCTGCTCCCGCCACGTCATTCGCATCGCTAAGTGCGGCACCAACATTGCTGGCGCCCGAAAGGGCCAGACTTTGGGCGCCACCCGTACGGTTCCACAGCGAGACGCTCAACGCACCTTGCGTGCCCCCGTTGACCAGTACCTGGCCGGCATTGTTCATCGCTGTAGGAACGTTGGGATTGGAATTCTGAACCTTGACCACGTTAAACGTAAATCCCTGTGCGCCCGCGAAGCTCGCGAGCGACGCCGCGAGTCCTGCCACCACCAGAGCTTTGGCTATCTTCTCCACAGAAACCCCTCCCCTGCCGAGAGCCTCGCGCCCGGCTTGCTGCCACCTACCTGGCACTCTGCCCCGCCCCCTAATGTGCAAGTCCCCCACCAATGAGTGTCACTTTAAAAAACAGTCCCAACCAACAGATAATAAGACTGTTGCTATATCTTCCCAGGAGCCGTTTTAGTACAGGTGTGAAGTATTGCTTCACCTACTCTGCGCACAAAAAAGGAACGGAAGTTCCCTCGCTCAGAACGCATTCTGACCCCACTCTTCCTGCCCCAAACACGCATTCCACCCGGAAGTCGCGTACACTCTTCGTCGACGAGTCGGAATCCGGCTCGCTGGCCACTTGCCACAATCGTTGATTGCCCCATGACTTCTCCCTCCGAAATCCCCGCTGGCGAGCTCCGAATGCAGGACGAACTCTGGATGGAAGAGGCCCTGCGCGCGGCGCAGCGCGCTCTGGAAGCCGGCGAAGTGCCGGTCGGCGCCGTCGTTGTCTTCGACGGCCGCATCGTCGGACGCGGCCATAACCGCAATCTTGCCGACAACGATCCCACCGCCCACGCCGAAATCGTCGCCCTGCGCCAGGCCGGCAATGTACTCGGCAATCACCGTCTAGTCAACTGCGAGCTGTTTGCTACAATTGAGCCGTGCGCCATGTGCGCCGGAGCCCTGCTTCATGCCCGCATCCGCCGCCTGGTGTATGGCGCGGATGATCCGAAGGCCGGAGCTGTTCATTCCGTCCTGGCGGTCATCAACCACCCCGGCGCGAACCATCGGATGTCAGTTCGCGGCGGAGTGTTGGCCGGAAGGTCGGCAGAACTGCTGCAGGAGTTTTTTAGAAAGCGGCGCGAGTCAGCGGTTTGAATGAATGTCAGACTGGGGCTTCACTGAAAACTGACGACTGTTTCTCCGGAGAGGTGCGTGAGCGGTTGAAATTGAGCCGTTATGCGGGCGTGAGCGTAGCGGGAGCCCGCAGGCGAAATCCTGAGCGACGCGAAGGACCGAAGGTCGCGGCCGGGAAAGGAACCGCGTATAGATTCGACTTTGTCCGACGCGGAGAGGTGCGTGAGCGGTTGAAACGATCCGCCTCGAAAGCGGACATACCTTAACGGGTATCGTGGGTTCAAATCCCACCCTCTCCGCCATAATTTCAGCCTGTCATTAGGGTTGTTCGCGCAAACTTCAGCGCGTGTTCCATCGCCTCCATGAGTAGCCGCCCCGAGACTCCGTTCGACAGCATCGAAAACGCTCAGGACTACCTGCGCCTGCTGCTCGAAGCCATCGTCGATGCCAGGAATGAAATCGCGGCCGATATGAGCGCTGCCGAACAAGCCACGCAGGAACGCCGCGTCGAAGCCTTGCGCCTGGTTCAATTCAAGATGGAAAAGCTGGAGCAGCATTTGCGCAACGCCAACCGCGTCCTGAACGACCTCCGCACCCTCCGCCGCCTGCTCCTGGAAGAGCGCCACTCCTAAGAGCTGCAGAAACCTCCGCCCCTACGCCCGCAGCTTCTCTGCAAACTTCTTCTCCAGCTTGGCCAGCTTCGGCGAGATCACGAACATGCAGTAAGGCTGCCGCGAGTTCTCGTTGTAATAATTCTGATGGTACCCCTCGGCCGGGTAGAACTTCGACGCCGGTTCAACCGCCGTCACAATCGGCTCGGAGAATTCCTTCCCAGCCGTCATCTCCGCAATCACGTCCTCCGCGATCCGCTGCTGCTCCTCATCGGTGTAGAAAATCACCGACCGGTATTGCTCCCCCGTGTCGTTGCCCTGCCGGTTGAGCTGGGTCGGGTCATGCACCGAAAAAAACACATCCAGCAGTTCACGATAACTGATCGCATCCGGATCGAACGTCACCCGCACCACTTCCACATGTCCCGTGTCGCCGCCGCACACCTGCTGGTACGTGGGCCTGTCGACATGCCCGCCCATGTATCCCGATTCAACGTGCGCCACGCCCGTCAGCCTCTGGAAGACTGCCTCGATGCACCAGAAACATCCCCCGCCAAAAATCGCCGCCTGCTCTTTTGCCATCGTCATTGGATGCCCGATCCGGCCCCGAAGTTCCACCCCTCACTGTATCTCGACCGAAACCACATCACCCTCCCCGTCAGCCCGCTCGTGGTAATTGACCGCCACCATCTTGCCGGCCCAGTCGCAAGAAAACTCGTCGGCTCCGATCACCACCACGTGCGCACCGTCCGCCACGTGCAATCTTATGGATTTCTCTCCCACGGCCACCGTCAGCACCGCGCGCGGCGATTCCGTGCAATCGACCGCGATCACCTTTCCTTTGATGAAATGCATCGCTGGCAATACAACGACCGTCTTCAGTCCGCTCGCGCCTTCCGGTCTTGCCTTCCCGTTTTCCGGCCGCCCCTCAGTATCCTTCTCGACTCGCAATTCCAGCCTGCCCGTTTGTTCCTTCACCAGCGTCGCCTGCTTCAACCCCTGCCGTGCCCGCGCTGCTATTTCCGGATTCATGCTGTTCGCCAGATTTTGCAGAATCCCGATCGCCGTATCCACTCGTCCGGCCGCTACATACGCGCTGGCCAGGTTGAACGTGTAATTTTCGTTCCGCGGCGACAACTCCAGCGCCTTATTCAGTGTGGCGATGCCTTTCGCCGGTTCGCCCGACACCGCCTGCGTGAAACCCAGCAGCGAATAGGCATCGGCCATTGTGGGGTCGAGCGCAATCGACATCTCCAATTCCTTTTTAATCTCGGCCGACCGCGGAGCATCGGGCGGGCCCTCCCGGTTGAGCAGCACCGCGTAGTAAAAGTGAACGCGCGGATCCTTCTTGTCGCGCTCGGCCGCGCGCCGCAAATACTCTTCCGCGTGCTCATAGTCTTTTTGTTCCATGCAGACGAAACCCGCGCCCCGCAGCGCCGCAGCGTTGTCCGGATCTGTTTTGAGCACGTCTTGAAACTCACCCAGCGCCTTATCGCGGTAGTCCGGACTATGAGCGTGAATGTCGGCAACCATGGCATGAGCATCCGCAGCCCTCACCGGAGTCACCGTGAATTGTGAAGCCACAATCCCGGATGGCGTCGGAACTGGATAGTAGCGATACTTTCCGCTTCTCAGGTAATCGCGCAGCGCCTTGTCGAACTGCTCCGCCGTCATCCCGAAAGCCGCCTGGATCGCTTGCTCCACCGGCTTTTTCTGTATCTGCAATGTATCGAAATAGACGTTCAGTTTCGGCACCAGCAGGTTGTCGTATAGGTAGTGCACCACCAGCCCGGATTCGGCATAAAAAGTCGTGCGATGGTCGCCGCTCTCGTTGTAAGTCCTGGAATTCTGCTGCACCCGGAACAAGTCCGATACCTTCATCCAGCCCATCTGCTGCAGAATCCGGTAAGTCTGTTCCGGAATCTTTCCCACCCGCGCCTGCTTGTCATCGACTTCGATGCTGGAAAAGTATTCCGCAAACCCTTCCTCGAACCACGGGTCCACGTGGAACGACAGATTCCCATCCATCAGCCGGTGCGCATATTCGTGAAAGACCGTAGTCCATGGATCCTCTGCCGACATGTCGAGGATAATGAAACTGCGGTCGTTGCCCCCTTCAAACAGCCCGGCAACCTCGATCGGCTTTCCGTTAAAAATGGGCGCCACCTGGCTCAATTCCTTGGAATTGCGGAAGGCCACGATCTGGAGTGGCACCGGGAGGTTCACCTTGGCGCGCGTCATCAAGGTCCCGAACACCGATCGCATCTGCTCGAAGTGCAGAGCGACGTCGCGTCCTCTTTTGTCGCCCGCGTCGGTGATGACAGAAAAATTCGGGGAGCGCACTTCCACCCATTGCGCGTCGGCCGCAAAAACAAGCGGCGAACCGAGAACAACGCAGAAAAGTGTGAGGAGCGCCCTAAGTAAGCGCAAAGTAAGCCCCCAAAACACGCGATAGTACACCTGTTTCGCTCGCCAGCCTATTACCCTGTTGGATGGTGTTATAGGGTGCAGTTACTGCGCGCCCTGAAAGGCGAAATGTCGCAGTTCCTTCCTCTGCGGCTCTGTGGCGGAATCAGCCCTCAGTCTAAACAGAAACCGTAAACGAGGTCTCGGTCCGCGTCACCGGCCGGTACAACGTGTCGCGCTCCACAGGCTCGCGCCCGGCTTCCGTGATCAGCCGAATCAGATCGTGCCGCCGCAGCCCCTGCGGAGTCGTCGCTCCCGCGTCGTGATAAATCTTTTCCTCGACCACCGTCCCGTCGATATCATCCGCCCCAAACCGCAGCGAAATCTGCGCGATCTTCGGCGTCATCATCTGCCAGTACGATTTAATATGCGGAAAGTTATCCAGCACCAGCCGGCTCACCGCAATCTGCTTGATATCGAGCATGCCGGTCGTTGTCGGCAAATGCTCAAGCGGCGTATTCGCCGGATGAAACGCCAGCGGAATAAACGTCTGGAAGCCGTGCGTCTCATCCTGCAGCGCCCGCAGCTTCATCAGGTGATCGACGCGGTCTTCGTCATTCTCAATGTGCCCGTACAGCATGGTCGCATTCGACTTCAGCCCAATCTCATGCGCCAGCCGAGCCGTGTTCAGCCAGTCATCGCCATCAATCTTGTGATCGCAGATGATGTGCCGCACGCGGTCGGCAAAAATCTCCGCCCCCCCGCCCGGCAGCGAATCCACGCCCGCTTCTTTCATCTTGACCAGCGTCTCGCGAATCGAAAGCTTCGCGCGCTTCGCCAGATACGCCACTTCGACCATAGTCAAAGCCTTAATGTGCACCTGGGGAAAGCGCTCCTTCAACCCAGAAACAAGATCGAGAAAATACTGGAACGGCAAATCCGGATGCAGCCCGCCCACAATGTGAAACTCGGTAATCGCCTCGGAGTAGCCGGAAGCCGCCGTCGCAAAAGCCTCTTCCAGCGCCATCGTGTAAGCACCCGGAGTATCCTTCTTCCGCCCAAACGCGCACAGCCGGCAAGCCGCCACACAAACGTTCGTAGGATTGATATGCCGGTTGACGTTGAAGTAAGCCACGTTCCCATGCATCCGCTCCCGCACCCAATTCGCCAGCCACCCCACGGCAAGAATGTCGCCAGTGCCGTAAAGGATGAGCGCATCGGTGTCGTTCAGGCGCTCGCCCGCCAGGACCTTATCCCTGATCGGGAGCAAACGCGCATCTTCAGTTTGAAAGGGGTGCGTCGAAGACATTGACCTGATGATAACGCAGCCAGTCGCTTGGAGGCCACCGTTTCACCCCGCCCCAGCCGCAAAACTGCCCATTCCCTGCTTGCGCCGCTCGGCCTCTTTCGGATAGTCGCCGAGCCAGACATACTCAGGCTTCGTTTTCATCAACGAGAGCTTGCGAGCATAAACCTCCGGTAGCCCGGTTGCGAAGCTCTTCTGCTTGACGGCTTCGCGTGCTTCCGTTGCTGTGCGCTGCGTTTTTGCGATGAATGCCTCCAGCGTATCGTCGTTGACCGGCGAGATGCCGAGGTCCAGGCATACCTGATCGCGCATCTTCAAGAATGCCTGCAGCACGTCTGAGGATGTCGCCTCCGGCATGCAGACTCCGATGGCCTTGGGGCGCCGTATCAGCGAACTCGTGGCCTGCGGCTTGTTGTTGGCGAAACCCAGCGTCCAACCGTTTTGCAGGCAGGACTCAAGGCCAAAGCTCAAGGCCATAGGGCTTTTGCCTTTGGGAAAAAACTGCCGCACCGTGGCAAAGCAATGCTGGCGCGTGTGCACAAACAGCCGGCAGAAATTTGGGATGGACATTGACGCATCCGAGACCAGCGAGAAATCCAACAGTCGCGTGAATCCCATCGCCTCCAATTCCCGTGTGTACCGGTCGAGCGCTGCAACATCCAGCAGCGGAAACTGCGAAACCGTGGCGGGAGGAAACGAATATGAGGTCGCCATATTCTTCAACACCCGGCCCTTCACGGTTACGAGCGTAAAAAGCGCGTGCGCAAGGCCGCCAAATCGCCAGAGAAACAGACCCGCCAGCACGATGAGCCACATCCATTGGAAATGAGATTGATACCGGGGTCGGCCGTACTGCTTCCGTAGCCGCTCATATTCTTCTTTCGAAACTTCCTGCCAGCCGGTCCGCTCAAAAAGCACTTGACCTCCCGCTGGCAATTTGTCGCCAGAAAGCCGGAGCACCTTGATTCCCACGGAGAGAAGGTCAAACCGGCCCGCACCGTTCTTCGCAAATGTAGAAGTCTCGGTTGTGACGCCATACGTGCTCCCGGCAACCGTGATTGGCAGAGTCGCCTGGTGGCTCTTTCCACCCTCGTACCCATTGAGAAATTTGTGGTGCCAGCCGGCCGCTTTGAGTTCCTCGCGAGAGGCCTTGTCCTGAACCACGTAGTCCTGCTCGGCCTCGTCGTTTTCATCGTCCGCGCTCAGGGTCGAACCCACCCCACCTTGCCCGGTCTTCGACAAAGGCACAGCCGGCACGGAGATGAACTTGGAACCGTCCCAACGAAATCCCTGCACCGGGCGGGTTCCGTAGTCCGCGGGCGTCAATTGCAATTGGCCAGATACCAGACTCCAGGACCCGGTAGTCGTCGTACCTTCGGGGAGGGAAAAGCGTTCCAGTTCGCCCGCGGAGTTTAGGTGGAAGGCAACAACGTCCTGCTTGCCAAAATCCATATAGCCGCCGGTGAGCACGGCCAGGTAACCGTATCGCGTCTCACCAAGCTTTTCCTGGAGCACATTATGCGAACGGCCCGTACTGCTGACGTTCAGAAAGAGGAACGCATCCTGATCGTTCCAAAAAACCAGCGTCTGCGGCAGCGTCTGCCCGATTTCGTATTTCTTGGGCCAGAACTCAAAAGCCGCACCTATGCCGATGAAAAACACCAAAACACAGCCGACTATGACCGCCTTGGTACGGTTCATTCCATCTGCTCCTGCGCGGACAATACCATTCGGAGCAAGCGATGGGGCAGAGTACTTTGGTGAGTGGGCTAGCGAGCTAAGAGTAGATCGGAGGCCACAAAGCCCAAGAAGACGAGCGAGATTATTCCATTCATCGTGAAGAACGCCGCATTCAGCTTGCTCAAATCGTCGTGCCGCACCAGCGAGTGCTCATAAGCCAGCAGCACCGCCACCGCAATCACTCCAACGAAGGCAAGCTTGCCGAGCCCAAAGGCAAGCACCAGCGCCACCAGCAGCCCCAGCATCACCAGATGAAACGCGCGCGCCACCCACAGCGCAGCGTGAATTCCCAAATAACGCGGAACGGAATGCAACCCATGATTGCGGTCAAACTCGTAATCCTGGCACGCATAGATCACATCAAATCCGCCCACCCAAAATGTCACCGCAGCGGTAAGCAATAAAATCCGCGGATCGAGCGACCCCCGCACCGCAATCCAAGCCGCCGCCGGAGCAATCCCAAGCGCAAAGCCAAGAAATAAATGCGACCAGCGCGTAAACCGCTTGGAATAGGAATAGAGCAGCACCACCGCCAGCGCCACCGGCGAAAGCCAAAGCGTAAGCCGGTTCAACTCCGCAGCCGCCAGCACAAAAATTCCGCACGAGATCAAAACAAATGTCGTAACAAATGCCGGCGTCACCACTCCCGCAGGCAACGCCCGCGTCGCTGTGCGCGGATTGGCCGCATCAATCGAAGCATCGGCCAGCCGGTTAAATGCCATCGCCGCCGACCGCGCCGACACCATGGCCACGACGATCCACCCCAACTGGTGCCAGGTAGGGAGCCCTCCCGCCGCCAGCATCGCTCCGCAAAGCGCAAACGGCAGCGCGAAGATAGAGTGCTCCCACTTAATCATCTCCAGCGTAATCTTCAAGTTTTGCAGGAAGCCCACCGCGACATTGTAAAGCAGTGGGCAGTGGCGAGTGGTCGTCGGCCAGTGTTCAGTGGTTAGTCATCGGTTTAACTGAACACTGGCCACTAGCCACTGTCCACTGCTCCTCCCACCAGCGGAACGAAGCGGCAGCCTTCCAATACAGTTATCTCAGCTCTCGCGCCCACTTTTCGAATCAGCTGCAATTCCTGGCTCCACGCCGGACCAACCGGCAGAATCATGCGTCCGCCTTCGCGCAATTGTTCGAACAAGGCAGGAGGAACTTTGGGCGTCGCCGCCGAAACCAGAATCGCATCGAACGGCGCTTGTTCACTCCACCCCAGCGTCCCATCGCCCACGCGGATCGCAACATTGTTGTAGCCAAGGCGCAGCAACGTTGCTCTCGCTGACTCCGCGAGCGACGCATATCGCTCCACCGAAAACACCTTCGTGCACAGCACCGAGAGCAACGCCGTCACATAGCCCGACCCGGTGCCCACTTCGAGCACGCGATCGTTCTCCCGCAGAGCAAGATGCTCCAGCATCGCGGCCACAATATAAGGTTGAGAAATCGTCTGTCCCTCGCCAATCGGCAATGGGTAATCTTCGTAGGCGCGGTCGCGAAATTCCTCCAGCACAAACTCGTGTCGCGGCACGGATCGCATAGCTTCCAGCACGCGCAGATCGCGAATGCCGCGCTCGGCCAACTGCGTTTGGACCATCTGTTCGCGCTGGGAGTGGAAAGAATCGCGTTGGAAGGGGAAGGCCATGACTTCTGAGTGAGGACAGCCGAGAGCGGCTGTCCCTGTGTGATTTCAATACGGCCCGATAATCCCGCCAATGTTACGCGCCGCCGGCATCTTCCGCTCCGCCCGCCGCTCCTGCGCTTCCATCATGTCGAGATACTTATAGCCCGTGCCGGTATTGAAGAGCACGACCGTATCTTCCTCGCGCAGAAAGCCGCTGGCCCGCAGCTTCTGATAAGCCACCAGCGAAGCCGCTCCCTCAGGCGCAGCAAACACGCCTTCCACGCTCGCCCAATGGCGCGTGGCCGCCACAATCTCTTCGTCGGTAGCGCTCACCGCCGCGCCGCCGCTCTTCTTCAGGATGTCGAGAATCAAATAGTCGCCATAAGCCTTCGGCACGCGCAGCCCCGAGGCAAACGTCTGCGCGCCCGTCCACATTTCGGAAGCGCTCTTCCCTGCCTCCCATGCCCTAACGATCGGCGCGCACCCTGCGGCCTGCACCGTAATCATCTTCGGTCTTTCGGACCCGATCCATCCCAACTGCTCCATCTCCTCAAACGCCTTCCACATGCCGATCATCCCGACGCCGCCGCCCGTCGGATAGATAATCGCCTGCGGCAACTTCCAATCCAGTTGCTCGGCCACTTCGTAGCCCATGGTTTTCTTGCCTTCCACGCGAAAAGGTTCCTTCAGCGTGGAGACGTCGAACCATCCTTCTTTCTCTTTCCGCTCAGCAACCATGCGGGCGCAATCGCTGATCAGCCCATCGACCAGCGTAACGTGCGCGCCAAAATACTCCGACTCCATGCGATTGGCAAGCGGAACATCTTTCGGCATACAGATGTAAGCCTCCAACCCCGCAGCCGCCGCGTAAGCCGCCAGCGCGCCTCCGGCATTTCCCGCCGAAGGCACGGCCAGCTTCTTCGGCCCGGATTGCCGAGCAAAGAACCGAGCCATCGTAACCGCCTCCGACATGCCCCGCGCCTTAAACGAGCCCGTAGGATTCAGCCCCTCGTCCTTGATGTAAACATTCGCATGCTCGCGGCTGGGCAGCATGGGAGTAAAGCCTTCGCCGAGCGTAACCGGCTCGGCATCCGGAAGCACATCAGCGTAGCGCCACATGGAAGCCACGCGCCCGCGAAGATCCTCGCGCCGAAACTTACCTTTCAGCGAGGCAAGATCGTAGCGGACAAAAAGCACGCCGCCATCTTTAGGACAAGTATTCTGAGGCCGATCCGCGGAAAGATGCTCTCCGCAGCGAGTACATTCAAGGTAAGAAATTCGCATCGAGGGAAGGATAGCACCATGCGTAGCGCCGGTGTCGCCGGCTATCGAGCGGGGGTCCTCGCCCGCCCACGACGGGCAGTAAGCATCTTATGCTGGATGGCGAGAAGCTATTCCCTTACGCCGACTAACGCTCTTCTGCTTTATTATTAGCCGTGTCGATTGCCCTCGGATTAGTCTTCGCATTGATCCTCGGAACTCCCCAGCAGGGCAATTCCAGTTCCACCGACTCGCAGGCGGCCATGCAGGAGGCTCAAAGCGCCTACGAGCGGCACAAGCAAGCTGCCATTCGCATCAACGAACTGGCCGGACAAATTCGCTCGGAAGCCGACGCCCGTGCCCTGGTTAACGAAATCGCGGATCTTTTTGCGAAGGAACTGCCTCCGGCTTGGGCAAGCAGCAGTATCCGGGAGCGAATTGCCCGATCTGAATACGAGACGGTTGGCACTTCGCCAAAGCTTATCCCGGAGCAGCGCGTCGTCGATGTGTGGAATCAATACGCAAGAGAGATCGGAGCACCTGCCGAAGCCATTGTCTCCGTCGCCGAAATTCACAACATGCGCGATGGGTCGCTTACAGTCGCCCAGTTGATGTGGGCACGGGGAATGCAACAGATCTGGACGATGCCAAATGTGTACGCACTCGGAACCGACGGCAAGGTCGCGAACGGTTGCCGAGCGCTTGAAGCCGTACGTGTAATCCATGATCTTGACGGTTTATTTCAAAATCTACTGAGCGCACGTGATCGTCTGCGAAAGGGTATCGTGCCTTCTGAGGAATTCAAGAAGCGGGCAGCAAACCCGAACCCGCAGGAACGCAGCGTCGGGCGGCTCCAAGCGCACGCAGACCCGAATCCGATTCGCCTCGCTGAACAGCGCTACGTGCAGGAGCATGGCGCAATGGCACACGAACTGTTGCTTCTCCGCCTGTTCGACGAACTGTTCCCCGCCAAGTGAGGAAACATTTACTTGGTGTGTGCTTAAGCCGGCACCCGCTTCAGGAACTCCCCCGCCCGCCGAAACCACGGACGCTCCCGTCGCCGCAGATAGCCCGGCATCGACGGCTTCTTGTCGAGCACCTTCTGCGCCCACTCGCGCGCCTCGGCATTGCGATTCTCCGAGGCCAGCAACTCGGCAAAATTCAAGTACGTCTCCGACAAGGTCGAAGTGACCGTTACCTTGCGAAACAGCTCCTCCGCTTTTTGCCTCGGACCGGTCAACGCATAAGCGTGCGCCAGCAATCCCGCCGCGCGCTGGAAATCATAGTCGGGTTCTTTGCCGACCACGCGTTCGAGATCCGGCAAAGCCGCCGCCGCATCTCCTAGCTGCAGAGCGCAAACGCCCCGCCGATAGAAAGGATCGAGCGTATCGGCCCGCGCAGCAATTGCCCGCTCAAACGCCGCGCGCGCCTCCGCGATTCTTCCGTCGTCCATGTAAAGATCGCCCAGCTCCTCATAGTTCCCCGCCGACGGATTGTCGTGAATCGCGACTTCCAGCTCTCGAATTCGCGAGCGCCGTGGAAAAACTTTGAAGGATTGCCCGAGCAGGCCAATGTCAGGCAGAGCCTCAACCGCCAGATAAATGATGGCCCCCAGCGGCCCTAGAAACAGAATGATGAATATCCAATACGTATCCGGCCGCCGCCGGATGAAGTGCACAATCGCCAGCGCTTGCAGCAGAAAAATCCAGGGATGAAGAAAGAAATTCAGAAGAAACATGGCCGATTTTGCTAAAGCAGATGCTAGCTCTCGTCCGCGCGCAGCCGGTTCTGCCAGTGCGACCAGATGAACCACGCGAGCCCCGTCACCAGCAGCACACCGATCACGGCATCTATTTGATGGAAATACTTCCCGATCGTGCGCCAGTTTTCGCCCAGCTTCATGCCGGCATACGCCAGCACAAAGCACCACGGCCACGATCCGAGAAAGGTGTAGATGTGGAATTTCCCGCGCGGCATGCGCGCAATCCCGGCCGGCAGCGCAATAAATGTCCGAATCACCGGCAGCAGCCGAGCGATGAAAACCGCCGCTTCTCCCCAGCGCTCAAAAAAGCGGTCCGCCCAATCCAGCTCGCGGTGGCCCATCAGAATCCATCGCCCATACCGCACCACCAGCGGCCGCCCGCCATAGCACCCGATCTCATACGCCACCAGCGAGCCCAGATTGCACCCGATCGCGCCTGCCGTTGCCACCCACACCAGTTTCATGGTCCCTTGAAACACCAGGTAGCCGGCGAACGGCATGATCAGCTCGGATGGCAGCGGAATACACGCCGACTCAATCGCCATCAGCATGGCCAGCCCGCCGTATCCGGTGGCAGCCACAATGGTCTTAATAAAAACGAATAGAACGGCAAGAATCTTTTCAGTCATGAATTAGGCTTTAGGCTCTGGGCAGTGAGCTTTAGGGTTCTTCGGCCGCGGCGTACGATTGCTCTTTCTGAGTACGGGCCAAAGCCCAGAGCCTAAGGCCTAAAGCCTATTCTCAGAACGCCCCTTCTTGCGTAAAACTGAAGCCCGGCAAAGAAACTCCATCGGCGGCCTTCGTCACTTTCACCTTGACCGTGGGCTGATCGGGCGCGGTGACCTCCGCCGGACGCAAAACCGCATACTGCGAGAACACCTCGCTGTATACCTTCGTGACCAGGAAGTCTTTTCCACTCTCATCCTGGCGCCACACCTGTCCGAGTTTAATGTTCTTGACGGCCACCGTTTTTCCCTTTGGCTTCCAGACTACTAATCGCCCTCGCAGCCGTCAATGATCGAGCAGTTACGGACGGGCGAGCCACTGCCTCGCGGGAACCTGGTAGTGGGTCACCTCCGAATTGCCGCCATGGTCCAGAGTCCGGCCCGGAACCGGCTCTGGAACTTTCTAACCGCCTCCGCCGTACCTCTGGCTAACCTCTCACCGGTGAGGACACATGACTTCCACCAGGAACCCCGGCAGATTCGCAGGCTTGCTGTATGTACTCACTTCCATCGTTGGCTTCTTCGCCATGGGCTATGTCCCCGGCAAGCTGATCGTGCACGGAATCGCAGCCGCGACGGCCAGTAATATCGCGGCCTCCCAGACCCTCTTTCGCCTCGGCATCGCGGCCCAACTCATCGGCATGGCCGGTTTTATCTTTGTGGCCCTGGCTTTGTACGATCTGCTCAAGGCGGTCAACCCGCGGCTCGCCTCACTCATGGTGATATTGATTGTGGTCTCGGTCCCGATCGCGTTTCTGAATGAGCTGAATTCAATCGCTGCCCTGGTCCTCATACGCGGGGCTGATTTCCTATCCATAATCGAAGAGCCTCAGCGGGAGGCTCTGGCCATGCTCTTCCTCAAGTTGCATGGCCAGGGGCTTGTGGTCGCCGAGATATTTTGGGGTCTGTGGCTGTTTCCTCTCGCGCTGCTTGTCTACAGGTCGCGATTCCTTCCGCGCTTCCTCGGCGTCTGGCTCGCTCTCGCCGGCGTGGCGTGGGTGGTCCTCAGCCTTACCAGCATCGTGTTGCCGCAATATCAGGACAACGTGGATCGCTACTGCCAGCCTGCCATCATCGGCGAGATTGTGTTCATGTTGTGGCTCCTCATCATCGGCGCCACTCCGCCAGCGCTCGACGCCGACGCCTCGTCGTCGGCCGGTTAGGCCGGATTACTGCCGCGTTTGTAGTGTTGGCGTCTCGCCGGGGCCCCCATCACGCCCGGTTTTGGCGTGATGGGGTGGTGGCCGGCTGTCCGGCGGGCGTCCCGCACGCCACCTCAACCCGAAAACTTCTCTGCTTCCGCTTTTGTTACCATAACTATCTTCCCAGGAGGCCCCATGCCCCGCGGAAATATGCCGCGCCAACCCAGCCGCAGCGGACGCCACGAAGGCGTGTCTCGCACAACTCGTGTGCCCGCAAAAACCGCGCCCCGGCCCACCGCTCGCGCGTCAGCGCCGCTGCCGGGGAACAAATCGAAGCCCGCTGCTCCTAAAAAGAAGTCGGCCCCGGCCGATGATCCGCTGAGCCCCGAGCGCGTGCGCCTGATCATTGCCGGCCTCGACCAGATGTATCCCGGAGTAACCTGCGCGCTCACGCATCGCAACGCATGGGAGTTGCTGGTAGCAACCATTCTTTCCGCGCAGTGCACCGACGTGCGCGTCAATATGGTGACACCGCTGCTTTTCGAAAAATATCCCAGCGTTCAGGATTTTGCCGCGCTCGAGCCCGAGCAGTTGCAGCCGGACATCCGCTCCACCGGCTTCTTCCGCAATAAATCAAAATCCGTAGTGGGCGCGGCGCGCAAGCTCGTTTCCGATTTCAAAGGCGAAGTCCCACAAACCATGGACGAACTGCTCACGCTCCCGGGCGTAGCCCGCAAAACAGCAAACGTAGTCCTCGGAACCTGGTTCAAGAAAAATGAGGGCGTGGTCGTCGACACGCACGTCACGCGAATCTCCCGCCGCCTCGAGCTGACCAGGCACGAAGACGCGCAAAAGATAGAGCAGGACCTGATGCAGATCGTTCCCCGCGGCCGCTGGACCGACTTCTCCCACGAAGTGATCTGGCACGGAAGAAAGCTATGCGTAGCGCGAGGTCCCAAGTGCCCGGACTGCGCGCTGGAAAAACACTGCCACGCCGCCGATAAAACCTGGTCAACCGTAGAGATTCACAAGAGGGCGCAGCCTTAGTTGCTTGAGGATCAGAGATGATCTCTTCTTACGTCAGGAAGATCGTTACCGGCGCAGTTTGCATTGCAATTTCCATCGCGGTATTGCTAGTTGTGGAAAAATCGGCCTTCATGTACACGCCGGGCTGGTTCGTGGCTAGTAAATTGTTCCGTCCCGGTCCCGAATTGAGCATAGCTCTATATGGCTACACGGCGCTTGGCGTGGATTTCATTTCGTGCCTTGCAGTGGTGGGGGTCTTGTACGTCCTGTTTTTCAGGTCCGCGCCCTAGCCCCCCGTATACGCCAACTCCACCACCGTGCAATCGTCGTTCAGCGGAGTGCCCCCGCAGAAATCCGCCACCGCGGTAAAAATGTCTTCCATCGACTTGCTCTTGCCTGCCACCCTCTCCAGCCGTTCGCTGTCGAACATGTCGCCGCGCGCATTTTCCGCTTCCGTCACGCCGTCGGTCACCAGGATCAGCCGGTCCCCGGGCCGCATCTGGCAGCGGTCGCTCGCATAGGTCGCGTCGGCAAGCAGGCCCACCGGAAGATTGCCATGCGAGGGCCGCAGCACTTCCTCGCCGCAGATCCACACCGGCGGGATATGTCCGCAGTTGACGTATTCCAGGTCTCCGTCGTTGCGCAAACGCGCGATGATCATGGTCGCGTATTTTTCGCCAATGTGCTTATAGGTGAAAAAGCGATTCACCGCTGCCACAATCTCGACCAGCGGCATGCCCGAAATCAGCTGCGAATACACCATCCCCTGCAGCGTGGAGGCCAGCAGTGCCGCCGACACTCCTTTGCCGCTGACGTCGGCCAGCACCACCGCCAGGCCCGCCGGCGTATTCACGGCCTCAAAGAAGTCGCCGCCAATCTCCTTGCAAGACAGGTTGCGCCCGCCGATCCGCGCAAACGCAACTTCCGGCATCGTCACCGCCAGTAGCCGCTGCTGAATCGACGCCGCGATCGACAACTCCTGCTGGTAGCGCCGCCCCGCTTCTTCGGCCTGCACCAGCCGCGCGTTTTCCACCAGCTGCGCCGCTTCCGTCGCGATCGCCCGCAAAATATCCTGGCTCACGCTCGTGATATCCCTTGAGGCAAAACGTGAATCCACGTAGAGCGCGCCCATCACTTCCCCGCCCGCCGGTTGCCCATCCTTGGAGGTTTGCACCATCGGCTTGCGCAGCGGCATGCAGATCACCGTCCGCAAATCGAAAGCCACGATGCTTCGCCGCTCCTTCACATCGAGCATCTGGCTCGTGTCCGATACTAGATATTCGGAGTTGGAGGTGAGGGCGGCGTCCAGCACCGAGCGCGAAATCGTCGTGTCGTCCAGCAGCGGTTCGCCCTTCGAGTTGCGCCCCGCCGCCAGTATCAGGCCGCCGCCGCTGTCCCGCAGAAAGATGTATCCGCGTTCCGCTCGCGTCAGCTTCAGCGTCGCATCGATCAGCGTCATCAGGATTTCGTCGAGCACGCCGATCGTATTGAGCTTGCGCGCGGCCTCCATGAACAGCGTCAGCTTTTCCAGGTCGCTCGCCTCCGGCGCAATCTGAATTCCCGAGATCTGGCTCAAGAACTCGCGCGCCGTGTTCGAGGTCGAGTGCGCGGGGTTGAAAATCAGGTACGCGATGTCGCGCGCGCCGAATTCCAGCCGGTCGTTGCGCTGCAGCTTGTGGCGCTCGATCTTCTCCCCGTTGACGAACGTGCCGTGCTTGCTCCCCTGGTCGACCACAAAAAATTCGCCATTTTCGGAGACGATCTGCGCATGCTCGCGCGACACCCGCGGATCGGCGATCACCAGGTCGCGATCCACCTTGCGGCCCACCGTAAAAGGAGTGTGGTTCAGCGACAGCGTCTGCTGCTCACTCCCCTGCACAAAGATGGCAACGGGAAATACGCTCGAGATTCCGGAATGCGACGAATGCGACGACGATGATACCGACATGAACCCTTGGTTTCCCCCGGCCGCCGCCTGCCCCTGCGACGCCCCCACAGCATTCTACGACGTTGCCGCCCGATTCGACGCGGCAAAACTCCGTTGCCACGCACAAACCAGCATCGCCGCTGCCACTGCCACCGGAATCAACAGCGTCGTCCAAAACGCCGACGCCCATCCCCTCTCCACGGTCTCAGGCGGCAGCACGAACGAAAGACCTGCCAGAGAAGCACATGCCAGCCACGGCCAACCCACCAGGCAAATCGTGGTTATCAATAGGCCTCGGTTCACGAAACTTCTGCCCCACATTGCCCGGCCTTCCTTGAGCACCATCAGCAACGCCGGTATCAGCAGCGCCTGATTGTAGGGGCCGTAGCTGGGCACCAGAAGCACCGTCATCGCCAGCACCAGACTTGCCGCTAAGGCAAAAGCTTCGCTACTCGCCCCCGGCCGGCGCTCCCTCCAGCAGATAGCTGTCATGAGCGCGAACGCCAGCAGTTCCACGGCCCGGCTCCAGCCTCCAATCAGCACCGCTGTCGAAGCCATCTCTCCGGTGTAGCTGCGATATTCGTGAATTGAACGCCAGAAGCGCAGAATCCAATGTGGCAGGTAATACTCCGACCCAGCGCACAAGATGGCCAGGGAAAGCAGGAATGACACGGCCCAGCGGTAGCGCCGGCGCCAGTCGGCCATCGTCCACAACGTCAGCCAGTACAACACGAACAAGACCAGTTGCGGTTTGATGGTAGCGAGCGCCAGCAAAATGCCGGCGGAAACAGGACGGTCCCCTGCGAGCAGCACCAGGGCGGCTGCGATCAAGGGAATCACCAGCAGCGTCATTTGCTGGAGCTTCAACCCCTGCATTACGGGCAAGCTGCCTAGGGTGAGTATGATCATAACCGCCTGCTCCCATAGCGGCAGACGCCAGCGCAGCAACCGCAGCCACAACAGAACCCCAACCACGGTGAGTCCCAGCAACAGCCAAAAGAATCCCCTCTGCACGCTTTCAAACGGAAGCTTGAGGGTGGGCGCAAGCAAGAAGGCAATGTAGACGGGATGATAGAACCCCTGCTGGTAATTTTCTTTCTGCCCAGGATCCGGAGGAAGCACGCGTCCGTAGAATCCCATCTGGATCTCACGCCTGACTTCTGCGCTGTAAGGGTCACGCCCACGCAGAAGCAGTTCCCGCGCGCCCACCCACCGCGGATAGAGATCGGAAAAATTGCCCCGTGGCAGCCCGTGCGCCGCGGCATAGGCAATTTGCTCGGGAATCAGCACGCGATAGGCGTACAGCCATGTCCCCGCCGCGCACAGTATGGCCAGAGCAATCCAAAGCACTTTCGCGGACATGGCCTGTTCCTTCATGAAATCTGAGAGAATCTGGATACTACAACGAGCCCGTGAAGATTTCGCGCTCCATCTTGAATTTTGCCAGTTCGGCGACGGTCGGAGTCGTGAGCGGCACGCTGTGCTGGGCTTTCCTCCGCCGGTACCATTTGGGTGGCGCTGACTTCGGGTGGGCACAAGACGCAGCGCGCTTCCTCCTCGCCGGAAGCAACCCCTACGTCAATACTCCAGCAGGAAGCATCCCCTATCCCCTGCCCGCGGCTCTGTTGGCGCTTCCGTTCGCCCCATTTCCACCCGAGCTAGCCTCCGCCTTGTTTTTCGGAATCAGTTCCGCCCTGCTCGCGTTCGGCCTGGTCCGCCAAAGCCCGGAGCGGCTTTTTATCTTCCTCGCCTATCCCTACTGGGCCGCCCTCATCACCGCGCAGTGGACGCCGCTGGTAATGACGGCAGCTTTCTTTGCGCCGGCCTTCGCTCTGGTCGTGGCCAAGCCCCATATCGCGATTCCAGTCGCTTTCACCCACCCTTCGCGTAAGGGACTGATCGCCGCAACCGTGTTGCTGACGGCGAGCCTTGTCCTCGAACCGCGCTGGCCGCTGGAGTGGCTTCCTCGAACGGCAGGCTATCAGCATTTTTTTCCCTTGCTCGTTCTGCCCGGACCCCTGCTCGCCTTGGCGCTCTGGCGATGGAGGGAACAAGATGCCCGGCTCCTCCTCTTAAGTTGTGTTCTTCCGCAACGCTGGTTCTACGACTCGTTCGTCCTCTGGCTGATCCCGAAGACTCGCCGCAACATCCTTGGCACGGTTGCTTGCAGTTGGTTGGTTGGCTTGTGGCGCTGGTACCATGCGCCCCAGACAATGAGGCAGGTCGGACTGTGGATCGTCCTCGGTTTTTACTTTCCGATGCTTGTCGTCATCCTTTTTAGAGCTCGCGCCAATCAGGCAGTCGATCCCGCCCCGTAGCTGCTCCTGTATTTCCTCCTCAAGACGGTGCCGGCGCGCTCTCTTTAAGCGCAAGGGCCAAACCGGCCGCCAGCAAAAGTATCGGCAGACCAAGTAAATTCAAGCGCAGAGTCAGCGCCCAGTACAGAGGTGTACAAATCAACAATAGCGCCGCGGCGTTCAGAAGCTTGCGTGTTTGCGCAGACATATGAGTGCTTGCTGAAGGTCCTCCGCCCACCAGCAAAAGCGGCACGATCAGCAGGGTCATGTCGTAACAGTACGCGTAATAACTCGTCAGAATGGCTGTCGTAAGAGCAAGACTGAAACCCGGAACCAGCGCGGCCATTCCAGCCTTGCTTTTCCGCTTCCACGCCCATGCCGTGTATCCCATGGCGGCGATCGCCGCCGGCAATAGCGCCCAGTGAATCGGCCCCGGATAGGGCGCGCTTCCAACCCAGTTTGTGAGTAGACCGCGCAAGTTTGGCATGCTTTGCGCCGTGACCATGCCGGCGCCGGCATCATGATTCAACTTCAACAAATAAGCCGGATAGAGATACAACACGCTCGGTCCGGCAATCGCGCACGAGACCCCCATCAACCCCATTGCCGTCGGCACAAACCCTGCAAGCACGCGGCGGCGGCCCGCCAGCACAAGCATAATCACGATCGGCAGCGTGAGGTGAAACTTGAAAAGTGCAAGCCCGAGGTACAAACCCGCCATGCCGTCCCGCCCCAGCGTGAGGGACCGGAAAGACAGCGCAACCAAAAACAGGAGAAGCAGCGCATCCTGCCCTTGATAGAAATCCAGAAACACGGGAAACAAGCCCAGGCACAGGATCGTCTCAGCCCACACAGGATAAACGCTCAGAGCCGGCGCGCTGCGCTTCAGAATCCAAAGTGTCAGCCCCAGCAGCGCCAGATTGACCGCCGACCAGATTGCCAGCGCCGTCGGATATGCGAAATACGAGAATCCCGCCAAGAACAGCGCTTCAAACGGCGGACGCATAAAAGGTATGGGGCCCCGCCGAATCGCCACCTCGGGGAACAACTCTTGCTGCAAACGCCATTGCTCGCGGCGGTCATAGAGCTGGTGGCCCATTCCGCTGCGCACCATCAGTCCGGATGTGTAGAGAGAAGAAAAATCACCGTAGCCGCGCGCGATCTGCTGCCGCTCCTTCCACGCGGCCACGGCATGCGCTGCCGCCATCGCGATCAGGAACGCCGCCACCAAACGCCGCACTGACGATCCCGCATTCATCTCGCATCGGATTGTATCTGCACCCCCGCAACCACGCCCACTCGCAGCGCGTTAGGGCAGTGTCAGGGATGATTCTCCGCGTCTCACCTTATAATCATCCCCAACTATCGTGAGACTCGTTGCAGACACACGCGCCCTGTTTGCCGCCATCCTTTTCTTCGGTCTGCTGGCCATGACCGCACGCACCGCCACCGACCCCGATCTCTGGTGGCACCTGCGCACCGGCCAGTGGATCGTCGAAACCGGCCACGTGCCTCACACCGATCCGTTCTCATTCACTCGCCGCGGAAGCCCCTGGGTGTCTCACGAATGGCTGTCGGAAATTGTTTTTTATGCCCTGTGGAGGCTCGCCGGCCCCACTGCGCTAATCGTGTTTTCCTCGCTGATCACCACTGCCGGCTTCCTTCTTCTTTATTGGCGTTGCTCTGGCCAGCCCCACTGGGCAGCGGCGGCAACCGTCCTTGGCGCCTGGGCATGCGCGCCCTGCTGGGGAACTCGTCCCCAGATGTTCACGTTTCTGTTTGCCAGCCTCTTTCTCTGGTTGCTGGAACGGGCCGAACAGCGGCCTCGCCTTCTTCTCTGGATTCCTCCCTTATTTCTGCTCTGGCTTAACCTGCACGGCGGCTTCGCCCTCGGCCCTGCCCTTCTTCTTCTCTACGCTGGTGGCCTATTCCTCGAAACGCTCGCCGGAACCTTCCCTTGGCCGGAAGCTCGCCTCCTTCTCGCGCGCGTCCTGCTGGCCGCGCTGGCCTGTCTGGCCCTGATCCCCTTCAATCCCAGCGGAGCCCGTCTCTACCATTATCCGTTTGAAACCGTGCGCGCTTCCGAAGCCCGGTCCCTGATTGTCGAGTGGCTCTCGCCCGACTTTCATCGCTCCATGTACACTCCTTTCCTCCTGGTTCTCCTCCTGCTCATGGCCGCTCTCGCCTGGTCGCGGCTCCCGGTCCGCGGGCGCGTGCTCCTGCCTCTAATGTTTATGCTCTTGTCCGCGCTCGATGCGGTCCGCCACATTCCCATCTTTATTCTCCTGGCCTTGCCCGTGATGGCGCAGGCGCTCGCCCATTCCTCCCTACCCACGTGGCCTGCTGCGCTTCGCCCGCCCCGCCAACGATTCCGGACGCTTTCCTATTCGGCCGCGCTGGTGTTCCTCGCCGTTTTCGCGCTCGGGCGATGGACCATAGTCGCCAACAGCCAAAACCCACGCGAGGCCGATCTCTTCCCCCGCCATGCGGTCGCGTTCCTGCGCGCCGGCCACTTGCCGGACAGGCTTTTCGCCTTCTATGACTGGGGCGGCTATGCGATCTGGAATCTCTACCCTCAATATCGCCCCTTCGCCGACGGCCGCGCCGACCTCTATGGCGACGACCTCCTGAAGCAAGCCGCCCAAACCGTTCCGAATCTGCGCCCGGGCTGGCAGGCGATTCTTGACGACTGGAATGTCGAAACCCTTCTCATCCCTCCCGCTGCCGCCCTCGCCCAGGCCCTCCTCCTCGACCAGCGCTGGAGCACCCCCTACCGCGACTCCCAGGCCATCGTCTTTGTCCGGAACCACGCCAATCACCAGACGTTACTTCCGGCACTATCGTCAAAAGGGCAATAAGATGAAAAAATGTTTACCGGAGGCAGGCCGAATCTGCGAAACTAGAGCACATACTGAGAACGGAGTCCCTTTCGCCTTACCGTCGCGGCGACCGGCTTGGAATGCAGGGCGGCGCAGGTCCGGATGAGAAGGCTTTCTTCCCGGTAGGAGCGGCTCGCTTCACAACTCTGGGGTAACGTCTTTAGGAGACTCGAATGAACCAATTGATTAGCTTGTGGCGCAATGAAGAAGGCCAGGACATTGCCGAATACGCGGTGATGCTCGCGGTAATTCTCGTGATCGTGATCGGCACCGTCCGCTTGATCGGCTCCAACGCGAACACTGTGTTTTCGCAGGTCGCCAGCGGAATCAGCAATTAGTTTAGGACACGCATACCTCTACGTCGCTCTCGCCCGCGTTAACGCTTGCGGGTAGGCGACGGAGTCCCTTCTGACATAAGTAAGGAGTGGAATGAATCGCAGCCGCTTGTTGATGATCGGAGGCCTGGCATTGGCCGTGGGCCTGCTCGTCAGCTACACGGTTTACAACCAGCTGCGCGCCCACGGCGCCAGCAATCCGCAGATGGTGCAGGCCGTGGTTGCTTCCAATGACGTGCAAATCGGTTCTAAGTTAACCGAGCACGACGTCCACCTCGCTTCATTCCCGCCCGCCAGCGTGCCTCCCGGCGCTTTCAGCCGTATCGCACAGGTCAAGGACCGCGGCGTGGTTTTGCCCATCTCGCGTGGCGACTTTGTCCTGCCCGACAAATTGGCGGACGAGAACGCCGGCGCCGGCCTTCCTTCCTTAATTCCTCAGGGCATGCGCGCCGTGTCGGTCCGTGTCAATGACGTCGTTTCCGTCGCCGGCTTTGTACAGCCCGGTACGCGCGTCGATGTTATGGCTACCGGTCTTCGTGGCGCGGAAGACGAAACCACTACCGTTCTGGAAAACGTCGCCGTGATCGCCGTCGGCCGCAGCCTGTTGGATCGCGTGACCGGCGACGCAGGCAATGCCGGCGTCATTACCCTCCTGGTTTCTCCCGGCGACGCCCAGAGACTTACGCTCGCTACTCAGGAAGGGCGCATTCAGCTGGCTTTGCGCAACCCGCTCGATACGCGCAAGGAATCGCTCGGTGCAACCAAGGCCAGTTCGCTCCTCCCCGGCGGCGGCCAGGTTGCCGCTGCCCCGGAGACCAAGCCCAAGCCTCACAAGGTGGTCGCAAAAGCCGCCCCTCCGCCTCCTCCCGCTCCTTTCCAGGTGGAGATCATTAAGGGCAGCAAGCGCGATGAAGCCAAGTTCAAACCCGATGAAACCAACTGAGCAGCCCAGCCCGCACCGCTTCGTACGGCTTATTCTCGAGGAGGTTGCAGCCTCCTTGCAAAGGTCGCGTTCATGAAACTTCTCACGCTCATCACCGCCGCGTTGCTCCTCGTTGCGATCCCGGTCTTCGCAACCAACGTCGCGGAGAGCAGTTCCACCACTTCCGCGGCGTCCCAGGACAACGCTCCGACAAACGCTGCTCAGACAAATAATCCGCAGACGCCTCCGGCCGGCTCCGCCGCCAACGCGCCCGAGAATCCCGCCGCTGCCCCGCTTCGCGTGATGGTCGGGAAATCCATCCTCATCAACACCACCGAAAAACTCAGACGCGTGTCGGTCACCGATCCCGGCGTCGCCGACGCTTTGGTCGTCACCCCCACCCAGGTCCTGGTCAATGGGCTCTCTCCCGGCGAGATCTCCCTGCTCATCTGGGATGAACTGGAACGCTCCCGCAGTTTCGATCTGCGCGTCGATGTCGATATCACCGCCGCCCGCGAAGAGATGGCCAAGCTTTTTCCCAACGAGCAGATTGAGGTCACGCCTTCCCGAAACGCTATCGTTCTCTCCGGCCACGTCACCACCGAAGATGTTTCCAAGCACGCCGGCTTGCTTGCCTCGGCCTACTCCAAGAATGTCGTCAACGTCTTGACCTTCGGCCCCGTCGGCGCCCAGGAAGTCCTGCTCGAGGTCAAGTTCGCCGAAATCGATCGCTCCGCCATCACTCAACTCGGCATCAACATGTTCTCGACCGGCGCGGGTAATACAATCGGGAACATCACCACCGGCCAGTTCGGTGGCGTCACCGGCTTGGGAACGATCACCGACAACGGCCAGGGCGGTACGCCCACCGCCAACGCGAACGTAAGCAACCTGCTGAACCTGTTCTTCTTTAACCCGCAGGTTCATTTGGGCGCAGTCATCGAGGCCCTGCAGCAGAAAAGTCTCCTGCAGATTCTGGCCGAACCCAACTTGGTTGCCGTCAATGGCAAGGAAGCCAGTTTTCTCGCCGGAGGTGAATTTCCTTTTCCCGTGGCGCAACAGAACGCCAGCGGCATCGCAACCGTTACCATTCAGTTCCGCGAGTTCGGCGTGCGCCTCAAGTTCACCCCCGTAATCGAGCCCAATGGCAACATTCATATGCACGTCATGCCCGAGGTCAGCACCCTCGACTACTCCAATTCTGTTTCCGTCGGCGGAACCACCGTTCCGGGGCTCAGCACCCGCAAAGCCGATACCGAATTCGAGTTGCAGGATGGCCAGAGTTTTGTCATTGCCGGACTGATCGATAATCGCGTCACCGACATCATCAATAAAATTCCAGGGCTGGGTGATATCCCCATCCTCGGTGCTTTTTTCCGGAGCAAGAGCCTCCAGAAGAACAATTCGGAATTGATGGTACTGTGCACGGCGCGCCGCGTTTCTCCGAGCGCGGAGGCCCCCAAGGGTCCGCCGATGCCCTTGCCCCTTCTGGATAACACCAAGTTTGACGGCAAGAGGCCGTAGGCTGACGGTCGCTGGCGCGCCCCTTTGCTGGGAATGCGATCCGGGCATCGCTTTAGCGACGCCGCAAGTCGCTCGAAATTGGACGCCCCCCCTTTTGGGGGCTGCAGGTCAGGACGGGCCTTTAAAAAGGCCAGTGGGGTTGTTGTTATGCCGGAGTTTTCCGTAGCCATTTTTGCCACCGACAGTGACCAGCGAGCCGTGCTCCAGGTCCTGGTCGATGGCACTAGCGTGGCGCACACCGTCTGCGCCAACTCCACCATGCCCCAGGCCGTAACCGATTCCGTCATCCACAAAACCCAGGCCTTTTCCCCAGACGTGATTCTCGTCGATATCGCCAGCAATGCCGCCCCGGAGGCTTTGCGCGCCATTGAAGTGCTTCACCAGGAAATCCCGGGCGCCGCCCTGTTCGCCATCGGCCCCATGACACAGCCGCAGTTGATCGTCAACGCCATGCGCGCCGGAGTCCGCGAATACATCGAGCGCCCCACCTCGACCACCGACCTGCTGGAAGCCTTTGTCCGCCTCACTTCGAGCCGCCGCAAGCCCGGACGCGAAAATCGCCGCGGCAAAGTCTTCACCGTCGTCAATGCCAAGGGCGGCAGCGGCGCCACCACGGTCGCCGTCAACCTCGCTCTGGCTCTGCAATCGGTTCATTCCGGCACGGCCCTGTTGGATTTGGCTCCTCTCGGTCATTGCGCCCTTCATCTCAACATCAAACCCGCCTTCACGATTACCGACGCCATTTCCAATCTGCACCGCCTCGATTCTTCCCTGCTCGACAGCTTCATGGTTCGCTCCGACCGCGGGTTGCACGTGCTCGCCGGCACGCCCACCCCCACCACCATCGAGCCCTCCGCCTCCGACTTTGCCCGCTTGTTCGACATGATGGCGGGCCAGTTTCACTACATCGTCGTCGACGCTTCCTCCCGCCTCGACGGCGCCACGCGCCTGGCCAGCAACCTCTCCGAGAAGGTCCTGATCATCGGCCACGCCGATGTGGCTTCTCTCTGGAGCGCCGCCAGAGTGTCGCAATATCTTGCCGAAACCGGCTCCCGCGACCGCTTTGGCCTGGTCCTCAACCGCTACCGCAAAGTCACCGGATTTGATGAAGCCGAAACCGAGGCCGCGCTCGGCGCGCCCATACTTTGGCGCATTCCGAACCAGTACTTCGCCGTCTCCACCGCCATCGATCGTGGGGTTCCGATCCTGCAGACGGGAAGCACCGAAATTGGCCGTTCCATCACCGCCCTCGCCCAGTTTCTGACCAAAGACGATCTGGAAGTAAAACGAACAGCCTGGTCCCTGTTCAAGACGGTATAAACTTAGATACGGTGGAAACTTAAGTAAGGAAAATGCCGCAGGATTCCAGAGGTTCCCCGTCTACCTCCGTGTACCCTGTGCTTAAGCTTTTTTGTGTACCTGGTTTTGGGTGGCGCAGCGCTTTAGCGCTGCGGTAAGCAAGGCGTCTTGAATTCGGCTTTAGCCGCTGAGGCAAACTCGTTCAAGGGCGCCGCGATTTAATGACTCAATGATTGACTGATTCAATAAAGAGATGGCCAACCTTCAAGCCTTCGAGCGCAGCGAATACCAGCAGGTCAAAGCCGACCTGCATCGCAAGATCCTCGATCGCCTCGACCTCGAAAAACTCGGCCGCTCCAACGGCAACGCCGCCCGCGAAGAAGTTCTTGTCCTCATCCGCAACGCCGTCAACAGCGAAGCCGTTCCTCTCAGCTTCGCCGAACGCGAGCGCCTGTCGCGCGAGATTCTCGACGAGATTTTCGGCCTCGGCCCCCTCGAGCCTTTGCTCAAGGACCCGACCATCTCCGACATCCTCGTCAACCGCTTCGACCGCGTCTACGTCGAGCGCGGCGGCAAGCTCGAAATCACCGGCCTGTCGTTCAAAGATAACCAGCACCTGATGCAGATCATCGACCGCATCGTTTCCCGCATCGGCCGCCGCGTCGATGAATCTTCGCCCATGGTCGACGCCCGGCTGCAGGACGGCTCCCGCGTCAACGCCATCATTCCTCCGCTCGCTCTCGACGGCGCCTGTCTCTCCATCCGCCGTTTCGGCCGCGATCCCGTCACCTCGCGCATCATGATGGAGAACAAAACCCTTTCCGAGCCCATGCTCGAACTCCTCTCGGCCATGGTCAAAGGCCGCCTCAACCTGCTCATCTCCGGCGGCACCGGCGCCGGCAAAACCACGCTCCTCAACGTTCTCTCCGGATACATTCCGAACTCCGAGCGCATCGTCACCATCGAGGACGCCGCCGAACTCCAGCTCAAACAGGAGCATGTCGTCCGCCTCGAAACGCGCCCGCCCAACATCGAAGGCAAGGGCGCGGTCCGCATGCGGCAGCTCGTCATCAACAGTCTGCGTATGCGTCCCGACCGCATCGTGGTAGGCGAGGTGCGCGGCGAAGAGGCCTTCGACATGCTTCAGGCCATGAACACCGGCCACGAAGGCTCGCTCACCACCGTCCACGCCAACTCCCCGCGCGACGCTTTGAACCGCGTCGAGAACATGGTTTCCATGGCCAACCTCAACATCCCCGAGCGCGCCATCCGCCAGCAGGTCGCCAACGCCATTCACGCCGTCGTTCAAATCGCGCGTCTCTCCGACGGCACCCGCAAGGTCATCACCGTCTCCGAGGTCACCGGCATGGAAGGCGACTCGATCACCATGCAGGACGTTTTTATCTTCGACCGCATTGGCATCGACGAGGCCGGTCACGTGCGCGGCGCTTTCCGCTCCACCGGCATCGCCCCGCATTTCGCCGAGCGCCTCGCCACCGCCGGCTGCCGCCTCAATCCTGCGCTGTTCACGTCCCGGCTGGAGGTCTAGCGCATGCCCTTCGTTCTCGCCATCCTCGTCTTTGTCGCCGTTACGCTCGCGGCCTTCGCCGTCATCTCGCTGTTCGATGAACGCACCGCACGTGCCCGCACTCTGCGCGACCGCCTCGCGAACGTCGACAAGAAGGATGACCAGCCCCAGCCCGAAGCCGCTCTTCTGCGCGATGAGACCCTCAGCCAGATCCCCGCTTTCGACGACTTCCTCCGCCGTTCCGGCCGCATTTCCGACCTGCAGAAAGTCCTCTCTCAGGGCCACGTCGATATTCGCGCCGGCAACTTCCTCATGCTGTGCGCCATCTCGGCTGTCGGCTTTGCCCTGATCGCTTTTCTCTTCGGCCGCAACTGGATCTTCGGCTGGGTGGGCCTGCTGCTCGGCTTCTTCATTCCCTACGCCTGGGCTGCCCACATGCGCACCAAGCGCTTCGCCAAGTTCGAGGAGAAATTTCCCGAAGCCATCGATACCCTGGCCCGCGCCGTCCGCGCCGGCCACGCCTTCACCACCGCGCTCGAAATGATCGCCAACGAGATCTCCGAGCCCGTGGCCAGCGAATTCCGTCAGCTCTACGAAGAACAGAAATTCGGGCTTCCCGTCCGCGACGCTCTCGTCAACCTCACCGAACGTATCCCGCTCGTCGACGTCAAATTCTTCGTCACCGCCGTCATGCTGCAGCGCGAAACCGGCGGTAACCTGGCCGAGATTCTCGACAATCTTTCCTATGTCATCCGCGAGCGTTTCAAGATTCTTCGCCAGGTCCGCGTGCATACCGCGCAAGGCCGCCTCACCATGGTCCTGCTCATGGCACTGCCTCCCACGCTGGTCGTGATCATGCTCAGCGTCAACCGCGGCTTCATCGAGCCCCTGTTTACCGACCCGCTCGGCCACGCTTTAATTGTCGGAGGAATTACGCTGCAAACCATCGGCTATTTCGTCATTCGGAGAATTATCAGGATTCAGGTTTGATATGAAAAAAGCTGTCAGTCGTCAGTTCTCAGTTATCGGTAAAGGCCCTCTAAGCAAAAGCCGCGGCCCTTGGCGGATTTTTGGGCTGATGGGAACTAAAACGAATCCGGTTTTACTGACAACTGACAACTGAGAACTGACAGCTGATTTTATGGAACTGTTTTTCGCCATCCTGATCTTCGTCACGATCGCAGTGGTCGTGTTCGCCTTCGGCGCCGCCACCCTCGCGCCCTCGTCGGTGCTCGGCTCCCGCCTCCGCGAAATCGGCTGGCAACGCCCCAAGGCGCAGCAAAAGCAGCCCATGCGCGAGCGCATTCAGCAAGCGCTCGATCCCCTTAGCCGCGCTCTGCCCATCTCCCCGAACGATGTTTCCAAAACGCGCGCCCTGTTAATCCAGGCCGGATACCGCGACGAGCAGCACGTCTCCATCTACCGCGGCCTGCGCGTCCTGTTCGCCGCCATCGGCTTCTTCTCCGTCTTTCTCGTTTCCGGATTCGATTCGCCCCTGCTTCTGATCGGACTGTTCGCTTTCGGCTTCTTCATTCCCCGTTTCATGCTGAAGAAGAAGATTCAGGAGCGCCAGCGCCGCATTCGCCTCGCTCTTCCCGATGCGCTCGACCTCACCGTCATCTGCGTCGAAGCCGGACTTCCCCTCGACCAGGCTCTCTATCGCGTCGGCGAGGATCTCGCCTACGCTCACCCCGATCTCTCCACCGAGTTCCACCTCTTCAACCTTGAAACCCGCGCCGGCAAGCCCCGCGTCGAGGCCCTCCGCAATCTGGCCGCCCGCACCGGTGTGGAAGACGTTCGCGCGCTCGTTGGAACCCTCGTTCAAACCGATCGCTTCGGCACCAGTGTCGCCCAGGCTCTCCGCGTTCACTCCGATTCCCTGCGCACCGAGCGTCGCCAGCGCGCCGAAGAACAGGCCGCTAAAACCACCGTCAAAATGATCATCCCGCTGGTTTTGTTCGTCATGCCTTCGCTTATCTTCGTAACCGTCGGACCTGCCGTAATCCAGCTCATGCGCCTGCTCATGCCCCTTAGTGGCGGGCACTAAGCGGCAAAGTGTGGCGCGGACACTCCTGTCCACGCGGTTGTCAGCTCTCCGTTCCCACTGTCAGTCAAAACAGAAAAGCCGCGTCCCCCCTCACGATACAGGGCCGCGCCAGCGGCGTCATTTTGTTCTCTGAAGGTCGAAATGGGCATGGATCGGCTTGTCCTGCATCATGAACGTCCAATCCTCGGTGTGATGGTTGGCGTCTACGATGGTGAACACCGAATGGTGCATGTGGTAATCCGGGCTTCCGCTGATATCCTTCAATTCGAACTCGACGGTCCTGCCGTCGGGCGACATCTTGCCGGTCATGCGCGGCCGGTTCCCCGCGTCGCAATAGTGAACCAGCGTGAGCTGGTCTCCGTCCACGTAAAACATCGTGACCGGATGGTCGTACTTGGTCGCATCCAACGGCGTTCCTGCCTCCTGAAGCTCGTGCACCAGCGCGTTCCCCCGCGAGGTCACGCGCATTGAGACGTGGAGCGGCTTCATGTTGGCGCCCAGCGCCGCTTTCATGGCTTCCGTCATGTCCGTGGTGACCGGGCCTTCCCACTCTCCCGCCAGGCTTTTCAAGGTTGTGAAGGACTTCTGCGCCTCGGACTGCACCGCAGCCGCGGAGGATTTTTGCGCCTCGGGCTGCGCGAAAGCCACGGTGGAGACCGCCATCAGAACGAATAGAACGGCAATTGATGCGCTGCGTGATTTCATGTTCACTGTTCTCCTTTTCTCTTTTCCCTGCCTTATTTCTTCACCGGCGGCCGTTGTAAGCTTTGTCGCAATAGGCGAACGCGTCCCTGCGTGCGGCGGTCAGATCGGCCTTGAAGTTCTGGCCCGCTCGATTCTTGGCGCGGGATTTTTCTGCCTCCTCACACCAATACGCAACGCGAAAGGAAAAGTTCCAACCGGAGAGCTCAGCACTGAGTGAGGTTTTTCTGTCAATCCAGCGTGATTACGACTTTTCCCCGAGCGTGCCCTTCTTCCACATACCGAATTGCCTCAGGCACTTCGCTCAACCGGTAACGTCTGTCGATAACCGGTGTGACTTTCCCCGCCTCCATGAGCTCGCCCAGGATACGCAAGTCCTCGTTCCTCGATTGCGCCAGGAAGGTGGCGAACTTCTGGCTCACCAAGCACGACAACAAAGGTCCGGCGATCACCCCGCCCAAGCCGAACATCCATCGGCCGCTCGGGCCTCCGGCCGCGATGTATATCCCCTTCGGATTCAAGACGCGCCTGCAGGCTAACAGGGCATGGTTGCCGACGCAGTCGAACAATACGTCGTATCGTCGCCCACTTTTGGTGAAATCCTCTTGCGTGTAATCGATGACGCGATCTGCGCCGAGCGCTCGCACCATTTCCAAATTCCTCGTACTGCACACGCCGGTCACCTCGGCGCCGAATGCCTTGGCGATCTGCACCGCGAACGTACCCACGCCTCCCGCCGCACCGTTAATCAAGACTTCGAGCCGCGGCTGCTTCTGCCCCTTGTCGCCCAAGCCCGCTAGACGAAGGCCCTGCAATGCGGTGCGCCCTGCGATCGATACAGCCCCCGCTTGCTCAAACGTCATGTTGCGGGGCTTCATGGCCAACGACCTTTCGGGAGTACACCCGTACTCGGCAAAAGCTCCGCGGCACCCGCCAAATACCTCGTCGCCCGGTTTGAATTGGGTTACGCTCCTCCCAACCGCTTCCACCTCGCCCGCCACATCCACGCCGAGTCGTGTGATCTTCGGTTTGCGCAACCCAATCATCAGGCGAACCACATACGGTTCGCCTCTCATAAAGTGCCAGTCCAGAGGATTGACAGAAGCCGCGCGGATCTTGATCAGAACTTCGTTATCCTTTGGAGAAGGCTTTTCTATCTCCCTAATTTGGACAACGTCTGGGGGCCCGTATCGCGTATACACGGCGGCTTTCATTGGCGTTCTCCGGCCGCGCTTGCCTGCTCCCGCCATCGTTGAACGTTCACGCCTTTCACGAGGAGCCACAGCATCAGCAGCAGTTCCGCGACGAAGCCGAGTGGCAGAACGAGCTGGGAGAGATGGTTTAAGAGCGTTGGCGAAAGCACCGTCAGCCAGCCCAAACCTGCAATCGCCATCAGCGCGCCTAGAATTCGAGGCAGGAAGGTCGACCTCAAAATCAGGCAGCCAATCAGGAGGTCATAGAGTCCGAAGAATACCAGGCTCGTAGTTTCGCCCTGACCCTGCAATTTGAGAAACAGGAGCGCCAGCGCCTGCAACTGCTGGCCATTAAATACGCTCAAGTACGGCGCCCTTCCCAGGACCGCCAATGGCGCGAGATCAAACAGGTAGCTGACAGTCTGAACGGCACATCCGGCAAGGCCCATGAACGCCGCCACTAAAGCCAGGCTCCTATTCACCGGCTTAAACAGCTCATAGAAGAGAGCCGTCATTGCGACATAGAAGGCCATCGCGATGAGGCTGGTCGAGAGACCCAACCGGAATAACGACTCGTGCGCCAGCAGGTTGGCTGCTGTGGCCGCAGCGTCGCCCGATACAACAATCCCTCGCATGAAGAGCCCGCCCGATACTGCCGTCAAAAAATAAAGCAAGTAAACGGCGCCGGTAATCCTCGCCCTTGGGTGCGGCAACGCTTCTCGAAGAGGTTCCATCACTCCACCCGGCTTTCGCCGCCGGCCGGTGGCCCAAAGCCAAAACGTTCGCGCATGCGTTGCCGGATTCGTTCCCGCTCTTCCGGTGTCATGTTTGAGCAGCGCTCACCCATGCGGCCGCGGAATTTGGAGCGGCGGAATCCGCGGCCTCCCATGCGGCCAAACAGAATCCGGCACAGCGTCAGAATGCCCAGCGCTTGCCAGAAGTTGATCGCGTGCCAGCCGAACAGCGGCGGCAGCAGCCAGTTCCACAGCAGCTTCACCACTTCGCCGCCGATAAACATAAACAGCGTAATCCCGATAATCGCTGCCGGAACGATAAAGAACCATTTCTTTCTCATATTCAGTCCCTCACGCTTTCGTAAATTCGTCGTAGATACTCTGCAAGCGCTCGCGCAGATGCAGCACCGCATAGCGCTTGCGCGAAAGCAGCGTATTCACGCTCACGCCCGTCTGCGCCGCAATTTCCTTGAAGCTGCGCCCTTCCAGTTCGTGCGCCACAAACACCGCGCGCTGCTCCTCCGGCAATTCGCCGAGCGCGGCTTCGAGTTCATCGAGCAGAACGCTGCGCGCATAAAGCGCCTCCGGTCCGGCATCGGGCGAAGGCAGCAAGTCCTCAAACGCAAGCCGTTCGCCGTCATCATCGCTGTGCCCCACGCCGGTATCGCTGAAATTCTCCGGCTTCTTTTTGCGCAGTAAGTCGGTGATGCGATTGCGCGCCACCTCAAACAACCAACCCGTCAGGTGCTCGATCGGCATCAGCAGCCGATTCGCCTCCACCAGCTTGTAGAAGACGTCCTGCAGAATATCGTCCGCATCGGCCGGGTCCGCCACGCGCCTTCGGATGAAATTCCGCAGCCGCCCGCGCTCGCCCTCCACCGCCGCCGAGATGCGCCGATCCTGCTCCGTCCTCATCCACTCCATGGTAGGCGCTTCATCCATCTACCCGTGTAGACGAATCAGGTGCCGGAATATTGTAGGAATTTAAACATTTCAGAAGAATGCGGGGAGCATCCTACAAATCTGTCATCCCGACCGGAGCGCCGGCGCAGCCAAGCGCAGTGGAGGGACCCTGTGTTTTCCACGGCTCCCATGACCGGGCCGTTTCAATGTGCTGCTATCTCAGGGACGCACCCAAGTCGTGCCCTGATTATCCTTTAGAGCACGCCGCGCCTTTTTCCCGCCCGTCAACTTTCCACTCGTGTATAAACATTGCCATGCCCGATAGCGGTCCAACGGCCTACGCCTTCAACCGCACGCGCGCCACCTATCTCGCCACCAATCTAGTTATCGCCAACACCCACTGGACCCGCTTCCGCGGTCTCATGGCCACCGACGCATCCGCCTTCCTTCCCGGCCGCGGACTCTGGCTCAATCCCTCGCACGGCATTCACACCTTCGCCATGCGCTTCCCCATCGATGCTCTCTACCTCGACCGCCACCGCATCGTCATCCACCTGGAAGAAGCTCTGAAGCCCTGGCGAGTCGCCCCCGTAAAAGCAGATGCAACCTCAGTCTTGGAACTCCCCCCCGGAACCATCCACGAAACTGCAACCGCCCTAGGCGACCAGATCGACATTCTTCTGCAACACCCCATCCACACCGAAGCCGCGTAAGCCCGTGGCGCGGACCTGCCCTGAGCGCAGCCGAAGGCGCCACCGCTTGCGGGTAGTGGTTCAGTTTGGATATGGAACACAAAAAGAACGAACCACAAAGGACACGAAGGATCACGAAGCCGTACTTTCCTGGGTGATTTCCTTCGTGCAACTTCGTGGCCTTGGTGGTAAGGATTTCAAATTGAGCCACCACCCGCCGCGGCCTTCATCGGCACGATCCAGGAGCGTTCAAAATCGACCGTCATGTCCTAGGCGTGAAGATTAACAACGCACGGCATAATGCAGCTTGACCACGCCGTCTGCAAACTTCGTCGATGAGATCAAGGTTAGCGGCACGGTCCGGCGGCCCGCCGCAAGCAAAGGAATGCCTTCGCCAATAAACTTCGGAATCACGTGAATGATAAACTCGTCGATCTCTCCCGCGTCGAGAAACGACGCAATGATGCCCGCGCCTCCCATGATCCAGATGTCTTTCCCCTTTTTTCCCCGCAGATGGGTTGCGAACGCTTTAATAGGTTCGCTCACGAACTCCACACCCGCGGGCGCGGGCAGCGGCGGCAGCCTGCGTGTAAACACATAATTCTTGACTCCGGTATCGAAGGCTGTCCCCGCCACGCCTTTCTTTTGAAAGTCGAGCGCCATATCGCACGTCTTCCGGCCCCACAGAACCGTGTCGATCGCCTTATAGAACTCACCCATGCCGTAGTTGCCCTTCGGCCGCGGACGGTCCAGCCAGTCGATGGCGTTGTCGGACCGGGCGATGAAGCCATCGGCGCTGGTGGTGATCCAAACGATGATTTTGCGTTTGCGGACCACGGCAGTAAAGGAAGCGGCTAAATTCTAACCCGGAGCGCTCTGGGATTTCCAAGTATCCGCGAGCGTATAATTCGCGGCGTTATGAACCGCGATGCTCTCATCTTTCTCGCCAACGACCGCATGAACCAGCTTCTCATCGAACATCTCGACCCTGCCGCCTGGAGACCGAAAACGACAGCAAAGACCAGAACCAGCCCGTCCGCCAGGAACCCACGCAACAACACCGTCCGCACCATTGCCGCAATCTTCACCCACATGCACAACGTCCGCACGAAGTGGATCCGGCTGACGGCTCCGCACCTGAAGGTCCCCCTCCAGCTCAACCGCGCGCGCTGCACGCCGCGGCAAGCTCGCGCGGCATTGGCCGGGAGCGCCGCCCGCTGCGCCGAGATGCTCTCCGAAGCGCTCGGCCCCGATGGGGGCCGCGTCAAAAAGTTTCGCCGGGACGGCTGGGCTAAGCCTTGGCCGGTTGGCCCGGAAATGCTCTGTTACATGCTCGCTCACGAAGCTCACCATCGCGGGCAGGTCTGTATGCTCGCGCATCAGCTCGGGTTCAAGTTGCCGATTAAGGTAACGTCCGGCCTCTGGAATTGGGAAAGACTGTGGAAAGAATGCGGCTGGTCCGGCGGCCCCGGCGGAGATTTCTAAGGAATCGGTCAAAATCCCCACCCTCAACGTCGCAAAGGGCGCAACCTCAGAGTCTCCTGCCCGCAATCAGCTTTGAAGACTGCAACCCGAACCAGCGCCGGATTTGCTCGTAGACCGCGGGATGGCTGAGCAGATCCCAATGGTTCATGCCATGACCAATCCACTTATCGGACTCGCTAAACTCCAAGCTCATTTCAGGATTCCGATGGTGTCCCAAGGCGCTGTTCACCGGTACCAGGCCGTCTCCGAACAAGTCGAGGCTGGGGCTTCCTTTTGCCTGCCGCTTGGTGGCGGCGATGGCGAAGCTCTGCACCGCTGGTGGCAAAGGTTGCGGAGCGCGGAGGTCTCCGGCGCGGGCAAAGCGGTCGCGCCCTTTCCAGTCATCGTCGAGCAAGTTGCCGTACCGCAGATCGGTGATGCCGGCGCTGCGGATCTTTCCCAGACGAGCGAATGGCACCGAGTACGGGCTGATCTCCAAGGTGGTGTTCACCCAATTCCCTATCCGCTCCAGCGGCGCTCCATGGTGGGGCGTACCCAGGAACAAGAGTCGGTCCAGACGCCGAGGCCACTCATGGATTGCCGCGTTGCCATAGTAGTAGGCGCTCCGTGCTATCAGTCCTCCCATGCTGTGGCCAATGATCGCCAGTTCCTCCACCGGAACCGGCCATTGGTCGAAAACAGTCTCAAGCAGGTCCGCAAGCAGCCGCCCGTTTTCCGACACGTGCAAACCCGTGTTGTAGTGCAGATACACCGGCGTGTAACCGAACTCGCCGCCCAGTGCCTCTCCGTGGTCGTGTCCTTTCCGCTTCCATTGCAGGTCGTTCAGGCACAGACCGTGGATCAGCACGAGCACTTTGCCCGTAACCTGCGGCATAGCGGCCTCGAGCGCATGCCTTTCGATTTCAAGTGGCCGGCCATGACGGCGCAGAGCCATGGAAATCGCGAGCGGATTGAGCGTTCGCGCTAAGTAGTCCCCGATAACACCGTTGAGAGCAGCCACCACGGCCTCGTTCGCCGGCGGCGCCCGCCTTTCGTCTGCCGGAGGTGCAAGCGGCGCCAATCCAGCGAGACCGCGATCGACCATTCTGGCGGCCCCGCGGATGCTGCCATAGACCAGCGCAGCAGGACCCGCCGCGGACCCCTGTGCCCACGGCGGCTCCGCACTCCAGGACGGAAACGCAATCTGGCGGTGTACGGCCTCCACCACGTCCGTCAATCCCGCGATGGCGCCCGTCGCTAAGCGCCCGAACCCGACCAAGACAGCAGCATAATCAACATTGGACGCCTTACTCATAGCAATTTTTACCCCTGGGGATGGAACGTCGATCCGCAAATGTTGCGTTGCAGCATATGACGTGGTCGTCCTTCTGTCAAGCGGAATCAGGCGAACGGGATCAGGCGAACGAAGATTAGGGCGGGCCGCCGCCGATTCGGAACAGATGCGGGCGTATCAAACGGCCTTACTCGACTTGGGGACCGGCTCGTCCAGTCGTCACTTCTCGTTCAATCGTGCTTGTGAGACGAGCGACCCAAATCAGTTACCTTCTTGTCTAACTTAGCGAGCCGTTTTTCCAGCCCACTAATGTATGCGCCCAACGCTCTGGCGGCTGCCAAAGGCACACCTTTTTGACGAAGCAATGTTGTCCACTGTGTAGCCATGCCTTTGTACTTCTTTTCCGTCATCGGTCCCTCCGCCTACCGTTCTACCAGAGCCGACGCGGCCTTGGAAAGCCGTTTTGGACGGTGGCCCACTCAAGCCTTCTTTTGGCTTGAGTGGGGCATTACTACTGCTGCCGGGTGCCCCACACAACGTGCTTTTCGTTGTGTGGGATTTCATGCTGCCGATGAAGTACAGATCGACGGTGGCCCACTCAAGCCTTCTTTTGGCTTGAGTGGGGGAAGCGTGCGGCCGTAGCGATGCAGGCGCTTGCTCACGCCGCCAGAATAGTCCCAAGAGTTGAAGCGTTACGATGACCCCGACACAGTTCGATTGTGACCAAACCCACTCATTCGCAAAGCGCGCGAATGAGTGGGGCACCCGAGCTTGTCTGGGCCATGCGCCTCACTGGCATGGCGGCCCTGCATCACTAACGAACGTTCCGTTGTCCGAATACCACCCATTGACTCCAATCGAAGGCGCTCCAAAAAACCAGGAAAAGAACGCCAGCTCTTGCAAGTGGTAAGTAAACCCATTGGACATTGTGACCGCAGGAAATTCTGTGCCGGTCAACGGATCGCCCACCTCAAGGTTATTCTGGCAACCTGACTGCTGCCCGACATGGCCCCAAGCCGGTACCGGGTTGTCGCCAAACGGGTCGTCCATCCATTCATCCACTTCATGGGACAGAATCCCAGTGTCTTGTGAGGCGGCGTCGATGAAGAACAGCGAAGAGTCGAAATCTCCTACCCCATAAGTCTGGATCGGGAGGCTGGTCCAGGAGTGGTAGCCGCCGATGCAGCAGGTGAAGTAGTCGGTAACCGGGGACGCCAGCACCACGTTAGAGAGCTGGAAGAATGGGACGTTGGCAGGGCTTACCCCCTGGGCAGCCAACGCCGGCAGGACAGTGCTGTCCAGGTAAGCGTCAAACCAGTTGATATCAATGATCCCGAACGGCGGGCAAATAGGCGGAGGCCCGAACAGGAGAGGCGTGGTCCCGGCGAGCCCGTATCTTGACGGAACGTTGATCAGGATCGGGTCGAGAAACCTGACAGGAGAGAGCCTCATATGGTAGGTATCCGTGGTCCCATTCGCACCCAGAGCCTCCCAGAAGTTACCCCGCTGGAAAGCATCGCTATATTCCGTCGTGCCCATCGAAACGCTCCCAAAGCTGAAGTCGGCGGCGCTCAGGATCGGCGATTCCGCCAACAGCGTGCTGGGAACGTTGTTGGGTGTGTTTAGGCAGACATTCGCCGCAGTCGAATCAAAAGTGGTTTCGCCCGGAGTCGTCGAAATGTGGCCGGTCGTAAAGTCAATGTTCGTCGCGATTCTGTGGGTCACAATGATCAGCGGGACCACGTAGGTCTTGACGCTGACATTCTTCTTCCCCGACCGGGTAAACGGATTTGCGCCGACCATTACACCCGTATAGTCGTTGCCGTCTCTCGATGACTCTACGTTGTAGACCCAGAGGGGCAACGACGTAGCCGAACTGGAACCCGTGCTTGCCAGGTCTTTCTTGATCTTCTCTACAACCAGACTCTGCCCCGGTTTGACCGCGAAGTGCGCTTCTTTCGCCACCTCTCGCTGATTTTGTGCTTGTTCCTGACCGAACGCGGTTTGTGCCATCGCGCAGAAGCCGACCGTGGCACAGAAGAAGAGCGACAACAGGCTGCGCCTCATTTGAACACCTCGTCGTGTGAACTGAATTTGCTTCCCTGGCCCCACAAATTGCCGCCATTTTCCCTCCAATCCTTTTTCGCGTCAATGCGAAAACTTTTTCATTACCGGCGGGAGCAGGGCCGCAGAGGCCGCGAGGTCGCCCCTCAGCGGTGCGAAGGGTGGGAACCACCGACGCCTTCCATCTCGGGGCCTGACCTTACCGAGGCTGCCCCACCCTTGCGTTTCTTGCAAGGGTGGGAATTCGGCGAGGGATCGGCCAGCCCCACGTGCGTCTCCACAACCGAGGCTGCCCCACCCTTGCGTCTTTTGCAAGGGTGGGAATACTCCACCGCAAACCGAACGAGTAGACCGTACATTCATCACATCGCTCTCTTCGACAACTCGGCTAACATCCACGCATGCCCCCACGTCTAAGACGAGCGTACGGCACAGGCTATCTCCACTTCATCACGACCAGCTGTTACCAACGCCGCCCGTTGCTCGCAACTCCGTCTCGCCGCGATCTTTTTCTCCGCATTCTCGAAGAGACACGCCTACGCTACGCCTTCGCCGTAGTCGGCTACGCCGTCATGCCCGAGCATGTCCATCTGCTGATCGGCGAACCGGAAACCGGCACCTTCTCCACCGTCATGCAAGTACTCAAGCAGCGCTTCGCGCACGAACTGTTGCGCCAAACAAGAGAATCAACCCCCAACCCCGCAGCCCTGAACGAGTCTCACGTCTGGCAGCGCCGCTTCTACGATTTTCTCGTCTGGAATCCGGAAAAGCGTGCGGAGAAGTTACTCTACATCCATAACAACCCCGTTCGGCGCGGATTGGTGCTGGAAGCAGAGCAATGGAGGTGGAGCAGTTGTCGAAGCTACGCCTACGACGAACCCGGCCCCGTCCTCGTAAATGAGAAGAAACCTGTGATACTAAAACGGAGGGGCCGCGAGATTAGCAAGGCAGGCATTCCGTGCGGAGATTCCCCAGCCCCCATGTGTCTCCGCAACTGAGGCTGCCCCACCCTTCGCGCATTTTGCAAAGGGTGGGAACCACGGGCGCCTTCCATCTCGGGGCCTGACCCGACCGAGGCTGCCCCACCCTTGCGTTTTTTGCAAGGGTGGGAACCACCGACCCCTTCCATCTCGGGGCCTGACCTTACCGAGGCTGCCCACCCTTGCGGGCCCATCATTTCATTCATCGACTACATCGCCGAGGCTGCCCCACCTTACGTTTTTTTGCAAGGGTGGGAACCACCGGCGCCTTCCATCTCGGGGCCTGACCCGACCGAGGCTGCCCCACCCTTGCGTTTTTTGCAAGGGTGGGAACCACCGACCCCTTCCATCTCGGGGCCTGACCCGACCGAGGCTGCCCCACCCCTG
>Ga0326727_10001235_pt1 | contig 96997 bp, 74 predicted proteins | sample MB2enrmetagenome_FD_207643 | JGI IMG/M metagenome (GOLD analysis project Ga0326727, IMG submission 207643) | Lab enriched peat soil microbial communities from McLean, Ithaca, NY, United States - MB29MY | ecosystem: Environmental > Terrestrial > Soil > Wetlands > Peat | place: USA: New York... | reverse complement strand
AAAGACTCGCCGTTGATTCAGCGCCTCGCCCAGGAAACTCTCACCCGAATGACCAAACTCTGCCCCCTCTGAATCATTTTCACTTACTTCAGCTACTTTGCTCCGCAAAGTACGCCGGATTCAGGTGCAAGGGCGCAATTCAATAGCCGGGGGGCAGCGCCCCCGGGACCCGAGGCGATTGTTCCCCAACCCTGAAGGGGTCGCCTTACCCCTGCCCCACAATCCGAGACTGTCCAGCCCTCACCGGCATTCGACCCTTGCAGGGTCGGAGCTTTCTGCGGGTGCGCTTTCCGGGGGCGTTGCCCCCGGCTATTGCACCGATCCCCCGCGGGGATCAAAAATGGGCAACGTCGAAAGCGTTGGGGGGCAAAACGCACGCAAAACCCCTGCGGTCCGCATTGACCAAAACACGGAGTTTAAGCGAGCAGTCATCAGGGACAAAAGGGGGCAGACGGGAAGTCATACCAGTTTTTTTGTCCATTAGGTCTGCAACCAGGACGCTAGAGCGGCGCCTCGATCCCGGACCTTTTCCGAACCGATCAGCCGGAAGGTCGGGTGCTGGGAGAGCCTCTCGCGGCCTTACTGGCTTACGGCCTTCTGGTGCGCTTCGCGTGCTGCCGCATTCGCCTTTCTCACGGCCTCGACAAACTCCTGGTAGGGACGATCCTGGATGTCCACGAGACCGTAATTGGAATCCTCACCGTCGAAACGGCCCTCTTTAGGCTCATCCACCCACTCGAACCAGTGGTAGTGGTTAGTCACAGACAGCGCCCTTCTGTCCGTGGGTTCTTTCTCCGCGACGCGACCGTTATGCATGAGAAAAACCCACGCAAAAAGAGCATTGACCGTGATGGCTACCCCCTGTTGCATCCTGATCCGGGTTGAGACCTCGGCCCGCATCTGTTCGCCCTGCTCGGGGGGGTGAAAGTGAAGGCACCCAGGGGGGCACGTGGTGAGTCCTTGCTCATCACTGGGTTCGCGTGGACCTGTCCTCTCGATGAAACTTCCCGTTGGAGCCGTTCGCTTTGTGCCGGGGTGAAATAGAGAAACGTCCGTGCCATTGCTGCCAGGTCATGCATCGACCAATCGCCGCGCATGATGCCGGTCCGAGAGTGGGTGTTCGGACCCAGCAGCAGGTGTCCCACTTCATGCGCCATGGCGTGCCCGAGAATCTGAGAGGCTGAGGCGTCGCTGCGCTTCGCCCAATCCGTGGCAAACTGATGGAAAAGGTAGGCGGAACAACCTGCCTGCCCTTCGTGGCAAGCCAGCGCGGACCCCATGTCTTCGCGGTGACCAGCGGACCTACCGGTAAGCGGCCGCGCGAGGAGCCTTAGTGCGAACTGGGAGGGCGTCATGGCCTGCTGGCAGTCGGGAAAGCGATCAAACTCCGCCGTCGAGAGCGGACAATCGATCCACGCCGTCTCGATTCCTGCCTTGTGGAAGATGGCCGCCGCCACCTGCTCCGCCCGAGTAAGTTCGGTGCGCGGGATCTGAGCATAATTATAGATACGCAGGGTAATTCTCCGGTCGGCTTCCGTGTAGCCCGTCTGCTGGCCTTGGAATTTCGGGCCGCCGCCGGACGACTGGGCTAGGGTTCGAACCACTGGTCCCGTGCCCCCCAGAACCGCCATCAATCCGGTCAGAATCCAGGATTCCCATCGCGCGACCTTCTGAGCTTCGCCTCTTGTCTCCATGTCGTCCTCCTCCACGGGCTGCGTGGCGAGGGCGACGTTGAATCAGGGGGGTGCGTACCTCAATGCACAGTGCCTCACGCGTTTGGCACGCATTTGTCGCGGCCTAATCCGCGGAAATCGCAGCACTTAGGGGGAAGCAAAGGGGAGTTGAAGAGAGCTTGCAATTCGCGGCGTCGAGTGGTAAAGCAGTACTCAACATAGAGCAATTAAGGGTCTGTCATGAAAGATTTGGCGCGACCCCCACGACTTGCCCGTTTCGGCGATTTCGAGGCGGACCTTGAAGCGGGTGAACTGCGCAAGAGCGGGACCCGCATCCGGCTACAACAACAACCCTTTCAAATCCTCACCCTGCTGCTGGAACGCGCGGGGCGGCTGGTAAGCCGCGACGACCTACAGAAGCTGCTCTGGCCGAACGACACGGTGGTGGAGTTTGAGCACGGCGTCAACGCCGCGATCAACCGGCTGCGGGAGGCCTTGAGCGATTCGGCCGACGAGCCGCGTTATGTGGAGACATTGCCTCGCCGCGGATACCGGTTCATGGGAACGGTTGAGTGGCGGGAGAATCCTCGCGCGGCTGTCCGACCCTGGCCGCCGCTCGGGGAGCAGCAACCTGAAAAGGCCGCCCAAGGGGCGGACGTTGAGCCAGTCCGCGACGCAGAGATGACGGGCCAGATGGTGGGCCGGTTTCGTGTCCTCGAGAAGTTGGGGAGCGGGGGCATGGGTGTGGTGTACAAGGCCGAGGACACCAAGCTGCACCGCTCCGTCGCCCTGAAGTTCCTGCCTGAAGAACTCTCCAAGGACCAGCAAGCCCTGGAACGATTCGAGCGGGAAGCACGGGCCGCCTCGGCACTCGACCATCCCAATATCTGCACGATTTACGAGATCGGCGAGCACGAAGGCCAGCCCTTCATCGCCATGCAGTATCTGGAGGGGCAGACCCTGAAGCAGCGCCTTGCCGGGAAACTGCTCAAGACGGACGAGGTACTGGAGCTGGCAATTCAGGTTGCCGACGCCCTGGACTCCGCGCACCTCAAAGGCATCATCCACCGGGACATCAAGCCAGCGAATATCTTTGTCACCCAGGGCGGCCAAGCCAAGATTCTCGACTTCGGCTTGGCGAAGCTCGCACCGAAGCCCAGGCGGGCGGCGGAAGCGGCGGGAGCCTCCGCGCTGCCCACCGCCTCTGCCGAGCCCGAGCATCTCACCAGCCCCGGCGCGCTGATTGGGACCGTCGCCTACATGTCGCCGGAGCAGGCACGAGGGGAGGAGATTGACGCGAGAACGGACTTGTTCAGTTTTGGCGTGGTCTTGTACGAGATCGCCACGGGACGGCAGGCGTTTCCTGGCAAGACGTCATCCGAGGTCCAGCAAGCGATCCTGACCCAGCAGCCCGTTCCACCCAAGAGCCTCAGGACTGACCTGTCGTCGAAAATGGAAGAGATCATCCTGAAGGCTTTGGAGAAAGACCGTAACCTGCGCTATCAAACAGCATCGGACCTCAAGGCGGACCTCCAACGCCTGAAACGCGACGCGGAAGAGGTCATCAAGCTGGTCCAGCCCCAGGCTCCGCCGGCCGAGCCCAGTAAGCAACCGCGCATGCTGGAGGCTGCCGCTCCGAAACATGCGGCCGTCGGCAGGTCGATGCAGTTGCTGGCGATGATCAGGCGGGTCGATTCCGATGGGCTCAAATCTTTTCTGGACATCGAGGAAACAGCCTCCTTGACCAAGGACGATATTCGAGCCAAACCCTTCCAATTGGAATTCCCTTTAGATCGAAAAGGGGCGTCGCAATTCGCGGAAATTGTCCTGAGACTCGACTCTCCGGATTTTGAACCCAAGTCGCAGATGAAGAAACTGATGATTCCGCCCGAGCAGGACTCTGAAGTGTGCACTTTCCTACTCACGCCGAGGATTGCGGGCGAGCTTCTTCTTAATCTGGAGGTTCTCAAGGGGGAGGTCCTAGTCGCCTCGCGGGCGATTAGGACGGTGGCGGAGATCACAGACCAGCAGCTTGCCTTCGGTCCAAACGTCTTGGTCTCCATACCCTTGGAGGTTATCGCGTACCGTTTTCGCGGAAGGACCGTCGCCATGGTCGGCAAGACTGTTTCCCACTACCGCATCGTTGAGAAGGTGGGCAGCGGCGGTATGGGTGTGGTGTACAAGGCCGAGGACACCAAGCTCAAGCGGACCGTCGCCTTGAAGTTCCTGCCGGAAGAACTCTCCAGGCGGCAAGCCCTGGAACGATTCGAGCGGGAGGCCCAAGCCGCTTCGGCACTCGACCACCCGAATATCTGCACGATTCATGAGATTGGCGAGCACGAGGGACAGCCCTTCATCGTGATGCAGTACCTGGAGGGGCAGACCCTGAAGGAGCGGATTGGTGTAGGGGCGAGCGGCGCTCGCCCTGGGGTGCAGGCCGAACGCCGTTCGGCCCTACAAATGGACGAAGTGCTGGACCTGGCGATTCAGATTGCCGATGCGCTGGACGCCGCGCACTCCAAGGGCATCATCCATCGGGACATCAAGCCCGCGAACATCTTCGTCACCCAGCGCGGACAGGCGAAGGTCCTGGACTTTGGTTTGGCGAAATTGACGCGCCCCGCTGTAGCGCCGGTGTCCCCACCGGCGGGCCGCAGGCAAGGCGGGCGGGGCGGCGATGAGGACATCGCCGCTACAGCCGCGCCCACCGCGTCAATCGACCCCGAGCACCTCACCGGCCCCGGGGCGGCGATTGGGACCATCGCTTACATGTCGCCGGAGCAGGCGCGTGGAGAAGAGATCGACGCGAGAACGGACTTGTTCAGTTTTGGCGCGGTGCTGTACGAGATGGCCACGGGTCACCCCGCCTTTTCCGGGACAACTTCCGCGCTCATCTTCGATGCCATTCTGCACAAGGTACCGACATCGCCGGTTCGACTGAATCCCGACTGCCCGCCGAAACTGGAAGAGATCATCCACAAGGCGCTCGAAAAAGACCGTGATTTGCGCTACCAGAGCGCGTCCGAGTTACGAACCGACCTGCAGCGCCTGAAGCGCGACACGGATTCCGGGCGTGTAGGGGCGAGCGGCGCTCACCCGGCCGAACGCCGTTCGGCCCTACAAAAACGCTGGAAGGTTCTGGTTCCCGCCGCCCTGATGCTTGTCGCGGCTGCCATCGGGGGAACGCTATACTTCCGCTGGCGTCAGGCCACGACCCGACTGACCGACAAGGACACCATCGTCGTCTCCGATTTCGATAACAAGACGGGCGATGCGGTATTCGACGACACGCTGAAGCAGGGGCTCTCGGTGCAGCTTGACCAATCGCCCTTTCTCGCCCTGGTTTCCGAGCGCAAGGTGAACGAGACACTGAAGCTGATGGGGCGTCCCGCCGGTGACCGTTTGACGCCGGAGGTCACACAGGAGGTGTGCCAGCGCACGGGCAGCAAGGCTATGCTGGCCGGCTCGATTGCGGCGGTGGGCAGCCAGTACGTGATTGGCCTGAAGGCGGTGAACTGCAACACGGGGGACGTGTTGGCCGAGGCGCAGGAGCAGGCGGCGGGCAAGGAAGCGGTGCTCAAGGCCCTGGACGCTGCGGCGGTCAGCTTGCGGGGCAAGCTGGGCGAGTCGCTCAGCTCGGTGGAGAAATACGCCACGCCGTTGTACGAAGCGACCACGCCATCCCTGGAGGCGCTGAAAGCCTACAGCCTGGGAGTAAAGACGGGTTATGCGAAAGGGGACACAGCCGGTCTGCCCTTCATCAAACGGGCCGTGGAACTCGACCCGAATTTTGCCAAGGCCTACGTGTTGATGGCGGGTGTCTACTGGGGCCTAAACGAAATGGGGCAGGCGGCCGAAAATGCACGCAAGGCTTACGAACTGCGGGAGAAGGTAAGCGAACGGGAGCGGCTCTCCATTGAGGGGAACTACTACTTTCACGCGACGGGAGAGCTGGAAAAGGCGGCGCAGGCCTACGAGCTGTGGCAGCAGACCTACCCAAGAGACGCCATCCCTTACTTTAACCTGGCATTGGTTTCCGCCTCCCTGGGAAACTGGGAAAAGGCATTGGAGGAATGGCGAGAGTCGCTGCGCCTGGAGCCAAATAGTGTGGGCCCCTATCTCTGCGTCGGCATGACCTACACGAACCTCAACCGGCTGGATGAAGCGGCGGCGGTGTATAAGCAGGCGGAGGAGCGCAAGCTGGAGGGCGAGTGGCTGCTCCAGAACCGCTACGTATTGGCTTTTCTGAAGGGCGATGCGGCGCGGATGGCGCAGTTGGTCTCAGCCGCCATGGGCAAGCCGGGCTCGGAAGACCTGTTGCTGGCCACGCAAGCGGACACTGAAGGCTGGTACGGCAAGCTGAAGAACGCGCACGAGCTGACCCAGCGGGCGATGGATGGAGCCCAGCACAACGACGCCAAAGAGAGAGCCGCAGCCTATGAGGCAACGGCCGCGCTGCGCGAGGTGGAAGCGGGAAACCGGGAGCAGGCGCGTGCCGAGGCCCATGCGGCGTTGGAGCTGGCCCCGAACCGCGATGTGCGGGAAATGGCGGCGCTAGCACTGGCGCGGGCAGGCGATACGGCAGGGGCGGAGAAGCTGGCGGCCGAACTCGACAAGGCCTTCCCGCTGGATACGCTGGTGCAGAGGTATTGGCTGCCCACCATCCGGGCGGGGGTCGCCTTGGAAGGCAAAGACCCGAACCGGGCAATCGAACTATTGAAGGTGGCGACCACGATTGAACTTGGTCTACCAACGAACCTCACGATAATCCTGTGCCCCGCTTATTTGCGTGGGGAAGCCTATCTCATGCTGCACGACGGCAGCGCAGCAGCAGCGGAATTTCAGAAATTCATCGAACACCGAGGACTAGTGTCGAACTTTCCCTGGGGCGCGCTGGCCCGCCTCGGACTGGCGCGCGCTTACGCCATGCAAGGCGACACGGCCAAAGCCCGCACCGCGTATCAGGATTTCCTCACCCTCTGGAAGGACGCCGACCCCGACATCCCCATCCTGAAGGAAGCAAAAACGGAATACGCAAAGCTGAAATAATCCCTCCCGCTCCGACCCCCGCTTCCAGGACCTCCTGTGCCGCATGAACTGCCCGCCGTAGCGGCCCAAACCATGACTTTATCCGGATTCGGAACGAGAAACGCCCACATTGGAAACTGGCCAGGCTGGCGTATTATCAAAAACATTCAAGCTGTACCACTACTCGCGGCCTTATTGGCTTATGGCTTTCTGGTGCGCTTCGCGTGCTGCCGCATTCGCCTTTCTCACGGCCTCGACAAACTCCTGATAGGGGCGATCCTGGATGTCCACCAGACCGTAATTGGAATCCTCACCGTCGAAACGGCCCTCTTTAGGCTCATCCACCCACTCGAACCAGTGGTAGCCGACCGCCTCCGGGAGACTTTCCAGGCGGGTCACGTAATCGGCATAGGCCTGGGCTCGCGCGGCCTGGTCGGCAACCTTCGGCCCGGCGCCGCGGGTGTTGGGCAAGCCGGAATTCTCCGCGCGGAAGGCAAATTCAGTAATTAAGACCGGGCGGCCCGTCAGTTGGAAGACCGCTTGGACCGCCGGGCGCGGGTCGAAATCATAGACATTGATCGAAACCACATCGATCTGGCGGGCGCCGCGCAGGACGGCGTCCGGAGGCTTGCCGGCAAACCGCGCCCCCAGGTAGAGGTGATTGGGGTCCGCCATGTGAATAGCTTTCTCGCAGACTTCAAAATATCGCGTCGCGACATTTTCCAGGAACTGGGCCGCGTCGGAGCGGTACGCCTCGGTCGCGCCGGGCGCCGCGAGGTCCTCAAAGCTCGCCGCACTCACCCCCCAGGCCTGGTTGAGGTTTTGGATGTCCTGCGCGTACTTCTCGCGCAGGAACTCGATGGCCTTCGTGTGCCCTGCCGCGCCCGGCGGGAGTTTCAAGTACATGTCCAGCATCGTTTCCTTCCCGCGCCAATCCGAACCCCAGCGCAGTTCATTGTCGCTGAAGTATCCCAGGAGCGTGTGATCGAAGCGGCGCGGCTGGCACACTTCCCCCGCGATAGCGCGCGCCGCCTGCTCAAATCGCGCGTCGTAAACATCCGCCGGCACGCCCTTTTCCCAGTCGGCCCCGGCACGGGCGGCAACATCCAGGATTACCGTGTACGGAACCCCGTGGATCCACAGCTCCGGGTCCGACCAGGCCCCCACGGTGTTGAAGCCCCAACGGCGAATCCGGGCCAGCGCCTCCAGCCCCCAGGCATTGCGGTCGGGATAGATCTGGGCAAGTGCGTCCGCGTAAGGGCAGCGGCCGGTGCCTTTGATCCGGTCGGATTCATAGGAAATGTTGTCAACGCCGGTGGAGAGCACCGGCTCGCCCTGCGGGTTGATAATCCACCAGACGCCGTTCGCAGCCTCCACACGGAAGTAGCCTTCCTGGGGAAAGGCTGAGGTTGTGAACGCAAGAAAGAATAGGAGACACATCAGGACGCGAATCGAAAAGATCGAGGTTTTCATAAGTTCGCTCCTTTTCACACTGCCCGGTAATCCGACGCGTTGTCCCTGGAAGGGCGGGGCTTTAGCCCCGCCGTTACAAGGTCTTCCCCATTATTCCCGTGTCCCACGCCCCGCGGTCTCCGCAGCGACCACGGGGCGTGGGACGAACAGAAAGCGGGAGAGCCGCGATTTCGGCGGGGCTAAAGCCCCGCCCTTCCGGCTGCCTTAACAGGCTGATGAAAACGTCCTCGCGGCCGCTGACCTGGTTGATGGCATGTTGTAGCGCTGAGCTTGAGCTCACCACGTGCCGACCCTTCGCGCCGCTCAGGGCAAGCTCTAAAGGTCGGCGCGTGTTTTTCACCAACCTCTTACGGATGCAGCAGTATCTTCCCGAAGAACTCACGGCTCTCCATCTTTTGCTGCGCGGCGGCAGCCTCTGCGAGTGGAAATGCGGAGTCGATTACCGGTTTCAGCTTGCGTGCCGCGATGAATTTGAGGGCCTCCACAAGTTCCGCCTTGCCGCCCATGAAAGAACCCAGAATTGTGCGCTGGCGGCCATAGAGCGCCTGGCCGTTCAGTTTGAGGTCGGCGCCCGTGGTCATGCCGCACGTCACCAAGCGGCCGTAAGTCGCGAGCGAATCAAAACAGGCCTCCCAGACGGCCGCGCCGACGTGATCGACTACCACATCCACGCCGCGCTTGCGGGTCAGCCGTCTGACCTCTTCGGAAATCGACTGCCGGGTGTGGTTGATCACTTCATCGGCGCCCAAAGCGCGCGCCCGCTCCAGCTTCCAGTCGGCGCCGGCCGTGGCAATCACCCGGGCGCTTACGAGCTTCGCAATTTGAATCGCCGCGCTGCCCACGCCCGAACCTGCGCCGATCACCAGGACGTCCTCGCCGGGCTTTAACCCCGCACGCATAAAGAGCATGTGCCAAGCCGTGGTGAAAACCAGCGGCACCGCAGCGGCTTCGTCAAAGCTGAGGTCTCCAGGTATAGGCAGCACGTTCATTTCGGGAGACTTCACATATTCCGCGTAGCCACCCTCGACGAACACGCCAAAAAGCGTGTATTGCCGGCAGGCGCTGTCCAGCCCCCGGAAGCATGCCTCGCACTGGCCGCAACTGATCCCCGGCGCGAGTAGCACGCGATCGCCCGCTTTTACGCGCGTAACGAGCGCGCCGGCGTCCGCCACCTCGCCCGAGATATCGCTGCCCACAATGTGCGGCATCCGGAGCTTCCATCCAGGCACGCCTTGGCGCAGCCAGATATCGAGATGATTCAGCGCACAGGCTTTTACCTGGACCAGAACTTCGTTGGCCAGAATCTTCGGCTCGGGCGCATCCTCGTACTGGAGGACTTCCGGGCCGCCGTATTGGTGAAATCGAATCGCCTTCATCGTGACCATCCTTCCCTCTCACCGGCTTCGGCAACTCCGTGCTTTTGCCCAAGCCTGCAAAACGACGCATCCCTGGGCGGCAGCCTAGTCTCCCACCCCGCCGTATTCTTTTCAAGGCGCCTCCGCCAATCGCGAGTCATCCCTGTGCCCATCAAAGAAAGGAATCCGGGGTTCTGAGGCTACGAGATGTCAAAAATGAAGATCAACCCGGCTATCTTAATGAAAACAAAGGAACAGATGGAATCGAAAACATTCGATCCAACTATGTTACTGAAAATAAAAGGTTTACCTGAAAAAACTCATTAGGATTGAAACTTATTAGGGTTAAAATAGGATAAAGAGGGTTGAAAAGCTTCTTGAAGGCTCATTACAGCACTTGGCGGATTCCTTTACATGTCCACCACTACTGGTGAGTGCGACCGCAGGAGGCAAGATGAAAAAGGACGGGATGGAGGTCGTGCAAGGCGACATCACGCAGCAGGCGGTAGACGCCATCGTGAATGCTGCGAACACCTCGCTGCTCGGCGGCGGCGGAGTAGACGGAGCCATCCATCGAGCGGCGGGGCCGGAACTGCTCGCGGAATGCCGCACCCTCGGTGGCTGCCCCACGGGCGAGGCCAAGATTACGCGAGGTTATCGCCTGCCCGCACAGTGGGTCATTCACACGGTGGGTCCCGTGTGGCGCGGCGGCAAAAACGAAGAGGACAAACTCCTGGCGAGCTGCTACCGGCGATCACTCGAGGTCGCCGCCCAGAACGGCGTGCGTAGCGTGGCCTTCCCCGCCATCAGCACCGGCATCTATAGCTTTCCGCTCGAGCGCGCCACCCGCATCGCCATCCGTGAAGTGCGCGCCTTCCTGAAAGCAAACTCGGGAGTTGAAAAGGTGGTCTTCATCTGCTTTGACCGTTCCACATTCAACTGCTACGAGCAGGCGCTGGCGGAAATCTCCTAGCGGCGCCTGGCCATGTCGGGTTCTTTCAGGAAGGGCCGCAGCGCCGCGGGCAGGGGAGCGCTGGGTGCTCTCGCGGGAGGGCGAAGCTCGGGAGAGGCTGGCGATATGAAATCGCCGCTACTGGGGCACATCATGATGCGCTCCCCACCCCCGGCGTTCGTTGACAATGGGGCGCGCGCCGCATAATCTAGGGTCCACGCATGGATATCTTCGAAGAGATCGTTCGGTTGCGGAAAGCGGGACGCAAGGGCGCGCTGGCCACCATCGTCGAGGTGCAAGGCTCGATTCCCAGCCACGAAAGCTCCAAGATTCTGATCCGCGACGACGGCTCGATCGCCGGCACGGTGGGGGGCGGCTGCGTGGAAGCGGAGGTCTGGTCGGTGGCGCAGGAGGTGATGCGGGAAGAGAAGCCGCGCCGCTTGCACTTCAACCTGAACGCCAACCCCGAGTACGACAACGGCCTGATCTGCGGCGGCTCGCTCGATATCTTCGTCGAGCCCATTCTGGCTACGCCCACGGCGTTCATTTTCGGCGGCGGCCACGTGGGTCTGCACGTGGCTAAAGTCACGAAACTGGCGGGGTTTGATGTGATCATGGCCGACGACCGCGCGGCCTTTTCAAACCGAGAACGTTTCCCCGAAGCCGTCGAGACCCACGCCGGGCCGTGGGAAGAGATTTTCCCCAAGCTCGACGTGAATGAGCACTCTTACCTCGTACTGGTGACGCGCGGCCACAAAGGTGACCTCGACTGCTTGCGCTGGGCCGTCGGCACGCCGGCGCGTTACGTCGGCATGATTGGCAGCCAGCGCAAGTTCATTGAGATCTCGAAGGTCCTGGAGAGGGAAGGCGTGCCGGCAGAGCAGATCGCGCGCGTGCATTCGCCCATCGGGCTCGCCATCGGCGCCCTCACGCCGGAAGAAATCGCCGTGGCCATCGTCGCCGAGATGATCTCGGTGCGCCGCCATGCGGTGCCCAGCGTTCCCTCGCTGGCGCGCCAGCCGAAAGCCCAGCCCACACCATGATTGCAGGCCTGATTCTCGCCGCCGGAGAATCGTCCCGAATGGGCAGCGACAAAGCGCTGCTCACCTATCGCGGACGGACCTTCTTGGAGACCATCATCTTTAGCCTCCGCAGTGCCGGCATAGAACAGATCGCAGTTGTGCTCGGTCATCACGCGGAGGAAATCCAGCGTGCGGTGAGCCTGGCTGGCACACGGGTGGTCCTCAACCGCGATTACCGGCGGGGGCAGACGTCTTCTCTGCAAGCAGGACTGGCGGCACTGGCGGAGCAGTCTCCCGAAGCTGTTATCCTCTGCCTCGTCGATCACCCGGTGGTGTCGTCAGAAGTCATAAGAAAGCTGCGGGATCGCTTCGTGCGAAGCATGCCACCGGTCGTGGTTCCGACCTGCCTGGGTCAGCGCGGTCACCCGGTGGTGATCAACTGCGCGTTGTTTTCGGAATTGCTGGCCCTCGGCCCTGATGAAGCGGCCAATGGGGTCATTCGCAAATATCGCGATGCCACAGAGTTTGTGGCAGTCGAGGATCGCGGCATCCTCCTGGACGTGGACGACCCCGGAGCCTACAAAAACCTGGAGCGAGACTGAAGCTCTCAGGCGCATTGCCGACAACAGGATTCTACCTGAGAGTCTCGATACTTAATTCTCCCGCACTTGCGTCTTTTTCGGGGGCTGTTTCGTATTGAGATTGGTATGGGATACAGCGTTTGCCTTTTCATGAATTCGATGGAACAGGAAACCCGAGAGCTGGCGCGAGGACTGCGGCGGCGCGATCCCGACCTGCTGGACGAGCTGATCGCCCGCTACCATTACCGGCTGCTTCGGTACCTCTGGGCCCTTACCGGCAACCACGAGGCGGCCGAGGACCTTTTCCAGGAAACCTGGGTGCGGGTACTCGAGAGAGGCCATCAATATAGCCCGCGCTGGAAGTTCGAGAACTGGCTGTTCGCTATTGCGCGGAACCTCTCGATCGACATGCTGCGCCGCCGGCAACCGGGAAGCTTAGACGAGCTGCTCAGCCCCGCAGACACGCGCGCCCCGCGCGAGTTGCCAGACCCTGATTCACTAACACCTTTTGAGAGCGCCGCCGCCGGCGAGCAAGCAGGGCACATGAGGGCATTGCTGCAGCGTCTGCCGGCCGAAGCCCGCGAAGTCCTGGTGCTGCGCTTTCAGGAGGACCTGAACCTGGACGAGATTGCCGCGATCGTGGAAGCACCGCTTTCGACCGTGAAATCGCGGCTGTATCGCGGCCTCGAAGGACTGCGGAACCTGCTGAAGGAGAAGGAAGTATGAACCCTCAGGAGCATGACCGAGCGCGTCGGCTTATCGACGCATGGCACGTGGAGGGAATCCAGGCTCAGGAGCGTGAATGGCTGAACGCCCACCTGGCAGAATGTGCGGAGTGCCGGACGCAGGCGCTGACCAACGAACGCGCCTTGCAGTTGTTGCGGTCGAACACCGTACGCATTGACCCCGCGCTCGTCAGCATCACGCAGGCCCGCGTGCGCTTGCGGGCTCGCGAGCTGCGCGAGAATCAGGTGCGGATGCGCGCGCTTTGGATTTCCTGTGCGCTCTCGTGGGTTCTGGGTGTGGCGAGTGCGCCGCTGGTCTGGCGAGCCTTCCAGTGGGTCGGCCTCCACGCCGCATTGCCGAACTTGATTTGGAAGACGGCCTTCGCGCTTTGGTGGCTATTGCCGGGAGGCGCCGCAGCGGTGCTCCTCGCCTGGCAGCGTCGGCACGCGTTGAACCAGGATGGCTATACAACTCCGCCTCGCTGAGCAGCAAACTGCCCAGCGGAAGGAGCCCGAGGTATGACGACCCTCAGGACCGGGCACGAGCCTGAAGAAAGTGAGAATGAATTTATGGCTGAAAAAAACCAAGGCGTGAAAGAAGGGGTACGACTGGTTCGTTGGCGCATGGCGCACGAAAGTACGCGCATTGCGGACGAGTTCCGGATTATTCCTCGCTGGCTCAAGATTGTGGCAATCGCCCTGTTCATCGGCGGGCAAATTGCGGCTCAGTTCAGCCACTTTAATGGAAACGCTTCGTTAGGCGTCCGCATGGCCGCCGCAGCAGGGATCGCGCTTTGCGTCGACTTTCTTCTGCTCCTTTTCGGTTATGTCAATCGCGATGCCAAACGCCGCGGAATGAATTCGACCCTGTGGACGGTGCTCTCGATCTTTGTGCCGTACCTCATCGGGGTGATCATCTATTTCTTGATCCGCGAGCCGCTTCCCTACAATTGTCCTCAGTGCGGCGCCATCGTGAGTGCACGGTTCAATTTCTGCCCCGAGTGCAAGTACAACCTCCGGCCGTCCTGCCCGCAGTGCAAGCGGGAAGTTCGCATGGAGGACAAATACTGCCCGTATTGCGGGCAGGAATTGGCGGCAACCTAATCCCCTTTGCCTGAGTGGAAGGCCGGCCAGGCGACGGCGCCGCCGGCAAAGTAGAGGAGAGGCTAACGCAATTTATCGAGCAGATGCTTGAGGGAGTCTGAGGCGAGGACAGCGGCGTGCCGCGAAGCAGGGGGGAGGCCGTCCAGTCCCGACGCGATTTGGTCCGGAGTGAAGGCTGCGAGCTCCGCAGGCGGTTTGCCGATGATCGTTTCCGTCAACCATGACCCACAGGCGACGGCAGGCACACAACCCGCCACTTTGAACTTCACGTCCAAAATCCTGCCGTCGCGGACTACGGCCCAGAGCTTCATCAGGTCGCCGCAGGCTGGGTTCGAGACTTCCACGACGGCTGTGGCTTCGGCAATTTCACCGACGTTGCGGGGATGATGGAAGTGGTCGAGGAGTTTTTGGGAATACATGGCACAAGAAGAAAGATTTCGGCTCTCAGCCGTCAGTCAGCAGTGGTCGGTTCTTAGCTTTCAGCCACCGCTTGCAGGCAAACGACCCTGCTCCAAATTCACAGAATCAAGAGGCGAAAAACAGGTATCGCAGTACCAGCACTAACGCCACTCCCAAGGCAACCGTCAAGGCAATCTTGGGGCCCGGCGTTTTATTCACTTCGGGGATAAGGTCCGAGGCCGCCACGTACAGAGTGACACCGGCAGAGAGCGCGAGGCCGTAGTTCACCCAGCGGTTTGCAGCCGCCATCGCCAGAACCCCTACGATGCGCGCTACCCCCAGGGCGCCGGCCGCCCACACGCCGGCACTCCGGTCCCTTCGGGCCGCGACCATGATGGAGGCTACGGTGAACCCTTCCGGAACATTGTGAAGAATCACCGCGCCAGAGATAACAGTGCCGAGCCAGGGAGAAATCAGGAAGCCAGAAGTGAGGGATACGCCGTCAAAAAAAGTGTGGATCAGCAGACCCGCCAGCGCCGTGTACGCCACGGAAGGATTCAGGAACTCGTCGGGGTGCGTTTCCTCGCCAAAGTGAAAATGGGCGGACCAGCTATGTTCCGAGAAGTGCGCGATGAAATATCCCAGCAGAATCAAGGCGGGCGCGGAGGCGGGCGCGAGGCGCAGGCTTTCCGGCACCATCTCTGTCAGCGCCGTCGCCAGCATGAAACCCGAGCCCAGGGCGATGAAGAGTGTCAAAAAAGTGCGGCTCCAGGAGCGTGCGGAGACAATTGCGCCGCCCAACAGGTTGGCGAGTCCCGCCACGACCCCGAGCGCCAGACTGATCCAAAGGTAGGACATGTATTAGCACTCAGCAGTCAGCGCTCAACTGTGAGCTTTCAGTCAGCAGCGGTCAGTTCTCAGCTTTCAGTCCGGGCGGTGGATAACCGCTTATCGCTGATGGCTGAAAGCTATTCAACCCGAATGCCGGAAATGCACAATTTCGCCGTCGTGCACGACGTACTCTTTCCCTTCCAATCGCAAGAGGGCGTGGTTGCGGGCCTCCAAAAAACTGCCTGTCGCGATCAAGTCCTCAAACTTCACCACCTCGGCGCGGATGAATCCGCGCTGGATGTCAGAATGAATCTCGCCCGCGGCTTCCAGCGCCGTCGTGCCGGCAGGGATCGTCCAGGCGCGGCACTCGTCTTCGCCCACCGTGAAGAAGGAAATCAGGCCCAGGAGCCGATAGCTGGCCCGAATCAGACGCGAGGTGGCCGATTCCTTCAGGCCGTAGCTCAAGAGGAATTCCGCGGCGTCTGCGTCATCCAGCTCGGCGAGCTCGCCCTCCACCTGGCCGCAGATCGCGGCGACGGCCGTGTGCGACCGCTGTTTCAACCCCACCTCAGCCGCGAATTGCTCCGCCAGGTTGGCACGCGCGGCGTCGCCTTCGCCCAGATTCAAGACGTAAAGCACAGGCTTGCGCGAGAGGAAAGTGAAGCCGCGGATCGCCTTGGCATCCTCCGGGGTGAGCGCGACCTCGCGCAAGGGCGTCTGCTTCTCGAGCGCGACCTTACAAACACTCAACACCTGGAATTCTCTCTCCAGCGCGGGATTCTTCTGCTTCTTGATGTCCTTCTCGAGCCGCTCCAGCCTTTTTTCCGCCACCGCTAGGTCGGAGAGAATCAACTCGAGCTCCACGTTTTCGATGTCGCGGCGCGGGTCAACCGCGCCGCCTGCGTGGGGAATCGCTTCGTTTTCAAACACCCGCACCAGATGCACCAGCGCATCGAGTTCGCGCAGGGCCTGGGTTTGCAGGCCCGATCGCGCCAACTCAATAATACTTCCCGGCGTGTCCACGTATTCAATGGTGGCGTGAATGGTCTTCTGCGGTTGATAAAGCTCGGACAGCCGGTCCAGCCGGACGTCCGGAACGCGCACCACCCCGACGTGGGGCTCCGACCGCCCGGAACCCGAACCGCCGCCGTGTACGTGCGTGAGAATCTGAAACAGGGTCGTCTTGCCGGTCTGCGCCAAACCCACAATGCCAATGCGAAGCACACTTCCCTCTCGCCAGAATAGGATGATTTTAGGCCAGAATCGTCAGAACTCTGATAGTAGCACACCTCCCCCAGCCCGGAGGCGGCGCCCGCCGGGACCAGCAGGGTTCCGTCAAACTCCGACGGGGATGAAAGAGACCCCTCACCCCCCACGACAAGCAAAACGTGGGTCCCCTTCCCGAGCCGGCTGGTGAATGCGCCGGTCGCGGTCCGACGTCTCCCTGCGGAGAGGGTCAAACATCAAGCGGGGCCGGCCCCTCCTGATTTGCACAAGCGGCTTGTGCATAATTCCGTAAACTTGCGGAGCGAATTTCCCGGGTCATTGCGGTATGCTCATGCCCGCGCAGGCTGCTACAAACGCCCTTTGCGAGGAGTGGCCAACCTGTTAAGCTAGAGTGGTGCTGACGGGACGCCGCGTGGGTCTGAAATGCGCTAATGGTTGGCAGGCGTTCTTTTTCCTTTCATGTTGCGTTCTAGGGGAAACCAATGAAAAACGGTCGACGCGTGGGGATATTGGGACTTGGACATGTGGGACTGCCCACGGCGCTCGGATTTGCCGACTTAGGATGGAGCGTCGTCGGTACGGACAGCGACGCCTCCAAAGTGGAAGCCGCCAACCAGGGAGTCTCGCCTTTTTTTGAACCCGGGCTGGACGAGTTATTGCGCAAGCATCTCACCTCGGGACGGTTCCGAGCCCTTCGAGAAGTCGGGGAGGCCGTGCGTCAGTCCGATATCCTGTTCATTTGTGTCGGTACTCCTCATCGCGAAGATGGCGCCGCTGACTTGTCGCAGGTGGAGGGCGCGGTGCGGGTACTGGCCGAGAACCTCGACGGCTACAAGCTGATCGTGGAGAAGAGTACCGCTCCGGTCATGACCGCGAGCTGGGTGGAGCGCGCCATTCGGCGTTACAGCGGAGGCGGGAAGGAGTTCGAGGTAGCCTGTAATCCGGAGTTTCTCCGGGAAGGAACCGCGTTGCAAGATTTCCTGCACCCAGACCGCGTGGTGATCGGGGCGAACAGCGAAAAGGCCAGAAGTTGGCTCACGGAACTGTACGAACCGCTGCAACGGCCGATGTTGATTACGGACCTGAAGACGGCGGAGATCATCAAACACGCCTCCAACGCCTATCTGGCGCTGAAAATCTCTTTCATCAACATGGTCAGCGATCTTTGTGAAGCCGTGGGGGCTAACACCCAGGATCTCGCCCGGGGACTGGGTCTCGATCCACGCATTGGGAGCTCCTTCCTGCAGGCGGGCATCGGTTATGGCGGTTTCTGCCTGCCAAAGGACCTGAAGGCATTTATCCACGTCGCAGAAGAGAGGGGAGTGAATTTCAATCTTCTCCGGGAAGTCGGGAGCATCAACCAGAGCCGCATCGATCGGTTTGTCCACAAGGTTGAGCAAGCGCTCTGGGTCCTGAAAGGCAAGAAGCTGGCAGTGTGGGGGCTTGCCTTCAAGCCCCACACCGACGACATTCGCGAAGCTCCCAGCCTGAACGTCATCCGCCGGTTGCGACAGGCCGAAACTTCCCTGCGACTTTACGACCCGGCGGCAAGAGAAGAAGTCCGGCGCGTCCTCCCTGCAGAACCAGACTCCCTGGTCTACTGCTCGTCAGCCATAGAGGCCGCTCAGGGAGCGGATGCCATCCTGGTTCTGACGGAGTGGCCGGAATTTCGCACGATAGATTGGATGCAAGTTCGAGAGCGTGTCGCTCTGCCGATTGTAGTGGATGGGCGCCATTGCCTGGACAAGGCTGCTCTCGAAGAGGCAGGCTTTGAATACCATTGCCTGGGTGAAGCGTCCGTCACTCCCAAGGAGGTCAAAGCCCAATGCGGGTGATCATTACCGGGGGGGCCGGATTCCTCGGTTCCCACCTCTGCGACCGACTTTTGGCTGAGGGTCACGAAGTCATCTGCATCGACAATTTCCGCACGGGCCGGAAGGAGAACATCGCCGGCCTGCTCGCTCGGCAGGATTTTGCCTTCCATCAGAAGGATGTCACAGAACCCTTCTTTGTGGACGGCAAGGTGGACGCCGTGATGCACTTCGCCAGTCCGGCCAGTCCCAAGGATTACCTCGAGCATCCCATCCATACGCTGAAAGTCGGCGGACCCGGAACCTACCACGCTTTGGGGCTGGCCAAAGCTCAAGGAGCTGTCTTCATCCTGGCCTCCACTTCCGAAGTGTACGGCGACCCGGAGGTGAATCCCCAGCCCGAGACCTATTGGGGTCACGTCAATCCGGTGGGGCCGCGCAGCGTATACGATGAGGCGAAACGCTATGCGGAAGCCATGACCGTAGCCTACCAACGCGCGCACGGGTTGCGCACCCGCATCCTCCGAATATTCAATACTTACGGTCCACGCATGCGCGTGAATGACGGCCGGGCGCTGCCCACCCTGATGAGCCAAGCCCTCCGTGGCGCCCCACTCACCGTGTATGGAGATGGATCGCAGACGCGCAGCTTTTGCTATGTCAGCGATCTTGTCGAAGGGATCTACCGCCTGCTACTGATCTCTGATCCCGCGCCACTGCTGCTCAATCTCGGCAACCCGGAGGAGGTCACTCTCCGTCAACTGGCGCAGGAGATCCTGGAGGTTTCCGGGAGCAGGAGCCAGGTTGTTTTCCAGCCGCTTCCCGAAGACGATCCGAAAAGACGGCGTCCCGACGTACACCGGGCACAGCAGATCCTGGGCTGGCAGCCTCGGGTCCCCCGGCGGGAAGGGTTACAGAAAACGCTGGCTTACTTTCGAGAAACCCTCGGAGGTTAGGCGGGCCCCCGGCAATTGAAGATCCCACAATCACCACACCGCCGAGCTCGACTGGACACCGGAAGAACTCGACCCTGACCTGGGTCGCGAGCCGGCAGGCTTGGGAACAAGCCCCCATATGGTTCCTCCTTTTTTTGTTGAATTTAGCAGCACTCTATGCTATACGAAGATAAGTTGGTCTAGCACCTCTTGGGGCAAGCGTGGAGGGAGCGCTGGTTGCCTCAAGGCAGACTTGGACGGCTGGACCTCCGCGCCTAGGCGGTTCAAGAATTTGCCAGCTCCTCGATGACTGGCGAGTCATCGCTGAAAGGGTGTCTGAACTGGGCTCAGCTAGCGCCAGCGTTCGGCCATCGGACGGATCCCATGACTGTTCCATCACAACGAGACCCATTAAGAATGTCAGCGCGACGAAGCAAACGCGTCAGACTCGCTATACCGATAGTTGTGAGCGGCAAGGACAGCTCGGGCAAGGAGTTCCAAGAATCCACGCGTACCTCAGTAGTCAGCAAACACGGCGCCAAGATCACAACTACGCGGGATTTGGTTCTGAACAGCTTAGTCACGATCGAAAATCGCAGGCTGGGTCTTGCCGCGAAAGCCACCGTGGCTAGCATCGGCAAGAGGCGCTCCCCCGTTGAGCCCGTGCAAGTCGGTGTTCAACTTCTCAAAGCTGGAAACGTTTGGGGCATCATCTTCCCCCCTGATGATTGGGAGACGGGAGTGCCCCGGGGAGCTAGTGGCGAAGAACCGGACGGAACTCTCAAGCCCACCGAAGCAACAGCCGGTGCAACTTCTTCTCCTGCTCCCACCACGAGTCCCGCCCAACTCGCTCGAAGTTCGCAGAGTCCACTTCCCGGCGCCGGCATTCTCACTCCGCCCTCTGCAGAGCCAGTGCCGCCAGAAGCCATTACGACTCCTGCGCACTCCACGCCGCCGCTCATGCCTGCCAGCACCCCTGACCCTGGCCGGGAGAAAATCGACGCGATTGCGGCCGCCGTGCTGGCAAAGGTCACCAAGCACCTCGATGAGGCTGAAGACACGCGCCTCAAAGCCTATGCCGAAAAGGTCATGCGGTTTACGAATCAATTCGCCCTGCGCGTGCAGGCTGATCTTCAGGATGCGGCGAACCGGACGGAAGATCAGATGGTGGTTTTGATCCAGCAGAAACTCGGGGGGCTCGCCGACCGCGTGCAAGGATCGCGCACTGCCCTCGAGAGTCTGCTGGCGAGATTCGACGCCCTCCAGAGGAACTCGAGAACCTTGGTCGACGATACGGAACAAGGGATCCGGGAGGCCCGCCAACTGGCACTGGAGTCCGCCCTTCAAGAACTAACCGTCCAACTCCGCCAGGGAGTCGAAGGCACGTCCGCTACCTTGCAGGCAGAGTGTCAGGAGCAGGTCCAGGCTGCGGTTTCGAAGACTTTTAACGCGACCCTCGCAAAAGCTGACGAGCATCTCACTGTTCTCATGAGGGACCGGCTCTCCAAATCGTACGCCGAATTGAAATGGCAGCAGGAGCAGATGGTTGATGGAGTCAAGGAGCAGCTAAACCAAATCGCCCTTGCGGGGACAACAAACCTAGCGGCAAGGCTCGAAACGATGGCGGGGGAAATAGTCCCTTCGATACGCGGGGAGATGGAGAAATCTCTGCAGGAGTCCGCCGGGAAGGTGGTGGCGGGGACGACCCAATCTCTTCAGGAACAAACACAGTTATTGACCCAGGATACCTTGCTCTCCCTGCAACAAGCTGTTCAGAGCCTGCAAGACCGGCTGCAAGAGGAAATTAGAAAGATCCGGCAATCCTCGGAGCAGGAAATCATCAAGACTGCCGAGGCTTTCAGCGCGAGCGTCGCGCAGCGCTCGGAATTGGCAATCAATTCGGTACAATCTGCGGCAGAGCAAGCAACCTCCCAATTAAGGACTGCACAACTCGAATCGGTAAGAAGCCTGCGAGCGGGCGTCGAGGACTATCAAAAGCAACTGGCGGCGCGCTCTGCCGTGGCCCTCGAAGGCTTTCAAAATGGCTTGCATAATTTCGCACGGGAGACGCAGGAAAGCACGGCTCTGCTGCTTTCGCAACAACTTCGAAGTACCGCAGACGAACTGGCTGAGGCTTCGGCAGAAAAGGTGCGCCAGCGTATCCAGGATGAAGCTGTTGCCACAACGGAAACGTTTAGCGAAGCATCGAAGAAACGCCTGTCGGCGATGACCGATGAATTTTTCGCAAGGTCGTCGCAAGAACTTCAGGTGCGTTTGCAGGGCCAAGCGGAAGCACAGCTCGATTCGGTGGCACAATCCGCTTCCGACGAGTTCAACGAACACCTCAAGCAGTTGACTCAGGAGGCGGGGCGTACCCTCGAAAAGGAGACCTGGAGCGAGCTCCAGAAGGTTTCGCGCACTCTCCTGCAGTCGTCCTCTGCAACGCTCCGCGAAGAAGTCGAGCAGCTTACTGCGAAGCTCCAGAATGATCTCAAGGCTTTCCAAGCAACCCTCGCCGAGCATGCTAGAAAACCTCTCCTCGACATGGCGCGATCGACCGTCGAAACCCTGAACCAGGAAGCCTTCGCGGGACTCGAGGAGTTTCGCACTCGATTACGCAAGACAGCGCAAGAGTCCCACGAGGAGAGCCTCAGGGAGCTCGAAGCCAACTTCCAGGAGGCGCTCGAAAAACAGCGGGCGGCCATCTCCGTTTTGCTTCAGCGGCAGGCTGAGCAGAGCCGTGACCTCGCGGGGTCCCAGATCAAAAACCTTAGCGAGCAAATCGTCGCAAAGGCCGCGGAGGCGCTCGACCGGCAAGTCGGAACGAGCACGCGGACGGTCGCAGAACTTGAGGAGCAGGCGCGTGCCGGCCTCGAGAAGCAAGGCCAGAAAATCGAGATGGAAGCCAAAAACTCCCTATGGGAGTATCAGAGACAGATGGAACAGTCGAGCAATGCCTCCCTGGACGAGTTCCGGAAAAGAACCGGTATTCTTCTCGATGAAGTCGTCTTCCGGCTCCAACAATCCGTGCGTTCCTTCCAGAGCGCGACGGGTGATGAGGTCCTGGCGGAGCTGCAAAAGGCCTCCGACAACTTACTGGAAGTGTCCGCCGCTCAGATGCGTAAACAGACGGAGCAGTCGCTGGATCTCATCACGGAACGCCTCAAAGAGAAGGAAGAGGAAGTCGTCAGCGATGCTGCCAATGTTTTCCGCAGCAGAATCGCGGAGATTTTCGCAATCCTGCAGGAGAGCTCCAAGAAGACCTCAGAACTTCCCGACCCGGAACGATTCAAGAAGCAAAGTTAGCTGAACTGTTTTGTCGTTGGTAGGAATCGTCAGGTCGCGCCAAAGACTGGCAATTTACCCTTAGATCTTCCCTTACCCAATTGCCGGCGCGGCGACCGACGGCGTTCCGTCGGTACTCAGAAGCCGTATGACCGAGCGGGGGGTCAATATACCCACTCCCTCAGTCCGAAGGTTCATGCGGAATATGGGTCCGAGATGGAAGTAAACGCGCAACCCACCCGCTGCTTGCCCTCGGGAAGGGGAAGCGAGTAAATACGGTGCAAAGTCAATTCGCCTGCGGGCAGCATGGGAACGCGGAGGAGAGCCTGGAAGGTCTGTGGCAGATCTGTTTGGTCGACCAAAAGACAGACCCCCCCGCGGCTTGCGTCCAGCACCTTGACGGTGTGGCTTTTCCCCCCTACGCGGACAATGCCCAGCGCGGGTGTTCCTTCCAGCCGAATCCGTTCGAACAACCGGCCACTGGGGGCGTTTTCAGAAACGTAGACTTTCTCTCCAGGCCTTGTGGTAGGTGTAGGAGCAAACGGATGGAGAGGGCCACGATCGTCGCGGGGAGCCTCGTCAACCTTGACCTGGCGAGTGGGTTCTTCGATTCGCGGCGCAGTGACCTCGGGTGGAACCTTACGGCTTGCTGATTGGGCGCGGGCCTCCTGCTTGCTTGCATAGAGGTTTCGGTCAGCTGAAGCGAACAAGCTGGTCGCGTTATGTCCATCCTCAGGGAAGATGGCAATTCCATAATCAATCCCCACCCGCGCGCTGGGGGCGAGGGAACGAGCGAATTCTTCGAATTTTCGCGCGATGCGTTCCGCCAGCACTTCGGTGCCGGGTCGCCCGGATTGGGGAAGAAGGATCGCGAACTCGTCCCCGCCGGTCCGACACGGAATATCGCACCCGCGAATGCTCTCGAGGCTGGCGCGGGCGACGCTGCGCAAGATCTGGTCTCCTGCGGCATGCCCGTAAGTGTCATTGACGCTTTTGAATGTGCGAAGGTCAAACAAGAGCAGCCCAAATGGAGATCCATAGCGAGTGGAACGGTCGATCTCTTGCTCCAGATACTCCTCAAACATGCGGCGATTGTTCAGACCCGTGAGCGGATCCGTCGCTGAGTTGTAACGCAGTTTCTTCAGTTCCTCGTACTCCACCAGAACGGGGTTGCGAAAAATGCTGAGCTCCTCAAAATAATCCACCGCGGCAGTCCTAATTGTCACCGGACGGCCGAGTTTCTCAACCAACTTGCTTTGCCGAGCTATAATTCCTTCCCAATGCGCTATGCTCTCTTCCCTAGAAACTTCTTGTCCGACCAGGCTCTGGAGGAATTTTTGCAGGAACGCGCCTTGCACGCCTGCATCAAGCTGCTTTAGAGTGTCGGTCAGAAGGTCAAGCCAATACTCCGGCATTCCTCCCTTGCCCTTGGACATAGTGCTTTCCAGTTTCGGATTCCATCGTACCGGCTGCGTGTATCTTTGATGACCTGAGGCTATGCTGTTTCGCAACCGTCAACCTGCGGTCTGCGGCTTAAATGTGCTACCAGCCTTACGCCGCCGGTTGCTTTCGAGTTAACCGGCTCTTTGGGGCGTCGCTCACGTTTACTTCTCAGGATCGAGGCTGAGTTGCAAAAGCATACGGGAGGGTCTAGCCCCGAAAACTGATGGCCTCGATGCCTTCAGTTTCAATGGGATTGTGGGCGAACGCAGCTTGCAGTTCCTTCATGGCAACAAGGAACCAGCACTCTAGCCCGTCCCGGTAGGGTGTCACCTGGTAGACAAGATGGAACCGCGCCGCCTGACGAGAAGCCAAGCTGTATGCGGTGGTCTCGACCGTTACGCAACTCATCGCTCGCCCTTCGCCACTACTTTGTGTCTTGTCCTATACCTCGTACGTGTGCTTCAATTATTCCGCTTACCCAGAATGTGGACTTCCCCTCTCGGCAAAGCCTCACGGTCATGAGACTCATTCTACTCGCCACGTGAGTTTAGCACCGTCATGGAATCCCGCAATGGCCCGAATATGCCGTTTTTCCGGCACACTGTGCCGACCCAAACGGCACCCCTAGTCATCTGGAGTCGTCTGACCTGCCTGCCTGGCCGCTGGATTCCGTCCTCCGTCACCGCTTCGTCACCGGGAATGAACCATGGCTTCCCCAGCTTTCAGCGTGTCGGGAAATCTTTCGGCCCGGCGGCTGGCCATCCCTGGCATCAGGTCGAAGCCCGGCTTGACTTTTTCTTTTGGGCATCCTAATTTGAATGTCCCAGCAACCGAACGGTGGCTGGGAGACTGCCGATGCAAATCATTCCCTTTGCTAACCTCCGTCGGTCACAACGTGAAGCCACAACAATTTCGGTCACTCTTGTGGTGCCTTCCGAAGGTAGCAAGGTGGACCACGAAGCGTACACGATTGATATCTCAGTCCAAGGCGTGCGCGTTCGGACTGCTCTGGAGTTGTTTCCCGGGGAGCAGGTTGGAGTCGTGACCAAGGGCGAATTCCCGCACGTGAGCCCAACCGCCATGGTTTGGATCCCAACCCGCGTGGTGTGGGTGCGAGGAGAGTCCGGCCTTTGGTCCATCGCGGGATTAGAATTCCTGCAAACGCTGCCAACTTAGACCCTATCCTTAATGGCGACGCACATCCTGACTGTTTCTGGGAGCGACCTTACTTGCTCTTAACACGCTCGCCGCCCCGGCGGCCAGCTTTACCGTGGCGAGGGTGGTCCCTTGTTCGTGTGCTACTTCGACGGGTGCGCCGGTGAGCGCGTCGGTAACTGCGTAATCGCCATGGAAACTCACTACCACACTCTCCGTATCGCCCCAGTTGGTCAGGATGGCTGTCGGCCCGGACTGGGAAAGAAGGCCACGGAAGCCGACCGTGCCGGGAGCCTTTTTGACCTGAACCAACGCCTTGGCCTGGGCCTTCTCCGCGGGCTCGATGATCCATTGTTGAACCAAAGGATTGTTGCGCTTGAAGTATCCCATGGTGACCGCCGCCTCGAAGTAGATGGCTTGACCTTTGCCGAAATGATGCTGGGTGGCGAACGGCTTGCCCTGCCGATCGCGCAGAAACACCTCCGCGCCCTTTAACTCCATGGGCAGCTTCCAGAGTTCGCCACCGCGTTCGTTCTGGCTGGTAACGGAATAGGGCTCGTTGGCCTTGACGGGATAAATGTCGGAAGCCTGAATTCCGAACACGTCACTGAGGCCCCCCGGAATGGTGGGACGGATTTCGCCGGTTTCGTTCTTCCACGATGTCAGCCCATCTGCCCAAACGGTTCCGCCCTTACTGACGAAGTCCCGGAGGGCGGCCACGGCCTGGTCGTCCATTGCGTACGAATAGGGAGCGTACAAGACATCGTAATCACCAAGTGCTCCAGTTCGGAGTTGGTCGATGTCAACAAAGCGGGTAGGAATGTGCGCGCGGCGGAGCGCCATGTAGCAGCCCATCAAAGACTCTTCCACTTCGTCTCCGCGCTTCTGGGTCCGGTCGTCGAGGCTAATTAGGATCGAGGATTCACGGTTGTACAGAATGGCAACTTTCGCCGGCTGCGGTTGCGCCTCGGCCAGGTAGGAATTGCGCTTCAATCCATACACGACTGCCTTGACCGCGAGGAGCCGATTCGACGGCGTTCCATCAATGCTCACTAACCCCCATTCGCCCGCTTCCGAGCCGCCGACTCGAGGATGCCATAACCAGAAGATGACTCCTTTGGCTCCTGCGCCAAACGCATCCCACAGCCACCGGGTCATATCGCCGGGAGTAGGGTTTAGTGGAAAACCGCCCGTGTAGATGGTGGGTCCGCTTTGCAGTTCGGTGACCCACCACGGTTGATTTCCGGCCGGCCCCCCGATCACATCGAGCCGGTAAGCGAACCGTTCACCGTACTCAGTGGTCGCTGAAGCAGGAGGAAAGATCCAGGCGGGATGGATTGAGGCGCCGAGGATATCCACAATGCCCTTCTCTTTAAACACGTCCTGACCATAGGGCCCGCCGGTGGGCTCGGTGACATTGATATGCGTGGGGTGTTTCGTGTCCAGGGCTTGGATCTGAGCCTTGGTCCAGAGGAGTACGTCTATGAGGTTATCGGTGTTGAACTCTCTCCAATCCACCACCCGATGATAGTCATTCCAGTACTCGGTGAGTTGATCGTCCCGGATTTGGACATCCGAGAAGTCTTCCAGCGGCTCGAACCAATGCTTGTTCAATTCCTCCACGGTCCCGTACTTCGCTTTTAGCCATTCGCCAAAGGCCCGAAACGTAGCGGGCTCAACGTCGTACTTGGTAGGTTCGTTCGCCAGCAGCCACACCCCTTGCGCGGGGTGGTTCTTATAGCGATCGACGACCTTCTGAATGTAAATCGCGGCATGGGCGCGGATTTCCGGATTGTTGAGGTTCGTCCGGTTGTGGTAGAAAGGGGTCTTCTTCGCCCATCCCGGCGGATCTTCCGCGCATAGAGTGGCCACAATCTTGATCCCGTTCTCCGCCGCCGCATCGTAAATCCAGTCGTAGCCTTCGAAGTTCCAGTTGTTCGGAATACGCTCGATGTCGTCCCAGATCACGAAAATGCGAACCAGCGTGAGTCCGGTTTCATGCATGAGCTGGAAGTGACGCTCGACGCTCGCCTTGGTTTCGGTCCGGTTCAAGAAGAATTCCGATCCGATGCGAAGCTGACCGGTCAGTGAGGCCAGTTCAGAAGCCGGACCAGCGTCGGCGTTTTGAGCAGCGCGGGCCGTTGTCGAAAGGGCAGCGGCTAAAGAGACTACCAAGAGACTCAGGTGTAAAGCAGCCATGATTATGATTCCTTTCTCATGAGCGAGTCTTGTGGCCCGAAGGTCCCCTCGATCCCCTATTCCTTTGACACGTCCACTAGCCGAACCTCGTAGGGCTCCAATGCCAGTGAATACCCGTCCAGCCTGACGGGGACCTTCGCATCTCGCTTGTTGATGAGCAGGGTCTTGGTTCGAGAGGCCAGGACTTCAACATCAGAAGAAGATGATGTGGCCTTGTACAACTGCGTGCCGGGGCCGAAATAAGTGCTAAAAATCTTTACTACTTGGTAGTGCGGGCTGGCTTGGCCACCTTCCGCAGTTTTGGTGCTCGTGAACAGGTAGTTCCATTTCTGCTCTTCCGCATCCCAGAGCAGCACCACTGACACACCGCTCTCGAGCGCATGGAGGTAGCAGGACGCGTGGTTCGCGGCCGTAAACTGTGGATTGCTGCTCCAGCCTCCGTAGAACTCGGAGATCCAAATGGGGAGATTTGCCCTAGAGCGGAACTGGGTGGCGACTCTCCCAAAGTAATCCGTCAAGGTCATCTTCTTGGCTTCCTCGTCTCTCGCGCGAGTAGGGGGATAGCCCGCCTCCCAGCCATCGAAGCATACGAAGTCAGCCCCATGCTTGTGCTGAAACCAGTAGTCAATCACCGTCCAGTCTTTGGGCTTGGGACCGTCAAACGGGTAGTAAGGCCCGCCCAGTTGCGCGTCGGGGCGCATGGACTTGATCGCGTCGTACACGCGGTTGTAGAAATCCGTGAAGCGCACGAAATCCCAATTGTCCGCCGCTTTGTCCCAGTAACCTTTGTACTCATTCCAAATTTGGAAATACTTGACGTCGGGATAGCGGAGCACAACTTTCCGGCACAAGTCGGCAAAATCCTCCACATGGTTGTCGGCCACGCGGTCGTCCGCCCAGCTATCGGGACCGGTCTGCCGGGGGAAATCCTCTCCACTGGTCTTCATCCATCCGGGAGCGGTGCAGAGCGTAATGACCAAGGTGGCTCCCATCGAGCGCATCAGCGCGATGCGTTTGTCAAGGCTTGTCCAGTCGTAGACACCCGGCTTGGGCTCAGGATTTTCGGTTCCCCAATCCATCAGGTGTTGATTCTGGAATTTCAATCCATCGGCCAACAACGATTTGGCTCGGGCGACGGCTTCGGAATTCCCGTCTTCCCATTTGGGCTGTGTGTGCGTGACACCAATGTTGAAGTGGCTTGTGCCCTCCGGAATCGAACGATCAACCTGCACCATGACGGGTTCCTGTGCGTACACGGGCGCCGCAAAAAGAAGCAGAACCACGATTGCAGCCAACTCATGAAATCGTCCGCTCAGGCATCTATGGCAAGGGTCAAGCATTTGGAACCTCCGATTCTTGAATATCGACCGCGTCAATATAAGATGAAACGAAAAGAAAGGCAAAATCATCGCTTGACTTTCGATAAATAACGCAATAGATTTTCTAGCATATGAAGAGAAGGACAGTAGAAGAAGGGCACAATGCACTATATCCTTCGGCCCATAGAAACCCCAAGATTTCGCCTGCGGCAAGCAACCCCTGTTCTATGTTCTAATGCGTTGGATCGGGTCTCTTTGCAAGGCTCCCCTTCAAGTCGGATTTAAAGAAGGAGGCATGCCTCATGTTTGAGCGAATATTAGTTTCCGATAATCCTTCCATGAATCGTGTTCATAAGGTACTGCCTGGATCCGGATTCTTGTTGGCGCTGGTTCTTCTGCTAAATCCGGGAGTTGCCTCGGCGCAGTTGTACAGCGGCTCGCTAACCGGGGTTGTAACCGATGCCAGCGGAGCCGTGGTTCCGGGCGCCGATGTGACGCTCACCGACGTGCAAAAAGGGTTCAACTACAAAACGACCACCAACGCGACAGGGAGCTATCTCCTGCGCCCTCTCCCTCCCAGCACTTACAAATTGACGGTGGACTTAAAGGGATTCAAAACGTTTACCCAAGGGGGAATCGTACTCGACGTCAATCAGAATTCTGCGATCAATGTTCGCTTAGAAGTGGGCAGCACGACCCAGACAGTCGAAGTCACCGCGGCGGCGCAATCGCTTTCGACGCAGGATGCCACCACCGGCCAGGAAGTGAACCGCACCTTTATCAACGATCTGCCCCTGATCGGCCGGGGCGTAACGGATCTTGCTTTCCTCGCCCCTGGTGTGAATCCTGCTCCGGGCTGGACCTTCGGCTCCGTCAATGGCATGTTCACTCAGAACAATTTCACCTCGAACGGCGGACGCAATGCCACTTCTGACATGCTGGTGGACGGGGTCAGCGCTACGGGCTACGAGCAGAACACCGCCATCCAGATTCCTCTCTACACGCCCTCGGTGGATGCGGTGCAGGAATTCAAGGTCCAGCAGAACAACTTCAGCGCCGACATTGGATACAGTTCCAATACGGTGCTCAATGTGGTCACGCGTTCGGGGACCAACAACTTCCATGGAAGCGCCTACGAATTCGTTCGTAACCAGATCTTTGATTCGAATAGTTGGTTCAACAACGCGTATGGCACCAAGTTGCTTCCTTTGCGCTATAACGATTTTGGCGCCACCGTCGGCGGTCCCATCAAGAAGGACAAGATGTTCTTCTTTGCGGACTACGAAGGTACGCGCACTCGCACCATGAGTTCGTCTTTCACCGCAGGGGTCCCCAGCGCCGCTGAACGAAGCGGCGACTTCGGCGAACTGTGCGGCTACGCGGGCGGCACGTTCGATTCAACCGGCATGTGCAACGCCCCGAACGGCGCCGGCCAAATATGGGATCCCTATTCGGGTGTCTATAACTCGAATGCGGGAGGGGCGGTTCGGTCTCTGTTCATCCCTTTCAACAACATGGCCACTTACCAGAGCCCGGGTAATTCTAACCTTCCACCAGGCTTCCAGCTCCCCGCGCAGCCCGGCAATCTGATTGACCCGGTGGCTTCCAAGATTATGTCCTACTACCCGTCCCCGAACTTGAACGTGGGTACCGCGAACTACAATCCGTATGCGAATTGGACGAGCAACGGAATCGCCATCAACACCCATGACCAATTCGACGCGAGGATCGACAGACGTTTTGGTGACCGCGACACGGTCAGCGGGAGATTCTCCTACGCACGCAGTCCCAGTAATGGAGGTGCGGTTTGCTTCACCGATCCCATGGACCCGTGCTCTTCAGGCCCGACTACCTGGTCGCAGAGAGCCATCGCTCTGAATGCGGCCCATACTTTCAGTCCCAGCACGGTGCTCACGATGGCCTACGGCTTTGCCCGCCAGTTTGTTAACCAACCGGGCGCAGCCGCGAACTTTCCAAAGTTCAACCCAGTTCCGGACCTCGGACTGCCGGGTTACATGGCGGACTCGGGGGTCAAGGCTACACCCGTGATCACCGTCTACGGAGGGTACTACGCAGCAGGACCACTAAATGCGATTGGCGGGCAGCCCTGGACGATCCTTCGTTACGCACAGGAGACTCACCACCTCATCGCGGCGCTGGATCGCATGCAGGGGCGCCACGAGCTCAAGTTCGGCGGCGAGATGCGCGTCCATCGGACCAACGAAGGGCAACCCGGGACTCCCGATGGATACTTCACCTTTGACTATAACACGACTTCCCAGGGCCCTAACTACGGTGGCGGTGACGCGATGGCGGGGCTGCTGACCGGAACAAGCACTACCGGCTGGGGCCAGTATGAAATCCCCCCGTACATTGCCACGCAGAATATCGGGTACGCCTGGTATTTTCAGGATAACTATCGAGTCAGCGACAAGCTCACCTTGAACCTGGGTGCCCGCTACGAACTGGAATTCCCGCGTACCGAGCGCCACAATCGCCAGGCTTGGTTCGACCCAACACTACCGTCACCTCTTGGCGACGTACCTGGAGTTGGGCCGATTCAGGGTGGAATCGTATACGCCACCCCGGCGGAGCGAACCAATGTGAACACCAACTACGCCGGCATTGCGCCCCGGTTCGGCCTTTCATACCGGCTCACTCCCAAAGTGGTGCTGCGCGGGGGATATGGGATATTTTACAACCCTAGCCAGTTTGTGGCGGCGGGCGCCTCGGGGTCTTCGGGTGGCCTGGATGGCTACGACGCGATCACGAACTGGACCAGTACCTACCAGGGTGATTCGGCCACGCCGTGGGGACGGCTCAGTAATCCATTTCCGAACGGCCTGGTCTTTCCATCCGGAAACACGCTCGGCGCCTTGACCAACGTCGGGACCGGAATTGGCGAGTACCTGCGCTATTGGAACGCGCTGCCTTACACGCAAACCTGGAACGCCGGCTTCCAGTATCAATTACCGGGCGGCGTGCTAGTGGATGCCAACTACATTGGAACCAAGGGAACCCACCTTTACTTCGGAGGCGCGGGAGCCTTGAATCACCTGGGATCCTGGGTGGAGACCGCCACACCCAGCGAGATCGCGAACCTCATCAGTTATGTGAATAACCCCTTCTATGGGATCATCACCAATCCTACGGTACCGCTTTCAAATCCCCAAATCCAGGCGGAGCAGCTTCTTTACAAGTACCCGCAATACACTGGAGTTTCGGCTCAGTTCCCGCCCTTTGCCAATTCCATCTACCACGCCTTCCAGTTGCGGGTGGAGAAGCGGCTCTCGCAAGGCCTGCAACTGATGATGAATTACACCAACTCGAAGGGTATCGATGACGCCTCGGTGGGGACCAACACCACTTGGCTGGGCGGCTCGCACAGTCTCATTGACCCCAACAACTATAAACTGGAGCGGTCCGTCTCGCAGTATGACATCCCCCAGGTTCTCAACATCGCTTACGTCTATCAGCTTCCCTTAGGAAAAGGGAAGCACTGGGGAGGAAGTTGGAATCGGTGGGTTGATGGTTTCCTGGGCGGGTGGCAAACCAACGGCATGTGGCGCTTCGACGATGGCCAGCCAATGGGCCTGGGGATGCAAGGCGGATTGGCTCTTCCCGGTGGCTATGGCCAACGGCCGGATTTGCTTGGACAGCTCCGCATCAACCCGCGTTCGAAATGGTTCTGCTCCGATCCAGGATGCGGCTACTTTTCGAACCAGGGATCAGCGACTGAACCCACGGACGTCGCCGTCGTTCCCCCGGATTACACTCTCGGCACAGCTCCACGGGAACTGCCCAATGTGCGGGTGCCGGGAACCAGCACCGGAGCACTCTCCCTTTTCAAGGAAATCTCTTTGAGACAACTTCGTGAGGGTTCTCGGATGGAGTTCCGTGCGGAAGCCTTCAACGCTCTGAACCATCCTCAGTTCTGCGGACCCAACACCACGGTGAACGGTGGAAACTTTGGTGCAATCACCTGCCAAGCCAATTCGTCTCGGGAGGTGCAGTTGGCGCTGAAGCTGTATTGGTAGGATCGCCTGTTTAGCGATAACTATGCGGTCCGGGCGACGTTGCTCATTGTCGCCAAGGTTGGAGTGTCCGGTTGGAGAGGAGGGCACTCATAGCGAGCTTTTTCAGGGGGGGATTCATGCCGAGACCAAGCTCTGACACAAATCCATTCTTAATACCGAACGTGCGGAGGTTTCTGGTCGGCGTAGGGATCATGGTTATGGTCTTGTTCGGGACCGAATCACCAACGGTCGCCCAAGTGATCGATACCAAGGTGCCTGTGCCGCCTGTATCTACGCTGCTTAGCCCATCGCGGGAAGTGAATACCCCCAATGGGCAAGCGTGTGTCGCGCCTCCTCCGCAGGCAGCCGGATATTGTCTTAAATTCTCCACCGATTTCAACCCGCTCAATCTCAGCCCGAATGGCCTGGGCAGCTATACCTGGTCCAATCCGGGCCAGTGGTGGGAGACTCCCGCTCCGTACAGTAATATTTTCGTGAAGGATTCAACGCTCCACTTGGTTTGGACACGCGGACAACCGACGGGTGATACGAGCATCGCCACGGCTGCCACTGACGGTTCGTATTACCAGGGATGGCATTACGGATATTTTGAAGTCCGGATGCGCTGGGACCCCGTTGTCGGGGCTTGGCCGGCGATCTGGATGATCCCCATCCAGAACATCACTAACCCGGGTGGTGAAGAAGGCGAACTTGACATCTTTGAAGGGCAAGGCAGCACTCCCGATGTATTCTACGGGACCATCCACGACTGGAAGGACAACCAAGATGTCGCCAACAACAACTGCTGTAATGCTTACCAACTGCCAGGCGCAGTTGACGTGTCCCAGTACCACACTTACGGAGTGCTTTGGACCCCGGGACATATCACTTGGTACTTTGATAACCAACCCCTGAACTCTATCGAGACGTACCCGATTTTTGACGACTTGCAGCAGAAATATTATCTGATCCTGGGCAGCCAGGAAGGCGCGAACTGGACATATGGCGACACCTCTGGCGTCTCGGCTTCGAGAATCTGGATGCAGGTTGAGTGGGTTCATGTATGGCAATAGGAAGGGAGTCGGTACCCTGCCGAAGTTGTGGAGAGCAATTCCGGATTACCTGAAAAATGGTAGTGGCGCAGGTTCGGACTGCACCACTATTGACGCCGGGCAACACCCCCTCCCTGTGCAGCCACCAGGCCGCGATGGATTTGCCGCGACCAGGCCTCGAGTGCGAATCGTATTGCTTCTAGCCTCGTGCCTGGTTTTGATTACCTCCACGCTAATCGCCCAAGCTCCACCAGACCTTCACGGCCAAGTGATTGCCGATCTCAATCAGCAGAAATACCTGGACGCCGAAACGACTCTGAAAGCGATCTTGCGCGAACAGCCGCGGGATGCAACCGCCTTGGGTCTGATGGGTGTGGCTCTCGACGGTCAGAAGCGATATGCGGAAGCAGAGAAGTTTTATGAGCGCGCCGTTCAACTCTCCCCCGGCTCCGCCTCACTTTTCAATAACCTTGGAACTCACTATCTAGCCCAGGGGGATCAGGAGCGTGCGCTCAAGGCCTATCTTCAGGCGGTCAAAATCAATCCTCATGATCGGAATGCAATTCTGCAGGTAGCGCAAATCTGCATTCGTGCGAAGCGCGGAAGCGAGGCGCTTCTGCACCTCGATCAGTTGTCTAAGGACGAACAGGCAACGCCCGCCATCCGGCTGCTGCGCGCCCAGGCCCTGGCGCTTGCGGGAAGGTCTGCGGCCGCGGAATCTCTTCTGTCGGACACCCTGAAGCAATCCGGTGATGACCCGCGAATCGCATTCTCCGCGGGTATGATCTTCGCTAATTGGAAACGTCACGCGAGCGCTGAGGAGGCCTTTGCGAAGGCGTTGCAGTCGGTCCCGGGGAATTTCGATAACTTGTACAACCTGGGACTGGCGGCCGTCGGAGCCCGAGACTTCGTTCGCGCTGCGGACACCTTGCAGGTGGCGTTAAGGCAGCGGCCCGACGACGTTGACTGTCTCTATGGCTTGGCGCGCGCTTATGACGGCCAGGGCCGGCCCGACCTGGCCGTTGTGCCGCTCGAGCGGGCCGAACGCTTGGCGCCCCAAAGACCGGAGATCCTGCTACTTCTGGCCAGCCTTACGGAGAAACTGGGGTATTGGGGCGACGCTGCCACGGCTTATGACCGCTACCTGAAGCTCCAACCCGGCGATGAGGTTGCCCGGCGCGAGCGCGGATTCGCCCTGGCGCGGACGTCCCGAACCGACGCTGCCCTGGCGGACCTCCAAGCCTATGTCCAGAGGAAACCCCGCGACGCCCAGGGCCTTTACGAGCTGGGTGTCGTCGAGACCATCCACGATCGAACCAAGTCGCTGGCTCACTTCAACCAAGCGCTGGCTATTGATCCCGGCTTTATCGCGGCTCGCTACGCCCGCGCGGTACTGTACTACCAAGCCGGCCGCTACCCTGAGGCACTGAAAGATTTGAATCTGGTCCTGAAGCATCAGCCGAACGATCTGGGTGGGCTCGACACCTTGGGCGAGACCTATCTTCAACTCCGACGGCCTCATGAGGCCGTGGAGGCATTGGGCCACGCCGCCGAACTTGCCCCCGAGGACCCCCAAATCCTCATGCACTATAGCCGAGCGCTGATGCGCGATAGTCAGCCGAACGAGGCGCAAGCCGTCTTGCGCAAGTTTCAGCAGCTTGCTCCGGAGGCGAACCGCGCCCGACCTTACAGCGGCCTGTTCACTTTTCTGGATCTCCCCCCGGCACAGCAGCGCGCCCAATACCTCGCCAACCTGGAAGCCCGCCTGCGCGTGCATCCTGAGGATGCAACTCTCAAGGTCAGCATCGCGCAAGAGGAACTCGGGGAAGGGAAGCGCGACGAATCCTTGGAAATGCTCCATCAAGTACTCGCCGAGGTCTCAGATGCTAATCTCCTCGAGGAGTGTGGGCGAGCGCTGCTGGACCACGAGCAGTACGATCTGGCCCGCGGCTTTCTGGAAAAAGTGCTCGCGGTGGAGCCCTCCCGCAGCGGCACTCGGCTCGACCTGGCCATCGCCCTCTTCCACACCGCGGGTCCTGCTGCCGCGCTGACGGAACTCTCCCACATTCCAGTCGATCAGCAAAAGGGTGACTTCTTCCTGCTGCGCGCGCAGTTGCTTGACGCGCTGGGGAAACCCGAGGAAGCGGCCGCGGCGCTGAATCGAGGTTTTGAGACTTCGCCGACCCGCGCGGACCTCTACTTTCAAGCCGCGCTCTTCCTTGTAAAACATGGCCAGGCTCGGCAAATGGTGGATATGCTGGGGCGGGCGGACCGGATTGTCCCGGACGATCCGAAGCTGATGCTGACGCGCGCCATCGGCTTTGAAATGCTCCGCGAGCACGAACAGGCGCTGGCCCTCCTGTCCCAACTCGAGTCCCGCTCGCCGACGTGGTACCTGCCCTACGAGATTCAGGGCATTATCCTGACCATCCGCATCCGGCCGACGGAGGCCAAGCCGGTGCTCGAAACTGCTATCGCGCTCGGCGCGGATGACGCAGAGGCTTACTTCTATCTGGCCTTAGCAACTATTAATGCGAATACCGAAGATGTCGAGGCAGCGCAAAAAACCATCCAGAAGGCGCTCGCCCTTGATCCCAAAGACCCGTTCACTCAGTCGCTGGCGGGCCGGATCGCTTACCTCGAAAAGGATTATCCCTCCGCCTTGCAGCACCTCAATGCTGCGCTGGTGCAGTGGCCAGACATGATCGAGGCGCACGAGACACTCAGCGCAACTTATCGTGCCCTCGGGGAGAAAGATAAATCTGTGGAGGAGTTGAAGGCGGTCCTCCGCATCAAACAGCAAAACCCCACGGCGGAACAGTCGCCCCCTTTCCCCATCGGCAGCGAGCTTTTTGGGGTTCGATCACCTTAACTCGTTGCATATGAGGATGGGGCATTCACCTTGGCGGCCCGGCGGGGAATCTATCCGCAAGCTATCGGCAATGCGCCGCCCACGGACTTGATCTTTTGTGGGAATGAACATTGTCTCGAAAGGGATCACATTCCAAATGACACTCGCACCCTCACTTCTCACGACATTTCCTACGACATTGGCAAAACCGGCATCTGTGATAAACTTGCGAATTCATTGAGCGGGACTGGTGGGCGATACAGGACTCGAACCTGTGACTTCTACCGTGTGAAAGTAATAGTATTTGGTATTTCAACAACTTACAAGACCGCGGGGACTGCCAAAGTTCGCGGAAGTCGTACAAGACATCGAGAATTGTGGGTTGGGATGTGGGTTGGGATCATCGCCAGAAGCTGGGGCACTCTATTCGATATGTCAAGTTTTATTGCATAAACACTTGACGAACCGTCCCAAAGCCCCACACCTGGAGCATGACGACCCTTAGCCCAACACACGCTAGCTCACGCCTGTCCTTCGCCAAAATCACATCTGCCTGATAATAATTGATTTCTCGCAATGTGATCGCAGATATTCAGCAGTATGTTCACGCTCCTACTTTCAATGGTTGCTCTGTTTTTCTCCGCACCTGACATTCGGGAGCTAGCCCTGGAAAACCTCGCTTTGCGTCAGCAGCTGGTCGTGATGAAGATAAAGTGTCCGCGACCCCGCCTGCGAAGGGTCGACCGCCTGTTCTGGGTATGGCTGTCGAGAGTTTGGAATAATTGGCGCGAGACCTTGGTGATTGTCAGGCCAGAGACGGTCGTGAGTTGGCATCGGCGAGGTTTTCGCCTTTTCTGGACATGGATTTCGAGGCGACGGCGATCCGGTCGCGTAGGAGTCAGTCGCGAGGTCAGGGATTTGGTACGCAAGATGGCAGTAGCCAATCCCCTGTGGGGTGCTCCACGCATTCATGGTGAGTTACTAAAATTGGGTATCGATATCTCGGAGCGAACCGTCTCCCGACTTATGCCCAAGCCGCGGAAGCCCCCTTCCCAGACCTGGAGGGCTTTTCTGGACAACCACCTCGCAGAATTGGTCTCGATAGATTTCTTCACCGTACCGACCGCGACATTTCGGGTTCTGTTCGTCCTGGTAGTCTTGGTTCATCATCGCCGGCGGGTGATTCATTTCAACGTCACGGAACATCCGAGTGCCGCTGGGACCGCCCAGCAAATGGCTGAAGCCTTTCCCGAGGATACGGCACCACGGTACCTGCTACGGGATCGCGACAAGATCTATGGCGAGGATTTTCGGAGTCGGGTGAAGGGAATGGGCATTAGAGAAGTGCTGATCGCGCCTCAGAGCCCCTGGCAAAATGCCTTTGCGGAAAGACTGGTGGGCTCGATTCGGCGAGAGTGCTTGGACCATGTGATCGTGCTGGGAGAAAAACATCTACGCAGGATTCTGCGAAGCTACTTCGATTATTACGGACAGTCGAGAACGCATCTGTCCTTAGGCAAGGATGCTCCCTTGGCACGGAGGGTACAACCGCCGGAAGCGGGCATCGTGGTCGAGCTTCCTCAAGTGGGTGGCCTCCATCATCGATACGAACGGCGAGCGGCGTAGCCAACAAAAGTCGTTGTTGCTGATCGTCCGGCACGCAGTTCGACGGAGTAAACCCGCAAGCCACCAGCTGACACCTAAACTCCTTCAAGATTCCCAGAGTCTTCTGGCGACCGCTTCGGAGCACTAAGCTGCGCTGACTCTGGTGACACCCGCAACAGCCCCAGCAGGTCTGGTAGACACGAAACTGAAGCCGATGAGGTTCTGGCTAAGCACAGGCGGCAGGGGCAAGCTTCGAGCAAAGAGATGCCACGGAGATACCACATGACCCTTCTCTGTTTCACACGACGCCGTGCCGCATTGATCGCGGCATTCACAATTGCTCTCACCCTTCTTGCGATCCCGACTTCCGCCGGAGAGGCAACCGTGCCCCCGGCCGGCCTGCTTCCGCGTGACACCCTGGCTCTGCAACGCAGCCGAGAGGCAAAAGCGGAACCTCGGGTGAACCCGGGACGGTAGAACAGCTTCTACATCTTATTGGGACGCGATTTCGTATCCGAAAATCCGGCTCCACGTCTTTTCACATATGCCACAAAGCTGCTATAACCCATTCAGATTGTAATTCTGGCCGTTATTATTATCCCAGGTTGCGCTCTGATTATAGAACACCAGGTTCAGTTGCGTGGCTGATGAAGGGACCATCAGGAAGGCCGTCCACGGACCGTTAGACTGTCGAGTCATTACGGTATTTGTAACACCGTTCCAGTTGTTGTAGCCCCAGTGTACGGTAATACTCGACGCGCTGGATGCCAGGGAGCCATTGTAGAAAAGCTGGACGGAATTGCCATGTACGGGGGTGCAGGGATTGCTGGCCACTGTGCCGGTTGGGCAGGAGCCAGAGATGTTGACACTCCAGTTTTGCCCGTTGCTGTTATCCCAACTGCCCGAGCCATTATTGAAGACAAAGTTGATCTGGCTGGCATCGTTTGGAATGCTGATCGTCGTCTGCCAGAAGCCATCGGCACGTTGGACCATGGCCTGATCCGTCGGGACGTTCTGCCAGTTGTTCTCGCCCCAGTGAATGAACACGGGGCTGCTGGCCGCTAGGGAGCCCTTGTAGTAGATGGTCAGCGCCTTGCCAGCATAGAGTTGGCTGGAATTGTAGTCAACAACCTGCCCGGCGCGCGGCTGGTAGGCGCCTATGACGTAACGGCTGGGAACGATCGAAGGAATATCCGCGATCGCGTTGGTAGAAGCGGAGAAAAGCAACGTGATGAATTCGCCCATCGCCCAATTAAGCGGGTCCATCGACTTCGTGGGGGTGCCGGGGGTATACCCAGAGGGGGCTGCACTGTCCCAGACTTGTTCGGGAAACATGCCGGAAGGGTTAGCCGAGGCCATCATCGCCGTAAGGTAGGCATCAGCGCTGCTCCCTGCGGCAATAGAATAGACGCCGCGTTCGCCGGTCAGGATCGGCCAAAGCCGGCCTATACCGATGCTGTTGTAGTCGGTACCGTCAGCATGTTCTCCGTAGCCGTCATGATTATAGCGGTACCAGTAGCTATTGCCGTTAACGGTCTGCTGGATGGTGGAATCGATGACGGGCAGGGAAAGGGTGATATAGGGGGAATTGGCCGGCATCACACCATGGCGCACGAACTCCAGAAAGCCCGCATCGACGATAGATCGCTCGTCATAGGTACCTCCTCCGTTGGCGATTGTAATCGTGGCCCCGTCGTTGGGGTTGCTATCGCTATCGATCCGTTCGAAGTAGTAGTTGCCGCCCAGCGGCCCGGTATTGGTGAATGTCCAGTTTTGCACCATGGCCTGCCAGTAATCCGCAGCGTTGTTGTAAAGCGTCTGGCTGGCGGTGTCACCATTCATCCTGGCGATATCGGCGGCGCAGGCGAGGCCCGCGATCTCCGCCGCGATGGTGGAGGGACTATACCCGCCGTTTTCTTCCCAGCGTTCTTCACCCGTTTGAGGCCCATGGTTGAGGATGTAGTTGGCCGCAGCCTTAATGTGATTCTGGTAGTTCACGCTATCGGTGACACCCAGCTTCCACGCCAGAATGATCGGGAATGCCTGCTCATCCATCTGAATGCCATTCCAAAAAGGGGCGCCACTGACATAACTGTTTTGAGGAAAATGCCCATCCGGTTCCTGCTGCATGTCGAAAGCCCATAACAAAGCCCGCTTGGGATCAGCCGTGTCGCCCGCGACGATGAGAGCGCTGGAAAATTCATACATATCACGCTCCCATACCAGGTGATAGCCGTTGTCCCCGTCTCTATTCGATGCGCCCCAGGGCGTGCCAAGTCCTGCCACAAATGCGCCTGTTTGTTTATCCTGTGATGCCTTGAGTACATTGGCCGCCAGATAGTACTCTTGCTGCCGCGCCTGCTGAATCGAAGCGGTGTTGCCGACTGCCGGTGGAGAATTCAGGTCGTTGTCGAAGGTATGCCACTGCGCGACGTAAGTGCTCAGCATCGTGGCAAAGTTATCGCTCAGCGTACCTGCCAGGGTTTGTTCGGCGCTGGTGGTCGAAGATGTTCCTCCGCTGCTCTGGCCAAAGGAGAGGACAAGATTGAAGGTAATGCTGGTCGCGCTTTGCGTTTGGATGGTGCCGCCATTTGAGAGGTCAAGTAGTGCGGTCTGGGCGGTGTTACCGTTATTGGCTGAATCGTAGGTATAGTTCATGGTGTAATCGGGGCAGCTACTGCTTCCACAATTGCTGGAACCTTTCAGGTCTGTCCAGCCATCGTTGACGCCGACAAAGCCGGAACTGGTCATGCTTGACTGGAACGGAATAGAGGCAGCCAGGGCGCTGGCAAAGGCGCCCGACGAATCGGTTGTTACCAGCATGGTCGCCCCATTATAGACCTGTGTGGAACTAGTGTTGTTATTCCCGGCATTGTTCATAGTGGGGTTATATAGGATGTAAAGCAGATAACTGGAAAGGGTGCCGCTCAGGGCCGTAAAGGTGACTTGCTGAATGAGCGAATTGCGAGTGGGATCGGTATAGACAGTCTTAGTGATGCGATATTTGCCGTTCCCAGCGGTATTGGTGACCACCCAGGCCAGCGAGTGGTTGTCATATAACTGCACCAACGAGGTAGTGGCAGCCTTTTCTTCATCCATCCAGGTGTGGCCGCTATCGCCTATCAAGAACTGAAGATCGGTGGTGTTCGGCGTATCAGCCGTAGGAAAGAATACCTCGCCAATGATGCCGTTGTAGCCGGTGAACCAGACGTCGCTGGTGGTATTCGCGGCAGTACCGAGGATGGAATTGTTGGACGGAGTCCAGATCGATGGAGAGCCCGGTGGATTAGGCGCTGATCCTCCGGATGCAAATGCCCACCGTCTGATGCCCATAAGGAGAATCAAAGCAAGGAGGAAGAAACCGGCGTACGTTAGGGGGCGGGAGAAGTGGGTAGTGGATTTCGGGCGGCTACTGCCTTGATGATCTCCGCGCAACAGAGCTTGATGTATAGTTTCCACGCCGTGGCCTCCTTCTTAGGACTGATCGCGTTATGCGATACGAAATTGGAATTAACGTGCGTCGGCGTAACGTCAAAAACGCCCTCGATGGGTGGGCCGCCGTACGGAAGCGAACCGTACCATCCCCAACTACAGTCTAAAGGCTTGCCAATTTAGGTATAGATTCCGGGATTTTCATTTTGGTCTCCCGGTGAATCTAGTATATTCCTATACACCCCACTGGTATACATCTAAGCCATTCGAGCACTGTTTTTGTCACTGTTTTTCACTGCCTTTCGTGCGAGATACCATTGCCGTTAAGGGGATTGGCGCACGGTGCCTATTCGGTCCTGAAGAGTCACCCTCCCAATCCTCCCGGAAGCTCGTCAGTAGTCTGTTTGGCGGAGTGGGGGTAGTTCCGCGAAGGCGATTCCCTGAGAGGTTCGAGGTCGCGCCTAGACTGTAGCCACTTCGTCCGCGGAGGGTCAGTTACTCCTTGCCCACCGCGACCTCCCCCACCTTGGCCGTGTTGTCGCCACTGGCGGTCGCGAGGCGCTTCGGTCGTCAGTACTTGCTAGGGACCCTCAGCAGTGGACCCCTACTGTTTAATTGCGCGGCCATTCTGGCGACCGTTTCGCGATAATCTTCACTTTGACGGTATGGAACGCGGCGATACCACCGTACTCACCCGCGATCTCGGCGATGACCCAGGACGCTGAAGCGTCGCGCACGCCCCCCTCGCCAAGGTCCACACCTAACTGGTGAAGAGCCTCATTCAACGCCTTTTGTAAACAGCCGCCAGATGATTTTCCTTCGTACTCGCGCTCCACGCTCACGAAGCCCCCCCGCGGGCAATGCCTGTTACTCCGGTTCTCGGCAGTGCGGACGTTATCGTTTGATATGATCTCGACAATGTGTCCTTGGTCAGGCTAACGGCCAGGATAGCAACAATAGCGGCTTTCGAAACAGGAGCCACTGCTGAAGTAGCTCGAACCCCGACATCCTCCCCTGCAGATGCTTCCCTTGTCACAGAGCGCGCACGCCCCGCTGAGCATTTTCGTGTTGAAATTCCGGTTATAGGCGAAGGCCCCCTTCTTCGTCCAAATCTCTTGCAATGACTCACTGCGGAGGTTCCCCTCTATGAATTGGTCCGAATAAATCGAGATACATCCCTTAACGTTCCCGACACTGTCGATGCCGACCACTCGCATTCCCGCTTGGCAACCGCTCCAGACAGAGATGGTCCCTGGACAACTGCGAAGATACGGCTCGTAGTCATCAAAATATCCGATGTCGTCGCCGGCATAGACCCTGAGCGCACCGCCGCGATACTTTTCACCGATGAATCTGGTGATCTGCCCGAGTCTCGCCGGGTCAAGGAGGAATCCTCCCTTCCCCGCCATGTTGCCCATGCCCGTAGCAATCTGGAGCTGCCAGATGTCCACTTCGTTTGCCACCAGAAGGTCGTACATCTCCTCGAGGTCGGCAAGATTAAAATCAAGAAGGCATGTCACTACGGCTATGGGAATGCCGCCTTGCCGAAGCATCTCAAAAGCGGCGAGAACTCTTTTGAATGAACCTTTTGACCGCCTGATGCGGTCGTGGTTTTCCCCCATGCCATCGAGCGAGACGCCCACGTTGTTCAGCTTGGCATCCTGAATTCTCGCAATCTCTTCCGCATTCATGAAGTAGGCGTTGGTAATTATGTTCGCCTTGGCTCCGCCATCGGACATCCGGCGTGCCACTTTTTCCCAACCTCGATAGAGGAATATCTCCCCTCCAATAAATGTGATCTGCCGGCAACCAAGTGTGAGCAGATCGTCCGCCACCCGCAGGCATTCGTCCACCGTAAGTTCGTTCGCGCGAGCTCTCCCCGCAGACGAACCGCAGTGGAGACACTTCATGTTGCAGCGTAGCGTCAACTCCCAAACGGCGTGTTCGGGAACGTATACGCTTTCATTCATCGGTCCCCCTCTGGCGAAGGTATCCTGGGAGGAGCCTGCCGGAGATAGGTTTTCCTCTACGAAGAATCAGTAATTTACAAGGATTAAGAAGTCGCTAAGTTGTCGATTCTACGTAAGACGAATTGTATCTCCGACAGGCTCGAAGGTGGCCGAGAAGCCGTCTCGTCCACACTGAATTTCACGCCTTGTGTAGAGGGGCAGCGTACAGCGGGACGACAACATCTCTGCGAAGCTCCACGAATTCGCACGCAACCCCCACTACGTCTTTCATCTCGCGGATCTGCCAGTCCGTAAAATACATCCGCTTCAGATCCTGACTCGTGATGACTGCATATCTGAGCACCACCGGTTCCTGCAGTTTGACCGTATAGGTATCGCAATCGATACCCAGGACATCCTTGACCATTCGCTTTTGCCAGTCCTCCAGATAGAGGACGACTGTTTTGACGCCATTGATGATGGGCATATCCTCCTCCTTGAGATTGGATGTGCTGCACTTCGTTTTGGGTAAGCAACGGGGAACGGGCCGACCTGGGTAGGTCTGACCCACGACGATTTAACAGGCATTGGCCGGACTAAAACCGGCACAAGTATACTCCCGTGGGGCCGCCCTGTCTTAAAAGGTGTTGTTCGCGTGCGCAGGCAAAGACGGCCAGGGCGGGAACATTGGTCTGTCTTGTAAGTAGCCGCTGGCTTGCCCTCGTGAGATAGGCGAAGAGCTTATCTATTCGTTACTCAAGAGTCGGGCAACCCTACCTAACTCTTTGAGCTGTCAGTTCAGACTTTAGGTCGAATGCCAGCTTCCTTGAGCATTGGGAGACCGTTGTTGAGGAAATCCCAGCCTCAGTGTTGACTTGTTTTGTTTGGTGCGGATAGCGCGTCATGTGCTCTCTCCCACCTCCGTTTTCCAACAGCCGCGCAACCATCGCGGCGCGTGAGCCCACGCCGAGTTTAGCGAAGATACGCCGCACGTGTGTGCAGACCGTCCACGCACTGATACTTAAGACGTCGGCAATTACTTTGTTCGGATGCCCTTGAGCCACCATGCGGACGATTTCCTGCTCGCGGGGACTGAGTCGTACCCGCGCCTGATCCGCTTTGGGCAGCCGAACCAGCAAGTAGCGCACACCGTCGAGGTCCAGGTCGACCAGGATCTCTTCCGAGTAAGAAGAATCCGTTCCCAACGGAGCATTGGAGTGACCCGGTCCCAACGTGCTCGCGCGGCTGACCAGCAGCCGGATCAATTCCTCCGCTGTTGGCTCGCCGCGCTCGGGCGGCGATTCTTTCCTGACCTTCAATGTCGGGGCAGCCATCGTCTTTCCTCGCAGGGGGGCTGCGAACTGAGGCCCGACGCTAGCCATGCGAATCTCGGCGCGCTACACGTCGTCCGTGGCCAAGCCAATTGGATAACACATCAACGTCTTCTAAATTGGGTTAGAAGGGGGATACTAACAGACTGAGCACCGAAAGCATAGTCACATTTTCGAGTGACGCTTCGGGCTAATCGAACATGTACGAGGTCACTTAGTAAACTGACTACGGTCAAGTGCCACCAAGGTAGGTTACCCTGCTTACGCTTCGCCTATCTTAGTGGCCCAACTTAGGCGAACCCAAAACTGTTCCTCGAAAAATGTGACTAGCGCGACCTGAATCTAGGGCTTATTTAATCAGAATTAGTTATCCAAGCGCTGGTCCCAAGGAAGGGGGGGTCGATGTCTCCGGCCGACCCCAACCCCCAACCGACGGCGAGCAAGATGCACGTGACGGGGCACAGTTGCCCACAGTCCTGCAGTCGGAAAAAGAAGCGCATCACGTGGGTGTGTTATGGAGTGCCGACCTCCAACCCGGCACGAATTCTCTTATTTACGGAAGTGGCCTCGCTGCCCGTTCGCTTATTACGGAACTTGCAGAGAATAGCCAAACAACAAAGCTCGAACTCTTCACAGCGCATCATCGCATCCGCCATTAGGAGAAACAGGCATCAACTCTCCTGCGCTCCAGCCAGACAGAACTACACTTTCCGCCACAAAATCTGCCCAAGACGAGCTCACGGCTTAATCCCTCAGTGAATTTCCAGCTGAAAATCGTTTTTGAAACTCCATTGTGAGTTTGTTCATAGAGGCCCGCTGTTCTTCAATCGACCCAGCTCCCATTTAGTCTAACCCGCCTATACCGCCACAGCAGGCGGTCACCCGCTGCCAAGGCTCTATGTGTCCAGCAACGCCCACATATAGCCTTGTCGGGTTGCTCCTATAATCCAATCAGTGATTACGCTGTCCACCGCGAGCGGCTTTTGTTCCATGCTGCAAGTGATACCTCATGGAATCTGCGCTAGCCAGTTGCGGCTGAGATGAACCCTAAATATTTTTCTAGGCCCCTGCCTTTAAACCAGCGTTGTTCGCGTTCTTTACCGGTTGCTAGCCCTGCACTAGGTCCGACCCTGGGCAAATATGGGTGAACTGGCAGAATCCGTTTGTCGGGGTTTCTCGCCGGTTATTAGGGCTTTGGCCGATTTGCTTCAAAAAGCCAGCCCCGTTCCATGTGTTTCGCTCCTGCCCCTCCTCTTCCTGCCACCGGTCCAGAGACCATTTGGGCGAAAGGTCGGCTGCCCGCCAGCTGGCTGACCCTTTAGGCCAGATTTCGGCTGGAACGTCGTTTTTCATTCCAAATCCGGCAAAGCACCCACTTAGCATCGCCTCCGAGTAAGGGGATGGCTGCCGCACCGTAAATAACAACAGAAAAAAAGGACTTACGCATTTGTCTCCTGGAAAGTGCGCTGTCGGCCAGAAATTCGGATTGGCCCTGCGAATTCGTCGATAAACCCTTGACGACAAGGCTCAGCGAACACACGAGACCCCGCCCACAGTTGTTGTTCGGTCATTTCCTACTGTATAACTTTTCTCTTGACATGCTGGTTGATCGGCGGTACGTTTGCGACATCTATCCACGACAAACTCCTAGAGAACGAAGAGGCCCTCGAGGTTGGCGGCAGCAGATGATCACTAGGGGAATATCTACCTCGTATTCTTCGCACATGCACACACATGGACACGAATGGATCGTGGATGCAGACATGGAGCCATGCCGCAAGGTTATAGGGCGGGTTCCATGACGACGCTTTTGGCGAGATTCATCTCAGTTGTGGGAGGGCCACAATGTCAAGAATCCGCTATGTATGCCTGTCAGATTTGCACTTCGGCGCAAGCAACAGCTTGTTGACCCACCTGACGACTGATTGCACTCAGGTCGATCCAACCCAACCAAGCCCTGTTTTGAAGGCGCTCATCGCCTGCTCGGAAGCATTGCTTGCCGCGGATGGGAACTCGGCGAAGCCGATTCTGATTCTGAACGGGGATGCCATAGAGCTGGCTCTGGCAACGGATGAAGTCGCCGGCATGGCGTTTCAGCGTTTCATAGAGCTGATCGTTTTGCAAAATAGTGAGTCGTTATTCGACCCGGGAATCATTTTCATCCCTGGCAATCATGATCACCATCTTTGGGAAACAGCTCGCGAGACACAGTACGTTAACTTTATCAACAGAACGCCAGGCGATTTACTCCAAGCACCCTGGCATACGACCAGCATGTTCAGTGTCGAATATCCTGTTCCCTCAACTCTTCTGGAAGCACTGATTCGATGCTGTAGGCCTCAAAGTAAGGTGCGCGTGCGCGTCGTTTATCCCAACTATGGATTGTTGAGTAAAGACGGGCGGAAGTGCGTTGTCTTCAGTCATGGACATTTCACCGAATCAATATACACGCTCATGAGCGTCCTTCGGTGCATGGTATCCCCTGGGCACACGATGCCAAGCACCAGTTGGGATTGTGAGACTGAGAACTTTGCCTGGATTGATTTCTTTTGGTCCACGATGGGACGTTCTGGCGACGTCGGCAAAAATGTTGAGCAAATCTACGACAAGATCCGAGATCCGCTTGCGAAGCAGGAACTGGTCGATACCCTCTCAGCGAGCATCGTGGAGCGTTGGGGGCGGCCGTACTGGCCTCGTTGGCTCCAAGCGGCGGTTGTCAAATTGGTCTTGAATGAGCTCGGGGCAAAAGCCGCGCTACGGGAACGATCTCGGGCAGACGGACCTCTGAGCGAGGACGGCAGAAAAGGCCTCACCTGGTACTTGACAACACCCCTCATCGGACAGATCTGCGAGGAGTGCGAGAAGACGGGGCGAACCAAACCGGTTGAATACACATTCGTCTATGGTCACACTCATAAGCCCTTTCAAGAGCGTTTACCTCTCCAGGAGTTTGTCAGCCCATTGGACATCTACAACAGTGGCGGTTGGGTTGTGGATGCTGTAGACCCAGAACCGCCCAAGGGCGGAGCGATCGTCTTGATTGATGACGATCTCAACGTTGTATCGATCCGCATGTACAACGAAGACATCGAAGGGAAATCCCCTCAAGTCAGCGTCGAAACCACAGACCAACCGGCGGCGAAGAAGAACCCTTTTCTGGATTACATCCGGGCTCTGATTGACCCGTCTAAGAGCCCTTGGGTGGATTTTACGGAGGCAGTCAGGGGTTCTAGGAAGGCATATGTCGCGAACCTCAAGTTGAAGATCAGGAGCGATGAGTAGGGTCCTTTTCCGGCGGAATATGATGAGGTTTTCAACAGAATCAATCGGCTAATTCTTTCTAAGGAAGGTCCGATGTCGCGTTGCTCGGCTCAACCGCTGGGGACGTAACGGCATGCCAGAACATTAACCCTAACCCCGGCACACCGGCGGGCAGCTACACGCTAAAGGTAACCGGCGCTGTGGATTGGGGATCATCAACTTTGGTCCATAGTGTCTCGCTCACTCTGACGGTGACTCAATAAAGCTCGCTTGGGAATGCTGAAAGGCCGCTAGAGGCTATGCTTCGAAAACACAACAGGCGCTAACCCGCAAGGGAAGGCGCAAATCCGCATTTGGCACAGGTGAGTCCAGCTTCGGGGAGGTCATATGCCGTCCACGACAATTTTTCGCCGCACCCTTTTGATCTCTTGCTTGCTCCTGTTGGCGCCGAGCAGTCGTGTCTTGGCGCAGGCGCCTTCCAGTTACAATGTGATTTACACCGGCAGCCTTTACGGGTATTTCCGCTATCCTGAGGTCCAGGTGCTGGAACCCGGCGGTTGCCCCGCGTTCAACCCGGACGACCTTGGCGATCCTGAGCGGGCCTTTGAGTCCGTTTTGAACAAGGCAGCCGAATCCGCCCATTCAGATCCTGTTGTCCGCGTGGCCACCGGTGACAATTTTGGGCCGTACCTTTTGGCGCGGCAGGCGTGGAATCAGGATTCCAACCGGCTGGTGCCTAAGGACGAGTACGAGTATCTGCCCCACACGCCTTCAAGCGGGAAATCAGCGTGGCCCTGGGTGCGCGTAACCGACTCCCACACGGATACCAAGAGTACGGACACTCTTAACCTCAACCACGGAGAGAGCGATGTGCCCATGGACAACGTGGGCTGTTTCATTCGGCTGATGCACTTCGACGCCATTGTTCCGGGAAAATTCGACTTCTATTTCGGTCCCGAGCGACTCAGGCAATTGGCGCGATTCCTTAAATCGCCCCCCAAGGACGGGCCGGACAAGGAACTTTTCATGCCGGTGCGCATGTTGGCGGTCAACTTGTCGCTTAATACTCGCTACGTTGACCCCACGTCACCGACCCAGTCGCCGGACAATTCGGGTGGCGGTCCAAGTCAAGCTTTGCCAGGGGCAAACGGAGGGCCGGTTCCCACCGCCTCCCTGCCCAAGGTTGTTCTGCCCTGGCTGCGAAGTGTAACCATTAAGGACGCTCTCGTCGCCACAGCAAAGATGAATCCGACTTCGGGGAATGAGCCCAATGCAGTGACGCTGATCAAAGAAGCGCGTTTCGATGATAAACAAAAGTCAATTTTCTGGGATTGCATGAAAAACCTGAACGCCAACTCGACATGCCCCTCTATTGTTGGGATGGTTCCAGGGCGAGTTAATTTTAGGATCACGGCTAATTCTAAACTGGATCCCGACAAGGACGTACACTACGAATTCACCTTTGCCGCCAACCTTGCGGCCGTTTGCATCGACCCCAGTCCCGTTCACCCCTCCAAGGAAGACATCAAGTGCGGCGGCGCCTGGGCCCAACTGAGACCGCAGGCCCAGGATGAGACTAAACGGCCCACGCCCGACCTTGATTACGCTCTTGCGCCCGGCCAATTCCTACAGCCCAATACGTCCTGCACGCAGCGCCTACAACCTGACGGCACTTGTCCCCATATTCGGAAATCTGATAATACTTACCAGTTGAAAATCGAAGGGAAAAATTCGAAGTCTATTCCCCCGCAGAAATTCAGCGTCCAACTCCCGTATCTGGAAGACTCCCTGAATTTCTACAAGCAGTCTGGCAACCCGTCCGGCAACCTGTCCTACAAGCTGCCTTGGGTGCCGAATGATAAACCCTGGGTATGCGCTGCAAAAGAGCACATCGCAATCTTTGGAGTAGTGGATCCGTCGATCGGGGAGTTTATCGGCCGTCTTAATGATACCTGGTTCAGTGTGCGCACGAAGGGCACACAATTCGATCCCGTAGTCAATGAAGAAACCGACCTTCAGGTATCCGATCCGGCGGAAGCTCTTCAACAAGCTTTACAGTACTTCGACGAATCCTCCGACTGCACGCACGCGCGCAAAATTCTGTTGGCGCAAATGACGCAATCGCAGGCGTATGATCTGGCCGCAAGGGTAAGTACTGGTTCGTCCGGATCGCCATTTGACCTGGTGATTGCCCAAGCCGATCCTGACCGAGCTAGCGGCGACGGAGAGGTCAAAAGGTATTCCAAAACCGGGCCCTATGACGGTGCCCAGCCACCGCAGGAAAACTTCGGCTCCTCCCAGGTGCTGGTGCCTGGATTTCATTATGGTTCGCAGGATCCCTATGGATTAACGGTCCGGCTTCAGGTGGCAAAGGTTGAACGCCAGACGACGGGAGGGAAGCGCGAGCGAACGGTCGAAAACAATGCGGTGCCCAACACTTCACTCTGCTCATCGGCCAAGCCTTGTAACGTCGATCCGATGAACAATAAAGATCTTCAGAAGAAATTGACTGCGGACCCAAACACTCGTCAGTCTCTCGAAGAGATCATCAAACCACGGACCCGGCCCCACACGATAACGTATGCGGCTCTTCAATTGCCTCAGACGGTAGCACCGGCTGGCGACAGACAGCCCGACCCTCGAGATTGGACATATGCCCAATGGGCTACATTTTTCGAACATTTCGGCCTTGAGGTGATGCGAGAAACCTGTCACGCGGATGTCGCATTTTTACAGCATCGGGATGTCTTTTTCCCTTCCAGCTACACCGAGCCCGTTGACCCCACCGGGGAGTTCTATCGGAAATATGACGGCCGCGGCATCCAGGCGTTGCTGGACATTGTTTTTTGGAAAGGTGACTTTATCCAGTGCATGAACCTGCCAGGGAGCACGATCAGTTCACTTCTTCAAACCTCCAAACAGTTCCAGAATCAGGATGACCTGGGAGTGACGACGGAACTCTCGCGAAATTGGGCGCTCGCCAGTCTCGGGGTAACGGGTCAGGACCCCCAAAGCCAACTCATTAATGGGCAGAATCTCGACCCCAAGAAGTTATATAGCGTGGCGATCACCGATTTCCTTGCCAACGGTGACACGGGCTACCCGGCACTGCAAGGCGCGGAGCCTTATCCCGCCGCCGACTGGTACAAGATTCCCGTTCACGTACTCAGTTATAGCCTTTTCGCGTCGCTTCTTCCCACCGTTAAGCCCCCAACCGAGCCGCGTCCCGAACAGATTCTCGACACCCTGCTCAGAGACACGAGTCCCGTTCGTCAGAAGGCTCCGGAACCGGGCGTGACCGCTTGGTTCCAAGGTCTGGTGCCCATCGGCAAGCAAACCAAAATCAGTCCGTTCGACGCGACGGCCCGCGACGTGACGCGTTGGTCCTTGAATCTTTACCAGCTCGATGGCAGCTACTCGCTGTTCGCGCACCGGGACAAGCTTGCGGAGGTAGGGCAGAACTTTCCCGGAATCAATCAGGTGGACCTGAGCAGCCCGGACTCGCTCTCTTTTGCTTTCGATCATCTGGCAAGGTTGCAGTGGGACCATCCGAGCTGGCTGCTTTTCGCCCAGAGCGAGTTGAATTACGGAGCCCACAATCAGCGCGGAAAACCGCCCAACGAAGCTTACCAGCCCAGTCAAACGGCGGACTACTATTCCCCTCAAGTAGGTTTTGGGTATCGTCTGCTTCCGCACTTCCTGAATCCATCGAGCGTCACATTTCAAGTGCCGCTGGAACTCGATACACAAGTTCTGAGAGCTTTGACGCAATATAACATTCCGTGCCCGGCGAATGAAACTTGCATGAAGTCGACCGCAACGGCAGCGCCCGTCTACGTCGACCGAAGTCACTTCTACTCGGTCCGCCCGGGTTTTCGGTATGCATTCAGTTTTTTACGCCCGCAGCAGCCCGGTCAAGGCCAGGGAGGAGGCCAGAGTGGAGGACAGTCCGGAGGGCAAGCGGGTGGCCAGAGCGGGCAGGGTGGAGGGGGAGGGGGAGCCGGACAAGGAGGCGCCAAGGGACAAGGCCAGGGTTCCACTCTGGACAGCTATCTGGAATTTGGATTTGCGGACGGCCAATTGCGCAATGGGCCCAACGCGTTCACATTCAGCTACACCGGCACTCCGGCGGGAGGGGCAACCCTTCCGAACCCCCAGACCTGCTACGTGGCTAATCTTGCGTCGTGTACGGGACAATTGGTGGGGCCAACCATAGCATCGCAGCTCATCAAAGTCGGGAGCGGCAGAGACCACCTACAGCAGGGACTCTATCTTAACTTTAGGATCGACATCCCACTGTGGCACTCTACAGAATTCACTTTGCAGAGTCTCGGCAACTTTTATTTCAATCGGTCCGGAGACGCATTCGTGGATACGCGCTACTATGACGACTTGAAGGGTTCATTTACGGTGCCCATCTTTCGCAAGATCAGCCTGGCGCCAACATACGAAGTGGTTTGGTTCAAGAATAAGGTATTGAGCAATACCTACGTTAGTCAATCGGCCTACGTCTCTCTGAATTACTCGTTCGGGTGGCACTCAGGGCTCAACTGGCTCAAGGTGCTGGAAGGGTACTCAGATCCGGTGCCGACTCTGACGCCGATTCCTACCCGTTGAGCTGGTGAGGAGTCCCGCGAATTACAATGGTCTGCGACTGCACAGCGCGATTGGCTATGTCGCGCCCCTGGCCAAGTTGGAAGGACGCGAGTCGCAGATTTTTGCCGAACGCGATCGCAAGCTGGAGGCGGCGCGTCGTCAGCGCCAACTGCGCCGTCAGGAGGCGTTCGTCCCCCTCGCGGATCGGACTGGCGACTCCTCCACGGCAGCGCTAAACTGATCCGGCCGAGTGAAACACAAGCCGGCAATGCTGGAGAGCAACCGTGCCCAGGGATAACCCGCGGGCTCATCGCGTCGAACTCTACGGCTCGACGCTCCCGCTCCCCCAGCTCAGGGGAAGATCTCATCGAACGATAGACCCCTATGCCTTGAAAACTCCCGCCGCGCTGCGGCGGAACTCAGTAGCTTACCCAAAACGGCGACTCTCCATTTCACGCTGAACCAAGACAGTTTGACCTGACCGGCCTGTGTTCCGTTAGAGGAAGATGATTCTATACGACACCTTCAAGGCGGAGTGCGCCAATTCCCGCATTGTCGCTAGCCTTGATCGGAAATCCGGTCACACCTGCCCATTACTTAAAATGGGTTCTGTCACTATCCGGTAATCCACTTGAGCGCGCTTTTCCAGACCCAGCGGAGGATATCGGGTCCATAACTGTAGAGAGCATAGACGGCCCCGAAAAGAGCAACGGCCCAAACGAGATATCCTAGCGCCGCCAATCCGCTGAGCACCCAGGGACGCCACGGACGGTATTCCTTGTCCCTCAGGACACCTGGGCCATAGGTCCGGCCGAGGATAAAGCGCAGAGTACCTATATCTTTCCAATAGGCACTATGCGCAAATCCTGGGATGAACCCTGAGCGAATGTGAATGTTTGAGGGAGGCTGTTGACCGCAGATGAAGGGGCTTTCGAGCGCGCCGGAAACCGGGTCGAAAACATGATAGAAGTTGATCCACCACTCTGTCTCGCTCGGCTTGTCGACTGTAACCTTCTCCCCGGCAGCAAGTAGCGCACGGTGCTGTTTGCTGGGCCAAGCGCGCAGCGATTTATCCTTGAACAGAAATGCGACTTTGTCGAGCGGGCTCCCCATGGTGACGAAGCGACACAGTGCCTCCTTGAACAGCGCTACGCCTTTCTTTTGCTCAGCATCGCCATGGTCCTTGAGTTCCTTGGCTTTGTGGAACAGGGCAGAAAGCACGTTGTAACTAATGACCGTGCCAAGACTGTGGGCTACCCACACTACCCGGGTGAAGGCGAAACGCTTTCCACCGGCCTCAATCAACTGATGGTGATTAAGGCGGCGGAATTCACAATCGAGCCCGATCAGCTGCAGGAAGCAGCGCTCGACGTGTTCGTCGATACGCTGGACGATGGTACGTTCCACGACACCTTGCGGTTCGAGGTATAGGCGTAAATCATTGGCATAGCCGGTAATCAGTTCGGGAAAACGAAGCCATGCGAACATCAGTGCGGCAGTCGATACGATCTGAAAAGGCCAATAGAGAATCCAGGCGAACAGACCCGCGTCGCGTAAGACCCTGGGGTGCAGGAGACGTAGTTGTTGCCTGATCATCCAACCCATTGTCCTAGTACCCGAAACGACTCGTTGCTTCCATAGATCGCAGAAGAATTTCTGCTCACGATCGGCAAAATATTTCCAGTCCTCCGGGAAGGTCTCCTTGACGTCATCATAATTCGCCCAAAAGCCCTCCCAGATGAACGGGGGTGGCAAAGTCAGTTCGTTACGGCTGCCCTTTGGGTTGGGATGCATCTCTTGCCAGGCAGCAATCTTCTCGAGCGCAGTCTCGAATCCGGCACGAAGGTGCGCCGCCGTTTCAGTCCATTGTTTCCGCCCCATACCGTGCACAACAAATATCGCGCTGGAACGAGCCGGGTGGACAGTCTGACCGTCTGGCAGGGTAGAGGGGACGTGCTGCATATTCCACATGAAGTTCCCCTTCTCGAATGCCAAAGGTCGCTGCTGGGAGTTTAGTCTGATAGCCATGTTGCGAAACCTCCAGCGATTTGTTTCATGGTGGCATCCTTCGCCAATTCTTCGGGAAGGAACTTTAGGGCAACCGGGCGGCCTAGGCTGGTGTCCTCGGCCTTGTATACCATGCCCCCGCCACCCAGCTTCTCAACGATGCGGTAGTGGGAAACGGTCTTGCCAATCATGCGAGGAACCAGCCGTTGAGTGCCATCTTACGGCGTGTTTAGGACCAAGTCAATGCGGCTGGTCTAACGGGAGAAGTTCAAGGCGGGGGTCGCAGAAGCAGCATCGGCAGCAAAACCCCTCCGTGCTGGACCGACCGTGAAGTGATACCGGCAGCAGAGCAAGATTTCTTAAGGACTCCTGTGTACATCACCTTGCGATGGGATGCACCCTGTCCTTCAACCGGCGCGGAACCGCTTCGCGGGCGAGTGTTGCCAGCAAAGCTGAGGTGTGCTAAGTTGCACGGCATGGACCAGAAATCCGAATCCCCTACGGCCAAACTTGGAGACCGTTGCCCCCGCTGCGGAAAAGGGACTCTCGTGCCCTCATCATCAGGGGTGAATTTGCTCTGCCAAGCATGCAACCGAACCGTCTTGCTGCGCCAGGGGCGCAAGCCGGATGACCGACCCGACGTCCCTGAGAAGGGGCACACTGGCGGCAGAGCAAAAGAAAAGCGGTAAGAAACCCCAAAAAGATGCCCTGCCGCCGGTCCCCTGACTTTGCGCCTGATGAGGGCGATTGTAGCCCAACCAGACGCTTACCTATGGTTGGAGGGGGGCAGCAGGGTGGTCCGCAAGCTTCCACAAGCTTTTTGGACCAATTTCCTGAAAAGCAAGGCGGGAAAATAACGAAGGGCCGGACCACGATTGCTCGTGACCGACCTTACTCGACTGGAGGCATTCGGGGGTCACCGGAAGTTTCCAGCAAGCGGATAAAGACCTCCACTATCTTGGGGTCGAACTGCGTGCCGGAGCAGCGGTGCAGTTCGGCTACAGCCTCCTCCACGCTGCGCCCGCGCCTGTATACCACATCGGAAACCATCGTGTCGAAACTCTCAGCCACGGCCGCGATTCGCGCTCCCAGCGGGATATTCTCGCCCTTCAACCCGTCGGGATAGCCGGTCCCATCAACCCTCTCATGGTGGCTCCGTACCATGCCCCGGATGCCCTCGATCGCCTTCACCTTGAGCGGCTCCAGAATCTTATCTCCGCACAGCGTGTGGCTTTTCATCAGATTGTATTCATCCGTGGTCAGGCGCGAGGACTTATTGAGGATCGCTTCTGGCACGCCGATCTTGCCAAGGTCGTGTAGGATTCCGCCCGCGTGGACCTCCTCAACCTGCGTGTCGGACAGGCCGAGTTGCTGTGCGATTCGCGCTGCTAGGCGCGAAACAGCCTACGAATGACACCACGTGTAATGGTCCTTGACATCAATCACGAACGCCATAGCCGTAACGGTGTCGAGCAGCGAGCGGGCGGCCCCACGGTCGCCTTTTTGCATCGCGTTCTTAAAATGTTCCAGACAGCGGTTGAGAGCTTCGGGACCACTGAACATGGTTGCCACTCTCCAAGGCCGAATGTAGCACCGTACAGCCAGCGTATACAACCGGAATTCGCGCAGCTACCCGAGCAGAAAGGGAAGTAGCAGGGCGTCAGCCCTGGTCGGCGGCAGGCTGGCCCCGGCCCCTTCCGCCCCCGTATTCCTTCACTTCGCCGTCCACTGCAACGGCCACAAACCTGTTGCTCTCGGCATCCTTAAATTGGACGACCTGATGGCCGCTCCGAGCAAGCTGGCCCCACTGGCTCGGCTTGTCGGGGTTCTGCTCAATCGCCGCGTACTGGCGACCTCCCATGACGAAGGTTACGGTTTTGAGGCCCTGTCTGCTGGTGCGGCGGACGGGGAGCCGCTTGCCCTCAAGCTCGACCTCATCGGCGCTCATCAACTGCCTGGCAATCGAGCTAAGGAGCGGCGTGTCCAGCATTTCTCAATTCCTCGGGCATGCATGGTCGGGGCAGCGGACGCGGAGAATGGCTTTTCTACGAAGCCGGCCGCCGCCCCCCGGCCTTCGAGGCGGACTCCGGAAGCGCGGCTTCAAGTTGCGCGATTGAACTAGTGACTGTGGCTTCAAATCTTCCAATTCTCTCCTGAAAATTAAGCTGCCGTCGGCAATCCGATATGCCGCTTCTGGTGTGGATACCAGCCCAGCATGCCAAGTAAAAGTGCGAGAGGTTGTGGCTGCATTCTCCGAATCCGTGAACCAAGGCGGCTTCGGTAGTCTGCCGCCACACTTCCTCTTCATTTTTCGCTTCTCTGTGGTTGCGGTTCTTCAGTCCTTGCAGATTCGCAAGTTGCTGCCGGAGCATACGCAGGGTCTTTTCAGGTGCCCAATCAGGCTCTTTAGGTTGCGTCTTAATGCAACGCGCCATTTGAGCGTTATCTCCCGTTGGCCGATATTCTACCATTCGGCCATCCTTGAATTAGCATAAGTTTGGAATTCTAATTCTGAATTCCGGCCCCGGCATCTTCCGGGCATAAGGTTGGCATCCAATGATTTCGGGGATAGCTGAGTCCGCGACTCGAACGGAAATAATCGTGAGGTGATTCGTGACGAGAAATATCTTTCAAGCCGTGGGCATTTTGTTTTTGAGCGCCGCCGCGCTGATGGCCGGCCCTCCCGAGCGTTGGATTCACGTGCGAGTGGAGAACGCGAGAGGGGTGAGCGGGAACGTGAACATCAACTTGCCCATTGAGATGGCGTCGGCGGTTTTGCCTTTGATCCCGGCCGATCATCAACACCACGGCAAATTTAGTTTGCAGGCCTCGGTGAATGGCATGGATCTGCGGGCCATGCTGGACGCGGTTCGCAAGTCGCCCGACAACGTTTTCGTTACCCTGGAACAGCATGATAAGGAAGTGAGCGTGGCGAAGTCCGGCCGAGATTTGCTGATTAAAGTCGCTGAGAAATCAAGCGCCGAAGGTCATCTCGGCAAAACGATTGCCATTAAGGTTCCGATCCCGGTGGTTCAGGCGCTGCTGGCCAACAATTCTGATGAGGTCGACATCGGCGCCGGCATTCGCGCCCTGACTCGCGAGGGCGACGTGGACGTGACAGTGAACAGTGAGAAAGAGACCGCGCGAGTCTGGACGGACACGCGCACCACGTCTGACTAGCAATCCGGCATTATCCCAGGATGGTATCGCGGAGTTTTCAAACTTCGCGGGTTTTTTGCGGAATTTCCGTTTTAGCTTTCCGGTCAATCCGTAACATAATCCCGGCCGCTTCTCAATGCAGGGGCCAGTCAAGTTCTCAGCGTTCGGCGCCATCTGCGCCCACGAAGGTGGCCGGTTTGACCATTCCCCAGAATTCCGAGGCCCGAAACTGGTCCTCTTTCGAGCGATACCTCCGACACTTTTCCCGCCGCCTCCCTCCTCACCGAAGTCCGCTCGATCGGCGGCTTGCTTACCCCGCTGGCAAGGAAAGCGCTGCGATCCTGCCCAGCATGGCTCCAAACAACCGGCACGTGAGATGACTCTCCGCCAAGAGCAGCCAGTAATGGCGCGCATATTTCGCAAGACGACCGCCCGTCTTCACCAACCGCAGCTGCTGGCTTGTCAGCGACCAGTTGCCAATCCGCTGCGGTAACACCAGCCGCCTCCACAGATTCCCCAGGTTATAGGGGACCCCGCTCAGCCACAGTCGCACTTCGTTGGACCGGAACCGATGGCAGCTCAGCCGCGTCATCCTCGCCGCAGGTTCAGGCTCCTGACGACACCTATCCCAATCAACTCAATCTTCGGCGGTGGGTCAGTTTCCTGAATGGGCGTTTGCAGCCAAGTGGATTACTTCCTGTGTTGGTTCAGCGTGAAATGGAGCGAAGGCGCTCTCCATTAGTGAGTGTTCCGCCCTGCGGGCGGGGATTTTCAAGGCATTGGAGTCTACCGATCCGATGAGGATTCAAAAGCAGCGCAAGAAGCAGGTTCCAGCGCTGCCGTTAATCGTCTCGAGTAGCCCACCAGGTTATCCCTAGGCATGGTTGCGTCCCCGCTGAGCCCGCTTCCGTTTCGCCCGGCAAGATCATTGTAGCTCCACCACGTCCATCGGTTTCAACTTCCGGATGTCCCGTCACTCGACCGCGCGGCGCCGGCCTGCTCCTTCCATCGTTGAACGTTCACGCCCCTCACGAGGAGCCATAGCATCAGCGATGCTTCCGCGAGGAAGCCGAGGACCTTAAGGTAGGTGGACAGATGGTTTGCGAGCGGTGACAGGAAGATCAGCCAACCCAAACCGGCAAACGCCATCAGAACGCCCAGAATTCGAGGCAGGAAGATCGACCTGAAAATGAGGTAGCCGAGCAAAAGGCAATAGGGCCCGAAAAATACCAGGGAGCTGATATTGTGGGGAGCGAGATTAAAGAGGCTAAGAACATCGTTGGCGCATCCCGCGAGGCTGAAGAGCGCCGCGAGCAAAGAGAGGCTCCTGTTCACCGGCTTAAACATGTAATAGAAGAGCAGCGTCACCGCGATGTAGAACGCGTGCGCGATGAGGTTGACGGCGTCATAGACAACAAGCCGGCCCCGGCCAACGAAGACCTCGGCGAATACTGCCGTCAGAAAGTAAAGCAAATAAACGACACCGGTAATCCTGGCCCTGGGAGGCCTCGACGCTTCTGCAATCCGTTCCATCATTTCATAGCCTGCAGGAGGGGGCACCACATGAACGTGGCGACCCCGAATATTCCCGCGCCCATAAGGACCTTGAGCACGACGAGTCCGCCCGCCATGGCGCACTGCCCGCCCGGACCACACTGGGTGTCATTGGAACGCCTTCAGGCGGCGTGCCGTATTGTAAGGTTTCTTCCGAAGGAGAACAAGGCGCACTCCCTCCTGAAGACATATACGAGAAACTGGAGCCGCAACTTTCGCTTCCCTTTGTAGATGAACTTCGGACAAACGGCTCTCGTGGTCAGTGGGGACTACTCCAATACCTGTCCGCTGGCGGACACTTCACCCTCAATTGGACACAAAACACGCTCGAACGAGGAGGAGAGGATTCGCCTCTCTTCAAATGGTTGAAATCAATAGCCTTATAAGAGTCTGACGCCAACTTTTGGCGAGGATCGTGCAACCCGCCTGACTGACCGAGAATTCACTGCGGAGGGTGTCATGGATTCGAGTCGTCGGCAGAAGAGTGGCGCACAAACAAAGTTCAACCAGAACCTCCAAAACATCCCTTCCGTGCGTTCAGTTCTTAGCCCTGTAATCGCCGGGCCATGCACGTCTTTTTGGCCCGATTTGGATGACGTTACGTCGACCTCAACTGTCGGCCGGCGGGACTGGTATGAGGGGGAGAACCTGAGATGAATCGAAGTTCAGAATCTGGAATGAACCACTCCGAGGGCAAGGCCGTGGAGGTGCTACACCCAATAAGCCGGCTGGTGATGCTGCTGGCGTGCGCGCTCGCCTGCCTCGCGCCTGCGACTCAGGCGTGGCCGCGAGATGCGTCGCCGCCGAACGGCGTTTGTGGCGGTGCCGAGCGCATGGCGGGTGACCTGCAAATTGGTCACGCCATGGTGCAACAGACTCTTGCGGCGGGCATGCCCTGGGGCGATGCGCGCTTGAACGAATATGTCAACCGCTTGGGACAGAATTTGGCTCGCAGCAGTGGCAGCCAGCAGAGTTTCACCTTTTATGTCCTCTACAACCCCGAGGTTAATGCACAGGCGTTCCCTGGCGGATTCGTGGTGGTAAATTCCGGTGTGATCAGCATGGCAGAAAGTGAAGCCGAGCTGGCTTCGGTTCTGTCCCACGAGATTGCACATATCAACGCCTGCGATTGGCACGCCTCGCACTGGAAGACGAACCTTTTCGAGCTACTGGCCACAGTCCCGGCCATGACTATGGCGGGACCCGTGGGGATTGCCCTGGTTTCGGCAAGCGGTTTGGCGGCGCCCGCGGCGCGAGCCCGGTTCAGCCGCTCCGCGGAACTCCGGGCCGACAGCCTGGCCGCCGAGTACCTGGCGCGGGCCGGCTACGACCCCGGGGCCGCCGTGAGCATGTTCGCGCGGCTGGAGGAGGAGCAATCCGCTCAGGGAGTCGAGTCCGGCGGCGTCCTGGCCACGCACCCGAGCGTGAGTAATCGGCAGAAGAATGTGGAAAAACTTCTCCCCCGACTACCGCCTCCGGAATTCGTGCCCCACGACGAAGCCGAGTTCCTCTCCTTGCGCAAAGAGGTGCGCGACTACGACGAAGTGTATTCCCGCGCCGTGGGCGCGCGACTGCCAGGACGTGAACCGCTGCTTCCCGAGCTGACCCATCGGCCCCTAGAAGCAACTTTACCGTAGGCGCATGCCCTCGAACCACGCCAACCCGGCCACCCCTTCGCGCGCCCAGGCGGGCGAAGGGCAAGAGGCTGAGGTCGCTCGCCTCAAGGACAAGATCAACGACCCACTCGCTAGGAAGCTGGTGGATGCCGTAATGGTCCTCGATCGCGTGTCCGCTCAAGTGGAGCGACCTGAGCTAGACGACGACATCCGTGAAGAGCTTTCCGATTGCAATCCACCCCTCCCTTGTCTGCTTGCCATGTTTGCTGAAGCTGACGCAATCGCGGGATGCTTTGATGAAGAAGCCCAAGGAATGATGGAAGTGGAGCCGGAGCCCAATATCATCATCCCCTTTGATCCCACGGATACGGCGAGCGTGCAGCGCACATTCCACATGTTCGGGGTGGCCTGCCAGACCATTGCCGCGGCAAGCCACTTAATCGACCTGATGCCAGGAAACGACCAATGGGTCATTTCAAGGTGAGAGCCATGAAAGCCTGCGTTAACATCGGAGCCAACCACGAATTCAGGCTCGCCGAAGCGGTCCTCGTTTATCGGGGTGGAGGCGATGGCGCCTTTGCGAGCCTGCACAGAGTCAAGCAAAGGGAGCATGGAATTCCTTATCTCACCCCCGGTGAAGCCCTGACCACGGCATTCCTGCGCACTCTTGTCCAAGGCCTTGGAGCACAGGTCAAGCCTGAAATCCTTCCCGATAACGTGCTGGCGCGCACTCCTGACATGCTGGTTTGGTGGTCACGGCCGCGAAGGCGGGCCATGTTCTTCGGAGGGACGGATGAAGAAGCGCGAAAGCTCAACGGCCTCATCTTCCCGCATCCAGCGCTGATCTTCAAAGTTGCAGACAAGGACCTCTTCGTCCGCGCTGTCGCTACGAGTTCGCGGCCAAGCCCTAAAACGCCTCTCCTGACCGCTCCTTATTGGAACACATACGTTCGAGTCTGCCCCGGCAGTATGCGCGTACCCGACACTCCTGACGTGGCGTCGATAGCACAGTGGGAAGACGCATTCTTTCAATCCGAATTCACCCACGCGGCAGGCGCAGTGCGGCTCACGAGCCACCCTGGAGGCTTCATTGGGTTGTGGAGAAGTCTTGTTGGTAGGCAGAGGTTCCCAGTTCAGTACCTGACCGATGCCAGCGAAACCCTACGAGAATTCGTCGCTCCCGGAAATGAACGTTGAGGAGTTGGTCATGGAGACACACCGCATCCACCCGGAGTTGCTCGAACGGCAGGTCCGCGTGCTGGTGGTAGGTTGCCGGGGAACAGGAAGCGCGGTAGTTGCGGGATTGCATTACCTGCATCAATCGCTCGTGGCTCGTGGCCATCCCGGGGGACTGCATGTCACGGTTGTGGACGGCGATACGATTTCCCCCGCCAACTGTATCCGCCAACCCTTCGCTCGCTCGGAGATCGGCCTCAACAAGGCGATAGTTTTGGTCAACCGGATCAATCTATTTTGGGGATTGAAATGGGATGCCGTCCCGGCCCATCTGCGCACGGGAACCTTTATCTCGCGCAGCTACTCTGGTGATGACCTCCGCGCTCACATTCTAATGGGATGTGTGGATACGCGGCCAGCAAGGGCTGTGATCCGCGATGCGGTCGGGAAATGGAGCACGGTTTCCTACTGGCTTGATTTGGGCAACAACGCTGACAGCGGGCAGTTCATCCTGGGTGAACCCCTTAACGAACGCAACCGCAGGTCAAGGTTGCGCCTACGTTCGGCCGTCGACCTCTACCCTGAGATCTGTGACCCGACTCTCGATAATGACGGAGAACCAAGCTGTAGCGCCGTTGAGTCACTGGAGCGGCAGGAACCCTTCGTGAACCAAGTTCTGGCCCAGCACGCGCTGGCCTTGCTGGCCCGACTATTTCGTTACGGGGAAATCGGCGATCATGGCGGTTTCATTAACTTGGCGACGGGTGCGACCTCCATGCTAAGGATCGACCCGCAGTCCTGGAAACCCAGCTGGCGAGTGAACAAGCACACCAAGCCGCCACCTCAACGGCAGGATGACGGTTCCGATGGCGGAACCAACCAAGGAAGAGTTGATAGCCAGCATCGGCACGTTTGAAAAGCAAAGAGATCCATCGCGGCAATCGCCTCACGATGGTTCCTGAGAAAGGCTAACCAGCCCTTGCCTTAGTCTCTACGAAGGAAAACCAGGAAGAGCCGAGTCATCGGGACAGTTTAGAGGACTGGTTCGACGGGAAGATGGTTTGGGTGCAAGTCGCTCATTCTACAAGCCGACCTGATTTTGATGACACACAGATCTGCGTCTGCCATTCCTCGGCCATGAAGAGGTCTTCATTTGAGTTTTTGGACGCTGTGCATCGATATGGCTGTTCATTAATTGAACGTCAGTTTGTGTTGATATATATGTAAAACATATACCAGTTGCGTCCGATCTGGCAGTTGTTGATTTGGGTATCGCCTTTAGCGTAAGCTTACATAGGGCCCACGAGCGGAACGGCAGCAACAGACGTGGAGGACACGACGATGAAGGTCCTCAAGGCATACGCTCTCGCAGCCATGAGTGTCACGATAGCGTTACTCTTGACGCTCCTTTTTACTCCGTTGCGTCAGCAGTTTAAGTTTCTCCTGTTCGTCTTCGCCGTCTTTGCCAGTGCGACAGAGGGATTCTGGCCGGGACTGTTCGCGACACTGCTCAGTGTGGGGATGGCAGATTATTTCTTAATTCACCCCCTGCGCTCGTTTGCGATTTCCGACGCCAGAGAACTGGTCCCGTTGCTCATATTCTGCGGAGTGGGCATTACGGTCACTTGGATTACCCGGCGATTACATCGCACAGAAGAGACACTTCGGGCAGCAGCAGCGGTCATAGAATCCTCGGCAGACAGCATAATCCGAGAAAGTCTGGAGAACACGATCCTGAGCTGGAACAAAGCAGCTGAACGCACCTACGGTTACACGGCTAAAGAGGTGATCGGCCGTCCTTTCTCGCTCATTGTTCAACCAGATCACTTGGAGGAATTGCAACGCCTCGTTGAGTCTGTACACCAGGGAGGCTCGGTCCAGAACCATGAAACGGTGCACATCAGAAAGGATGGGGCGCACTTCGACGTCGCGCTTACCTTATCACCCGTTCAGGACAGAGATGGAAGAATCGTTGCCGTATCCAGTATTGCCCGCGACATGACCGAGCGCAAGTGGGCGGAAAGAATACGCGCGGCCACCTACAAGATTTCCGAGCTTGCCAATTCCGCGAACCGTCTGGAGGAGTTCTTTCGCTCAACGCATGAGGTGATCAAAGGGTTGATGCCGGCCAGGAATTTCTACATTGCCCTGTACGACGAGGTCGCCGAAATCCTCAGCTTCACTTACTATGTTGACGAGATAGACGAGGTCCCTCCACCTCGGCCACTCAGCAAAGGGTTCACAGAGTATATCCTGCGGACTGGGAGTCCCGTGCTCGCCCCTCGTGGGGTTTTTGATGAACTCGTGAAAGCCGGAGAGGTTGAGATTCGAGGTAAGCCCCCTCTCGATCGCGTTGGGGTTCCACTCAAAGTCGAGGGGCGAACCTTTGGCGCCTTGGTTGTCCAGACCTACACCGAGGGCGAAAAGTATGCGGAACTGGACAAAGCCGCACTCGTCTTCATTTCCGAACAGGTAGCACTGGCGATTAGTCGGCGATGGGGCACGGAGAAGGCTCGGCTCCTACACGATCTGACCATGGCTGTGGGAACAGCCGATGATTTTTCCTCTGCACTGAGGGTAGTCGTAGAGAAGATTTGCGTGGCAATGGGATGGAAATACGGCCAAGTCTGGGTGCCTGACGCCGGTGGAAGCTTTGTGGTCTGCGGCCCTGAGTGGTACTGCCAAGTCGAGGGATTGGACGCCTTCCGGAAGGCAAACCAAGGTCTTCAATTCACGGTGGGGTGCGGCAGCATCGGGCGCGCCTGGGCTACTAGGAAGCGCGTGTGGTCCCCTGAGATCGGCAGCGACGGGGATGGCCAGCGTCAGCAGACCGCAGGTGCCGCGGGGCTAAAGTATGGGATGGCCGTTCCTATTTTGGTAGGCGTGGAAATAGTGGCAGTACTCGAGTTCTTTGTCACAGAGATCCACCCCCAGGACCAAGGCCTATTGGAGATCGCCGCTTCAGTGACAGCCGAGCTTGGTGCGGTCATCCTTCGCAAGAGGGCCGAGGCAGAACTGAAAAGGGCAAAGGAGATCGCCGAAGCTGCCAACCGCGCCAAGAGCGATTTTCTGGCGAACATGAGCCATGAAATCCGCACTCCCATGAACGGCATCATCGGCATGACGGAACTGGCGCTCGATACACTTTTGAGTCCCGAGCAGCGCGAATACCTGACGACAGTGAAAGACTCCAGCAACGCTCTGCTGACTCTCCTCAACGACATCCTTGATTTCTCTAAGATCGAAGCGGGCAAGCTAAGCCTAGACCCCACGGATTTCAACCTCCCCGACTTTATTGCGACCGCCTTGAGGCCGCTCGCGGTGCGGACCAGCCAGAAGGAGCTTGAAATAGCCTGGAGTGCGACGCCCGGAGTCCCTGAGCGTGTCATCGGGGATGCTGGCCGCCTTCGCCAGGTGATTGTAAACCTGGTCGGAAATGCCGTTAAATTCACCGAACAGGGTGAGGTGGTGGTGGGTGTCGATGTCGAATCCCAAGAGGAGCAAAGCACCCTGCTGCACTTTACGGTCCGAGACACGGGGATCGGCATCGCTCCAGAAAAGCAAAAGGCGATCTTCGAGGCCTTTACGCAAGCAGATAGCTCCATGACCCGCAAATACGGAGGGACAGGCCTCGGCCTGACCATCTCTTCGCGGCTGGTTCAAATGATGGAAGGCAAGATCTGGGTCGAGAGCGCGCTGGGTGAGGGTAGCACGTTCCATTTCACAGCGCGGCTGGGCCGGACAAACGCCGCCGCGGCGGAATCTGCTCCCAGGGAAGTTGCCAGCCTGCGCGACCTTGTTGTCCTCGTCATCGACGACAACTCCACCAATCGGAAGATCCTGGACGCGATGCTCAAATACTGGTTGATGCGGCCGGAGATGGCTGCGAGCGGGGAGGAAGGATTCGCCGCGCTCGAACGGGCCGCTTCCGCCGGGACACCTTTTCCATTGGTTCTGCTCGACGCGCAGATGCCGGTGATGGACGGGTTTACGTTTGCGGAACGGGTTAAGCAAAACCCGCGACTCGCCGGGGCAACCATCATGATGCTGACTTCGGCGGGGCAGCGCGGCGACGCGGCACGTTGCCGGAAGCTGGGAATCGGTGTCTATCTCATCAAGCCGATCCGGAAGGCGGAACTGCTCGAGGCTATTCTGGCCGCTCTTGGGAAAGCCCCCGGGAAGGAAGGCGCGACGCTGATCACCCGCCACACCCTTCGCGAAAATCGGCGCAAGCTCCAGATTCTTCTGGCCGAGGACAGCGAGGTCAATCAGAACCTCGCCGTGCACCTTCTTGAGAAGCGTGGCCACATCGTGACGATCGCTTCAACCGGCAGTGAGGCGGTGGCCTTGGTCAAGAAGTCGCGATTCGACCTGGTGTTGATGGACGTGCAGATGCCCGAGATGGATGGATTCGAGGCCACGGCTGTCATTCGAAAAGAGGAAGAGTCCACCGGAAAGCGTCTCCCGATCCTCGCCCTAACCGCCCATGCCATGGGGGGCGATCGCGAGCGCTGCCTCGCCGCCGGCATGGACGGCTACATCGCCAAACCCCTCCACGCCGAAGATCTGATTGACGCCGTCGAAAATCTCGGCCAGTCTCCCGCAATCGCCGAGGTGGCAACAATGGCAAAGCACCGGGGGCAGGAGCCGATCGATACCGCGTCGGCTCTGGCGCGCGTGGGAGGGGACGTCGAAGTGCTGAAGGAGGTGGCGGCGGTGTTCTTAGAGGAACTTCCAGAGTCGCTGAGGAGCCTTCGAGAGGCTGTCACGGCGGGGGATGCCCGCGCCATTGAACGCGCCGCGCACAAACTCAAGGGATCCGTGGGCAATTTCGCTGCTCACCCCGCCTTCGAGGCGGCTTTAAAGTTGGAAATCCTGGGAAGGAACGGCAGCCTTTCCGAAGCCGAGCCGGCCTATGTTGAGTTGGAAAAGGAAATCAAACGTCTCAAATCGGCGATAGCCAATTTGAGCGGACTGGAAGTGCGCCCATGAAAGTCATGATTGCGGCCGACGACGTGGTCACGCGTCGCGTAACCCCAAGAACTGCACCAACCTTGCTGCGCCTGTTCATTTCCCCGCCCTCACACGTCTGACAAAACCCCGCGTCGGGAACCGCCGCCCTTGCTTGTTGCGCTAGCCGCTAACAGCGCCGTTCACATACGGCGATAAGCCGTCGCGTGTCACCCTGGACTAAAGTGCGGGAAAACCTGTCGCCACTGTGAGGCTTGGCAGTGAGAGAGGTCGCACGCCGGGCTGCCGAGTGTCCACGCGACCGTCCACATTCTTCTGAGAAAGGAGGCCCCCTTGCGCTTTGAGGGCAAAAGTCGACTCGGTTTCTACCCGCTACCATTGTCCGAAGCCCAGCGGATTCGCAGGTTCCTCCGGTTTCCAGATGCTCCGTCGACTGCGATCGACCCGTGTGTTGGCGATGGCGTGGCGTTCGAGGTTATCACCTGCGGTGCTCACGTGTTTCGGTACGGCATCGAGCTTGATGCTTACCGGGCCGAGCAAGCCAGGCAGCGGATTCCAAACATAGTCCAAGGCAATGCGCTGGAAGTTCAATGTGCAGTCGAGTGCTTTGGCCTCCTCTATTTGAATCCACCCTATGACTGGACACTGGGGCCGGCTGACAGTCGTCGCACGGAGCAGATGTTCCTGAGCCACATGTATCGCTGGTTGAAACCCGGTGGCGTACTGCTATTCGTTATCCCCGGCGACCGGCTGGCCGAATGTAGTCAGATTCTCTCTGCGCATTTCCGCGACGTCCGGGTTTACCGGCTCGAAGCACCCGAGTGTGTGCGCTATAAGCAGGTGGTTATCATCGGAGCCCGACGGAGCAGGCGTGAGAAAGAGCGCCTTGCGGACAGCGATATCACCCGAGCACGCCTTTACTACGCCAGCCTCGCAAGGAATCCTTCCCAAATCCCGGTTCTGCCATCCGAGCCCGAAGCCCGGTACGACGTGCCCGTGAGTGGACCAGCTCAACTGGTCTATCGTGGCCTGCCCTTGGACGAGATCGAGGATCTGCTTCCGTAGTCAGCGGCCTATCGACAGGCCGGACGCCAAAGAAGGAATCAGGGTTGCGGTGTCGACCACGGAGGTTGCCCCGGAGCAGCGTGAGGCTTGGTACGAGCGGCAGCTGCGGGCTGGCGTTCAGGTGGTGATCGCGCACCCACGTTTAGTCCAGACGGGTCTCGACCTGTGGGCCTTCCCGGACATCTTCTTCTACGAGACCGGCTATTCCATCTACACCCTGCGGCAGGCCAGCCGGCGCTTGTGGAGGATTGGACAGTGGTCGAACGTCAACGTCAAGTTCTTCTACTACGCCGGCACCATGCAGGAAGCGTGTCTGCGGCTGATGGGGAAGAAGTTGTTGGTTTCGCTGGCGATGGAAGGGAAGTTCGCCAACGACGGCCTACAATCGATCGACGAAGGTGATGACATTCTGGTGGCGATGGCGCGGGAACTGGTGACGGAAAAAGGAATCGGCGAATCAGCCGCTGCTGTGTGGAAGAGGCTGGTGGAGAAGCAGAGGAAAGTATTCGGAGTTCGGGCCGTGGAGACATCACCATCGGAAATGGAAGCAGAACCTCCGGAGAGGGATGCACCAGAAGTCATCATTCCATCGCCAGCACCGATCCCGGCACTCGTGACACAACTACTCATGTTTCGTGGATCACTTGAAAGTGTGCCCAGGCGTAAATCCTCGCGCAGGCCATCGAGTGCCGCACGACTTCAGATCAGCTGGGATTGTTCCAGAGCTAAAGGTGAGGGTATCCTCTTTGCCAACACAAGGCTTAGAGATCCTATGTTCACTTTTGACCAGCCAAGGGTGGCGTCGGAATGAAACAATGGTCTTTGATTTCACGGGCGGCCCAGTCTGCTGCGGGGTGTCTGAGCATCTGTTCAGGAAAGTTCGGCCGATCCCAGAAACTCGCGAGAAAGCTAAAGAGGGAGAACTCTATGTCCAAGACTTGGGAACATTACCATCACGCTTCTCGTCATCATGAGCGCGCGGCCTACCATTACAAAGAGGCAGCGAGATACGACGAGGCCGAGGAGCACGAAAAGGCCGCGCACCACGCCTACCTCGCCCACGGACACAGTCAACACGCAATTCATCACGACGCCGAAGCGGCGAAACTGCATGCCGAGCAATGCGACCGCTCTTTGACGGCCGCTTCCGAGCAAGCAGCCAAGAAAAAGGGCACTGCTTGAGAGAGGCGCATTTCTTGTCTTCACGCTCTGTTGCTTCCGAATGAAATCCACCCTTCACTGGCCTGTGTTGGCGTATTGGAAATGCCGTGTCGCTAGTGCGGCCGCCCCTCAGTGGGTATGTTGGCGCCCGTAGCGTTCCGTACTCTCCTTGATTCTGACGATGCTGACTAGCGGGTTGGAGGGGTTAATCAGACACAGGCGCATGGGGTCGGTTCACCCACATGTCATCCAGGATTCCCGTTTTCAAGTTTCGGGCGGCAGCAGTATACAACGCACTGTCCCGTTCTGCAGCGTTTTGTTTCAGTTCGCTGGTGACAAATCCCCTTGTTGAACAATAAGAACGAAACTCAGCGCGACTGGCACAACGCACGCGGTATTTGCCAGACGACCATTGCCGCACCTGCTAAAACGACGTTTTGTGAGGCGAGCCGCGCTCGGCAGCAGCCTCTTACCGGCAGACTCCACGGCGTTCCAAACCCTGATCTCAAGCCCCAGCACCTCGTTCCAGCAACGGGCGTCTTGCATTGCCAGATTGATAATTCAGATTCCCCTGATTTCCACAGAGTTGTGCAAAAGCCTGTTCAAAAGACGGCACACTACCTCTGCCACCGCTGAAACTACGGTAGTTTCACCTGATTGCACAGAACGCGTGCAACCATTGGTTACGCCTTCGATGACACATCAACTCCCGGTGAACATGACAAGCCACGTCCGCCGGTTCAACGGTGTCCACCGGAATTCTTTTGATCTTGAGGTAAGCTGAGAAGCGCCGACACTGCCGCAAATGGTTTTTCACTGTGTTGGGTTGAAGGCCTTTGCCACACAGATATTCTTCCATCTGCATCACCAGCGGGTCTGTCTGCACTGGGGATGGCCACTGTCCCTGAATCCACCTCAAGAAGAGGCGTACGGGCATCCGTTACGAAACGCTGTTCCGGGACAAACGGTGGGGGCGCTGGATGCTCTTAATGGCAAGGAGTACGGGCACATGCTTCGACGGGCCATAGATCTTGGTGGATTCCACCAAGTCATCTTTATCTGCCATGCGCCGCTCGTGTGGGAACTCGCGGACGCCATTCTTTCCGTCAGAGGTGGGTGTGTGGTCATCGGCGACCGGGGAGCGGCTGTTACCGTTGAATCCCCCCATCCGGCGCGCCACTCGACCCCGCTATTATCGCCTAATCCAGAGAATCGAGTGTGCCACTTGTGACTCAGGTTTCGCCGGAATGAAGAGCCCAATCGAAAATATGGTCGAGGAGATCATTTGGTCTTGGGCGGGCAAATCTCAGGTGGATATTTCTTGCGTAGACACCGCCGTCTCTCGCGTGCTCCAGCTCAGCCATACCAAAAGGATTCGAGAATCGTGTCCATCTAGTTCGTTTTCAGGCGAATTCTGTGTTTGAATTCGCGTGTGCCAAACTATGTGCTCTGAAACACTCTGCCGAAACCCTGGCGAGGTCTACGGCAAGAGTTTCCCAACGCGGCTGACCTTGCTCGAGTGCAACCACCCCCTTGCTGGACCTGTCTTCCAGGCGGAGGGAGCAGTTCAAGCATTTTCAGAGAGAGGTGATTGTGCCGAGGCACACCGATACCACGCCCGGGAGTGAACGAGGGTCCAGTCTGGGGAGTTCGGAGATCCTGTACCGATGTTTTCATCCTCTGGCAGTTGCAAACAATGCTGGCGGCTGTGGCCCCAGGTGGAAACGTCGTGCGGATGAAGCTCTCGCCCATCACACCCATCGCTTTAAATAAGAAAACGTCCACTGGCGAAGGGGTAATGACTATACGGTCAAGTGGTAGCCGAAGGCGCGGGCGGCTTCGACGGCCTCGTGACGGCTCACTGCCTCCACCTGCTTCATGATGCGGTGCATATGATTCTTGATGGTAGACTCCGAGAGGTTCATCTGCGAAGCGATCTCCTTATTCGTTAAGCCTTTGGCGACAAAAGAAAGAAGCTGCTGTTGACGCATCGTGAGGCCGGGCAGGGATCTTCGCTTAATCTGGGCCGACGTCTCACGGGCAAGTCGGGCCACAGCATGAAAGAGCGCAAGGCACATCCGGGGAGGACAGACGGCCTCCCCCCGGGCCGCGGCACGCACGGCTGTAACTACGTCGCTCGCCGAGGCGTCGTTCAGCAAGTAACCCGAAATCCCGGAGCGAACCGCCAGGAGGAATTTCCCTTCGTTCTCTTCCATCCCGATCAGCACGACCCCCATTGTGCCGGCCGCCTCTCGTCCATCGAGGAGGCGGGCGCCGAGCGGCGACAGCATCTGAAGATCATCCAGCACAAGGATATCGCACTGCGAATCAAGAACGTCAATGGCTTCGGTAGAAGAGCCTTGCCCAACCACGGCCAAATCAGACCGTTTGCGAAACAGGCGAACCAGTGTCTCGCGAACGAGGCGGTTCTCGATCAGCAGGAACACTCGCGTCGGGTCGTCGGGGAGCCTGTTTTCCGACACGGTCTTTCTCCTACGCTGTAAGTTCCATCCGCCAAAAGCCCCAGGGTCAGCGGAAGCAAGCCGTAGTTTAGGTCGCGAGGACAAAAAGTATAGTAAGCCTTTGCTCTGTTGTCAAGAGGAATTAATGTTGTATAATTCAATAGCGTACATCCCACCCTGCTGAATACCCTCAGTTACTCCATGTGTACCACAGGCTTGGAGACGACAGAGGAAAGCTGATGCAGAGCGTTTTGGTGGTGGGAGTCGGGCGCTACGAAACCTCGCCTGCTTTTCAGGCGCCGTTCGCCCGGGGTGCGTGTGCGCGGCCTGGAAGCCAAGCGGCTCGGCCCGATTCCCGCCGCGTTACGGGCCCTCGAAATGAGTTCGGGTGAGAAGAAGACATCAAGCTTCACCCGACACCAAAGTGCGTTAGTCCGAAATTAGTACTTGATTGAACTGGATTAGTACTTGCAGGTTAGACCGTTTTAGGTACTCCCTCATAGTACATCTTTGAACCTTTTCCGAATGCCGCTTGCGGGTTGATACTTACGCCCGTGGAGAGCGTCATGGAAAAGCCTATTCGGGTTCTGGTAGCGAATCGTCCCCGCCTGATGCGTGAGCTGATTCTCACGACGTTATTAGATCAGCCCGACATCGAAATTGTCGGCGAAGTGGCGGATGAGGCCGACATCCCGGTGAGTGTGGAAAAAACGAACCCGGACGTCATCGTTATTGCCCAAGACAAGTTGGGGGAGCGGCCTACCATCTGTGATGCCGTGCTTCGTCAACGGCCAGACTTACGAATCATTGCTGTCGCGCCACACCATGACTACTCGGTTCACTATTGGGCATCCCTCGACATTCACTCGCACGACTTCGAGGCCTCGGAAGAGGCCATCCTGGGTGTTCTTCGAACCAAGGTCAGCTCGATTTGCGGCTTGGCGTGAATTCTCCCGGCCTGGCAAGGAGCAAGAATGCTGCGCATGCAAAGTTTCTTCCCAGGGAGCCTCGCGATTTGCGGGGTCGATCGTCCGCCCGGTGCTCATGCACGCACCCGACGGATCCTCACTCGAGCACTCTGTACGCTCCTTCTTGCGTTCGCCGGCGCGTCCACCGCGCCCGCCCAAGGCCAGGAAAGACCGGAAAGACAGGAAAGGCAGGAAAGGCAGGAAGGGCCGGATCGGCAGGAACGGGTCGCGGATTGGGCCACGGATAGCCTCGAACTAGTTTCAGCCTCGCCCGAGCAGATCCGGAATGTGCTGGCTAAAGATCCCGGCCTTATGGTCGAGCTAAAACGCCTAATGGCCAAACAGGCCATCGACAAGGGGCAAATAGTCGGAGAGCAGGAGTTGGCGGATGCCGCCATCCTGGATCGCCTGGCAACCGACACACGCTTCCGCGCTCTGGCCACGCGCCTGTTACAGCGGTACGGCTACCTGACGCCGCAGCTCAATCCCCAATCGCCTTCGGGAAAAGAAGAGGACCTGGAGTTGAAAGCTAGGGCGGCGCGGGTGGCCCGTGCCACAACAGAGTTGGGGCCTGAATCGGGGACTCCCGAGGCGGCGAGCAGACCCGCACCACCCCCCAACCCTGCCTCGCCCGTGCAGCCGGGAACAGAGACACTCCCCCCTGACCTGACTAGCCCCACGCTGATCGCGGCCAGTGCCGTTTCCACTACCGGCCCAGCGAAGTTCAACGCGCAGTCCGGTTCGCTTCGGTCCGAAGACCTCGCCGATGTTACGGGAGGGATGCCTGCTGTTCTCCCCGAATTCCCACTGAGGCAGTCGCCACGCTCCGTTGTATCGCCGCGCGAGCCGAAGGCAAGTGTGAGCCCCGAGCCGGTTGAGATGGTGAGTTCGCCCAATCCTTACGCTGATATACCCTCGCTCTACGATCTCTACATGCAAGCCGCGCCGCGCACGGGGCGTCTTGAGCGCTTTGGCCTCGAGGTGTTTCGCCGCGACCCCGGCAGCCTAGGGATTCCCATGGACCTTCCCGCTGGCCCGGAGTACGTCCTCGGTCCGGGCGATGGATTGACCATTGATCTATGGGGAGGCGTTTCGCAGCGGCTGTTCCGAACCGTAGACCGCGAAGGCCGTCTGTCATTGCCGGAGGTGGGGCCACTGCTGGTGAGCGGCAAGACGCTCGGCGAGGTGCAGGAGGTCGTACAACGCATTCTGCGGGCACAGTTCCGAGACGTTTCCGCCGATCTTTCCCTGGGTCGCCTGCGCACCGTGCGCGTCTACGTAGTGGGTGAGGTGGCATCACCTGGCGCCTACGACATCAGCTCACTTTCGACCCCGCTCAACGCCTTGTTTGCCGCCGGTGGCATCACCGCGCGTGGGTCGCTACGCCATCTGCGCCACTCTCGTGGCCGACAGCTCGTCGAGGAGGTGGACGCCTACGACCTGCTGCTGCACGGCATCCGCGGCGACCTGAAGAATCTTGAGAACGGCGACACGCTGCTGGTGCCTCCGGTTGGCCCGCAAATGAGCGTGGACGGCATGGTGCGCCGCCCGGCGGTTTATGAACTGCGGGACGAGACGAATCTCTGGGAGGCGCTCGATCTGGCCGGAGGGGTCCTTCCCGCGGCGGCACTGCGTCACATAGAAGTCCAGCGGCTTGACGCGCATGAGACGCGCACCATGCTGAGTGTCAACCTGGACGAGACAGGCGATCCCCGAGCGGTTCGCCGCCAGCTCGCCTCGTTTGGAGTACGGGATGGTGATGAAGTGCACATCTTCCCGATTGCTCCTTACAATACCGCCGACGTCTACCTCCAGGGACACGTCCTGCGGCCGGGGCGATATGCCTACACTCCCGGCATGCGTTTCACCGACCTCTTGGCCTCCTACCAGGATCTTCTTCCCGAGCCCGCCGAGCACTACGCGGAGATTGTCCGCCTGCGCCAGCCGGACTGGCGGCCGGTAGTGGAAAGCGTCGATTTGGCGGCAGCGCTGGCCAATCCACAGGCGTCGCCGAAGCTCGCGCCGCTCGACACGGTTCACATCTTCGGCCGGTATGACCTGGAGTCCGCTCCGGTGGTGTGGCTCTCCGGGGAGGTGCGCACCCCGGGACAGTACCGCACCTCCGGCCAGATGCATTTGCGTGATGCGGTTTATCAGGCCGGAGGGTTACTGCCGGATGCGGCGCTTGATTCAGCGCAACTGTTCCGCGCTCAGCGGGACGGCTCGGTGAGAATCTTGAACGTGAATCTTGCTGCCGCGCTCGATGCCGACCCGCTCGAGAACGTCCTCGTGCAGCCGCGTGACCGGATCATCGTGCACCGCAGCCTGTATCGTGTGGACCCACCCAGTGTGTACATCCGGGGAGAAGTAGCCAATCCCGGCCGCTATCCCCTCGCCGAGAATATGCGAGTCGCGGATCTGCTGCGTGCGGCGGGGGGTCCAAAACGCAGCGCCGACCTCAAGAATGGCGACCTGACGCGGTACTACGCGGTGAGCGGCGCCACGCCGGGGGGCGAGCACCAGAGCGTGGATCTCACGGCTGTACTCCATGATACGAGCCTGAACTTTCCCCTCAAGGATGGCGACGTCCTCGGCGTGCCGCAACTGCCCAGGTGGAACGATCTGGGTGCAGCCGTCACCGTGAGCGGCGAATTCAGGAATCCCGGCGTTTATGGGATCCGTCCGGGCGAACGTCTGAGCTCCGTCTTGAAGCGCGCCGGAGGCCTGCTCCCGACGGCCTATCCGCAGGGAGCCATCTTTTTGCGCACTTCAGTCCGTGAACTTCAGGAGAAGAGCCGGCAAGAACTTATCCAGCGCATCGAGCAGGAAGGCGCGACGGTGAAGACCTCCCTGACGACCTCTGCTTCGGAACAGGCGCAGCTCGCGCAAGAAGCTGCGCAACAGCAACAGCGCGCCCTGGAGGCACTGCGGCGCGCGCCTGCTTCCGGGCGACTGGTAATCCGGCTGCATCCGGGCCTGAGGGGATTTGAAAATTCATCGCAGGACATCGAACTGCGCGATGGCGATACGCTCGATATCCCCAAGCGACCGGGCATGGTTCTGGTAGTCGGGCAGGTCTATAACACCAATGCCATAACCTACACGGCGGGTAAGAACGCCGGCTGGTATCTCTCCCAGGGTGGCGGCGCCACGCGACTGGCAGACAAGGGCGCCATCTTCATAGTGCGCGCGGACGGAGAGATAACGAGCCGCCACCAAGGAGGATGGTGGTCCACCAACGTGCTCTCCTCGGCGGTTCGCCCTGGCGACACGATTGTGGTACCGGAGCGGCCGGTTATCGGCGACAGCCGCTGGAAAAATATCATAGCGCTGGCACAGATAGCGGAGGCAGGGGCGATTACGGCCGCGATCATTCCCTGAGTGGGAAGCCGTATCGGGAGGCGATGCAGCTTCTCGGTGGTACGTGGGCGTTTCCCGGATTGGCTCCGGACGCCCAAAACACGCTGACGGCGTCCTTGCGACTGACTTCCTGGCCTGAGTGGTGGGGCTCGAGAGAATGAAACAGGACCGATAGCAATGAAGGGACCAGTTCCAAAAACCTCGGCCGGACTTTCAGACCTCGAAGCTCCGCCCTCGGTGGGCCCGGAAAACGGCGACGTTATGGCGGGCGAGCAGACGGCGCAGCAGGGTTTCCGCGAGCCCGCGCCTCATAAACAGACCGTTGCGAGCCTGCGTCTGCTCTGGGAGAGTCGCCGGTTCTTGGGGCGCGTCACCAGTGCTGGCCTGCTGCTTTCTATGCTCATGGCGTTTCTCATCCCCAGCCGTTATCAGTCCGTGGCGCGTTTGATGCCGCCCGATAACCAGTCAGGTTCCGGCCTCGCCATGGCCGCGGCGGCTCTTTCCGGAGGTGCGGCTGGGCTCGGAGGGGTGGCGGGCGACCTTCTGGGTCTGAAAAGCACCAGCGATCTCCTGGTTGGCATCCTCAACAGCCGCACCGTGGAAGACACCCTCATCCAGCGGTTTGACTTAAGAAAGGTCTATGGAGCCCGCCGGATGGAGGATGCGCGCAAGGTTTTGGCGGCCCAGACCGAAGTTTCAGTAGATCGCAAGAGCCAGATCATCACGATTAGTGTGACCGATAAGAACCCCCAGAAAGCGGCGGCGATGGCCCAAGTCTACGTGGAAGAACTGAACCACACATTGGCCGAGGTGAGCACGTCCTCAGCGCGCCGCGAGCGGATTTTCCTGGAAGGGCGTTTGCAAGCCGTCAACCAGGATTTGGAAACTGCTGAGAAAGAGTTTAGCCAGTTTGCGAGTAAGAACACGGCGATTGACATCAAGGAGCAGGGTAGGGCCATGGTCGAGGCGGCAGCGACTTTGCAAGGACAACTCATTGGCGCACGGTCAGAACTCGAAGGGCTAAGGCAGTTTTACGCGGACAGCAACATCCGTGTGCGCTCCATGCAAGCACGCGTTGGCGAGTTGCAAAATCAACTCAGCAAGGTCGGCGGAAAAGACGAGAGTACTTTTCCGGAGAAGGCGGCGCCGGGCGATTCGCTGTATCCCTCGATCAGGAAACTGCCCATGCTCGGCGTCCCTTACGCCGACCTGTACCGCAAGACCAAAGTTCAGGAAGCCGTGTTCGAGACGCTGACTCAAGAGTACGAACTGGCCAAGGTGCAAGAAGCGAAAGAAATTCCCACGGTCAAGGTGCTCGATTCACCAAACGTTCCCGAAAGGAAATCATCTCCACATCGCGCCCTAATCACCTTGATGGGGACAGCCTTGGCCTTCTCGTGCGGAGTAACTTGGGTGTTTGGCCGCAAGATGTGGGAGAACACGGACCCTAACGATCCGGGCAAGGTGCTGGGTCAAGAGGTTTACGTTTCCGTCAAGCGGGCGATACCCTGGGCTTCCCGAAATGACTCTGGGCCTTATACATCAAGCAGCAAGCCGACGGGGCATGTTGATCCATCGAGCGCTAAGGAAGAAACCAGCAAGTAGCACGGGAACGTACTGTATCTAGTTTAATTTGAACAGGTTACGTCGAAAATGCCCTTGTGGGTGACGGGGCGAAGCTGCGGAGGCAGGTGACAGGTTTTAGGTGTCAAGTGTGGGGACCCCGGACTCCGGACTTTTTCCTTAGGATAATGATGGATCATTTGGAACCCCAACTTATTACGAATGGCTCGTCGCTGGCCACTAGCCACTCGTCACTGAAGTTGTGGTATGCCGCCTACACTTGCGCAAACCACGAGAAGCGTGTCGCCGAGCAACTTTCCGAACGATCGGTGGAGCACTTCCTTCCCCTGTATGAATCAGTCCGCCGCTGGAAGGACCGCCGGGTGAACCTCCAGATGCCGCTCTTCCCCGGCTATGTGTTCGTCCGCCTCGATTTACGCCACCGGTTGCGCGTCTTGGAAATCCCCAGCGTGGCCAATCTTGTCAGCTTCGGCGGGACTCCCGCCGTGCTGCCGGACGCCGAAATTGAGGTGCTGCGAACAAGTTTGGCGAGCCGCGTTCGTGCCGAACCCCATCCCTACCTGACGGTGGGACGGCGGGTAAGGGTGAAGGCGGGGCCACTGGCGGGATTGCAGGGACTTCTGGTGAAGAGGAAAAATCGGGCGCGGTTTGTGGTGACCGTGGAACTGATCCAGCGGGCCATGGCAGTGGAAATCGACGAGGCCGACATCGAGGTGGGCTGATCTCGCCATCGCGACGGGTGCTCTCGTCGCGGGTCTATGATCCTGGCGTTCCTGTGACACCGGCTCGGGACACCACGTTTTCAGGAGCAAGCTGCTCGCGCGGATCCAACCCAGATGACCTTTATTGAGGAGAGGATAGACTAAGATGCATCGGAATCCTAGAGCCATCCAGGTCGTCATCTTATGCGGCGGGATGGGAACTCGCCTACGTGAAGAAACGGAATTCCGCCCCAAGCCGCTGGTCGAAATCGGCGGCAAGCCCATTCTCTGGCACATCATGAAGATCTACTCCCGCTTTGGTTTCAAAGAATTCGTCCTCTGCCTTGGGTACAAGGGTTACATGATCAAGGAGTATTTTTTGAATTACCGGATGAAGCAGAGCGACTTTACGCTCTGTCTTGATGCTCCTGACCGACTGCGCTTCCATAACGCCAATGGCCAAGAAGACTGGGCGATCACTTTTGCAGAAACCGGTGCAGATGCCATGACCGGGGCACGCGTGAAGCGCATCGAAAAGTACATTAACGGTGACAACTTCATGCTCACATATGGGGACGGTCTAGCGGACCTGGATGTTTCTGAATTGTGGCGTTTCCATCACGAAAACGGCAAGATCGGTACCGTTACCGGCGTCAGGCCCAAGTCACGGTATGGTGAACTCTCGGTGCTCGACGGTCGGGTGAGGCAGTTCAGCGAGAAACCGCAGGTTAAGGAAGGGTATATCAGTGGGGGATTCTTTGTTTTCAAACGCAATTTTTTCAATTACTTGCAGGACGATGATAGGTGCGTACTCGAGAGCGAACCCTTGGAGCGATTGACAAAGGAAGGGCAGTTGATGAGCTACATGCACACCGGTTTTTGGCATTGTATGGATACTTACCGCGACTATGTGGGGCTGAACGATATGTGGAAACAGAATCCCCCCTGGAGAATCTGGCACAAGTGACGGCAGATATGAGTTTTTGGACAGAACGGCGAGTGTTGGTTACCGGAGCGACAGGGATTGTGGGTTCCTGGGTGACCAAGGATTTATTGGCGCGCGGCGCCTACGTGGTGGCTTTCGTCCTGAATGACGACCCGCAATCGGAGTTTTATCGAAGCGGTGCAGACCATCACGTGAGCGTCGTCAACGGTCAACTTGAGGACTTTCGGGCCGTGGAACGAGCGATCTTGGCCCACGAAGTCGACACGGTAATCCACCTGGGTGCGCAGGCCATTGTGAGTGTTGCTTACCGCTCACCTCTGGCCACCCTGGAGACGAATGTCCGGGGCACATGGAATCTGCTGGAGGCCTGCCGTCTGCATCCGGATTGGGTGAAAAGCGTCGTCGTGGCGTCCAGCGATAAGGCTTATGGAGAGCTGGAGCAGCTTCCCTACACCGAAGAAATGCCGCTCGTAGGGCGCCAACCGTACGAAGTTTCCAAGAGTTGCGCCGACCTGATTTCGCAAGCCTATTACCACACTTATCGCCTGCCGGTGGCCATTGCGCGTTGCGGCAACATTTATGGCGGAGGGGACCTCAACTGGACCCGCATTGTGCCGGGGACGATCCGTGCACTTCTTCGCAGGGAGTCTCCACTCATCCGCAGCGATGGGAATTACATTCGCGATTATATTTACGTCAAGGACGTCTCGTGCGCGTACCTGACACTCGCTGAACAACTGGCTTCGGGGAAAGTGCAAGGAGAAAGCTTCAATTTTAGTCCGGAGTCGCGAGTGAAAGTCCTGGAGATCGTCAACAAGATAAGACAACTCATGAAGTGCGAGCACATTCAGCCCACGGTGCTGGCCACGGCCAAGGGCGAAATTCGCAATCAATATCTTTCCTCGGCCAAGGCCGCTGAAGTCCTGGGATGGAAGCCAACCTACACGCTGGAAGCGGGGTTGAGCGAAACCGTTGATTGGTACGCGAGATTTTGGGAGAGCGATGCAAAGGGAAAACCCGCGGCCTGACTTTTAGGTGGGACAAGGCTCGCCAAGAGTCGGAAGTACCTACCGGCTCGACGGGACACAGACAAATTGTCGTCAAGCCAGGCGGGAAAAGGGCAGCGCAGTTAACCTGTGAAAGATCCAAAGCCGTCTATGGAAATCAGGCCCCTCAAGTTGCCCGGAACTTATGAGATTCTCTTGCAGCCCCGGGGGGACGAGCGCGGCTATTTCATGCGGGTCTACGACGCGAAAACCTTCCGCACCGAGGCCTTGACGACCGAATGGTTTCAGGAAAATCAGGCTTTCTCTTCTCGCAAAGGGGTGGTTCGCGGGCTGCATTTTCAGCGGCCTCCCTCTACAGAAACCAAGCTGGTCCGGGCAGTTTTCGGCGCGGTGTTAGACGTTTTCGTTGACCTGCGCCGGGGATCAAAGTCCTACGGCCAGTGGGACGCCGTCAAATTAACGTCCAAAGACCCTAAAGCCCTCTACATTCCCCGGGGATTTGCGCACGGGTATTGCACGCTGAGTGATGAGTCGTTAGTATTGTACAAAGTCGATTCCTGCTACGCACCGGACGCCGAAGGGGGCATCCGTTGGAACGACCCTGACCTAGCAATCCCGTGGCCGGTCGAGAACCCCATCGTTTCTGCCAAAGACTCAAAGTGGCCCTTACTTCGTGAGTTCGTAACGCCGTTTGTTTAGGCAGGTGACTCTTGCAAGTTCGACTTTTTAAGCCGTCTGTAGGTGAAGAGGAACTTGCGAACATCCGCGCTGTATTCGAGCGCGCCTGGCTGGGTCTGGGTCCCACCGTCGTCCAATTTGAAAACGAATGGAGTAAATACATTGGGGCCAAGACCTCGGTGGGCACGAACTCGGCGACTGCCGCACTCCATCTCTCCTTGACCGCGTTCGGATTTAAGCCAGGGAAGAAAGTGCTGATCCCGGCGGTTACGTTTGCTTCCACGGCCACAGCCGCACTTTACAATCAACTCGAACCGGTTTTTGTGGATGTAGAGGAAGATACGCTTTCTATCAGCTTGAGCGACCTCGAGCGCAAAATCACTCCGGACTGCGTCGCGGTGATGTCTGTGCACATGGGCGGGCATCCTGTACCGATGGAGGAACTCACGGACCTTGCCACGCGACACCACTTGGCGGTTATTGAAGATTGTGCCCATTGCGCGGGGGGCAGCTACCGGGGAAGAAAGCTCGGCATGTGGGGAGACATCGGTTGCTTCAGCTTTGAGGAAAAGAAGTCCATGACCACCGGTGACGGCGGAATGCTGTCGTCAAATCAGCCGGATTTGATTGAACCGCTCCGCGCCCATCGCTGGGTGGGCATTGATAAGGATACGTGGAAACGGGCGGCGGGGTATACCAGCCCCGAAACCTTGGACGCGCGGCATTGGTACTACGAGATTAGCGTGCTCGGGTATAAGTACAATATGAATGACCTGATGGCGGCCATCGGCTTGGCACAGCTTAAGAAGCTGGACGGCATGAATGCTCGCCGGCGGGTGATCATTCAGCGCTACCTGGACGGCATTCGGGATTGCAAGCAGATCAGGCCTCTGCTGCCTTACAGTCTGGAAGGTTCTTCCTACTGGACTTTTGGGGTGCGCTGCGACCGCCGCGATGAACTTATTCTTCATTTGAAGAAAAAAAGGATTGCCACAGGGGTGCACTACATGCCCATCCCCATGCACCCTCTCTTCAAGAAGTATGACCGTGACATTTCGGTGGCCAAACGGGTCTGGCAAACGATGATTACGCTTCCGCTCTTCCCGGATCTAACGGATGCAGAAGTCGATTACGTAGTAGAAGCGCTGCACGAGTTTGAGTGCCATTAGACTTGTAGGAAGCCGTACGTTGAGTCCTGTGAAGACGACATGACCGACCACCCAAGCCCCCGTAGGACGGGCAGTGAGCAACTGTCACGGACACTCTTTTCGCAAATGGCGACCATCCGCCGCGTCGAAGAGAGGTTGCTACAACTGTTTTCCGAGGGGTTGCTGAATGGCACCGTTCACACCTGCATCGGCCAGGAGGCATGTGCTGTTGGGGTAGTTAACGCCCTGTCCAAATCGCAGGACATCATCTTCTCCAATCACCGAGGACACGGGCACTTTCTCGCCTATTGCGACGACGTGGAAGGATTGATTGGGGAGTTAATGGGGCGGAGCACTGGAGTGTGCGGAGGAATTGGAGGCAGCCAGCATTTACACAAGGACAACTTTTACTCGAACGGCATCCTCGGAGGCATTGTCCCGGTCGCCACGGGTATGGCATTTGCGGAGAAACGAAAGCAGACGGGTTCGATCGTCACCGTCTTCATCGGTGATGGGGCCTTTGGAGAAGGCGTTGTCTATGAATCCCTGAATATTGCAGCCTTGTGGAAACTCCCTACCCTTTTTGTAGTTGAGAGCAACGGCTATGCCCAGAGCACTCCCACCTATCTCGAGCATGCCGGTCGGCTGGAAGCGCGCGCCGAGCCGTTCGGCATTCCCATTCGTGTGCTCGAGGCAAGTGATCCCCGCTGCGTTTACGATGCGGCGTGTGAGATGATCGGAGGTGTACGGCGCGAATGCCGGCCAGGCCTGCTCTTCTTGCAAACGTATCGTCTGAGTCCGCATAGCAAAGGGGACGATACGCGCGATCCCTCTGAGATCGAAGAACACCGCCGGCGTGATCCACTGGCCTTGCTGCGGGGGAAGTTGGACCCGGCTTGGCGCGAGAGTATCGAGGCACAAATTACGGAGCGGGTGGATCGTGCGATTGCAGCCGCGCAGCAGGCTCCCTGGGTGGGATTGTGACCCGGAAAGGGTCGAAAACGACATGACCTATCTGCAAAGCCTGCGAAACGCGCTCCACGAGGCCTTCGCGAAAGACTCGCGGGTGCATTTGATCGGGGAGGATGTTCTTGATCCTTACGGGGGTGCTTTCAAGGTCACGGCGGGGCTCCAGGCGAAATATCCGGACCGGGTTCTGACGACACCCATCAGCGAGGCTGCTTTGATTGGGATGTCGACCGGCATGGCCTTGCGGGGACTGCTGCCTGTCGTCGAGATCATGTTTGGTGATTTTCTTCTATTGGGAGCGGATCAAATCGTTAATCACGCCACTAAATTTGCCTCCATGTACAACGGCGAGGTGCGCGTCGCCAGCGTGATCCGAACACCGATGGGGGCAGGGCGGGGCTACGGACCTACCCATAGTCAGTCCCTGGAAAAGATGTTTCTGGGGGCCCCAAACCTCACGGTAGTTTCCCCCACTCATGCGCACGACCCCGGCGCCCTTCTGCTTCACGCAATTCTCGATGATCACGGTGTGGTGTTGTTTATTGAGCACAAACTTCTCTATCCCCTGGCACTGGTCGAGTCCGGCAAGCTACTGAGTATGGAGGAGGCAGTTGAGCCCAATGGGTACGGCACGGTACTGCTGAAGAACTACCAAGCCGGCGCCCCGGATGTCACGCTGATCGCCTATGGCGGCACGAGCCGCATCTGCGTCCCGGTGATGGAACAACTGGCGGCGGAAGAGGTGCGGATTCTCGCGGCCTTCCCCGCCAGCCTCAAGCCCCTGCCGGTGGCCACCCTGAGGAAAGCCGCAGAGGAAACCGGGCGCGTGGTTATCGTGGAGGAGGGGACTGAGGGCTTCAACTGGGGCAGCGAAGTAGCCACCGCATTGTATGAATCACTCTGGCGCAGGTTACAAGTACCGATCAAACGGGTCGCCAGCCGAGATAGCGTTCTGCCGGCAGCGAAGTGGATGGAGGAGAAGGTGATGGTGAGGGCGGATAGCGTGCAGGCAGCGATTTTGGAGGTCATGCAATGAGCACGCTCATCAGGCTGCCCTTGGTGGCCCCGAATGAGGAATCTGCCACCATCGTGCGGTGGCGAAAAGCTTCGGGTGAGCTGGTGCGGAGCGGGGAACCCGTATGTGAAATCGAGACCACCAAAGCCGTGGTCGAAATTGAGGCTCCGGCAGGGGGCTACTTGCGGCAGATCGTGCCCGAGGGCAAATCGTTGCGCGTGGGTGAACCCCTGGCCGCGCTGACCGCCACAGCCGACGAAGACCTCGCGCCACTCCTCGCGGTGGCCCCCGCGACGGTATCGGAGTCCACCCGCCGCTGGACCCGAAAAGCAGAAATTATGGCGCGGCGTATGCAAGTTGACTTGGAGAAGCTGGCGGCAAAACATCCAGGAATAACCATCTGTGAATCAGAAGTCATGGCGGCAGGCAAGGAGGCTCCTGCCGAAATCGACCGCTTGGAACGCGTCCTGGTCCTGGGTGGCGCTCTAGGCGGCAGTGCGATACTGGTTTTGGACGCCCTGGCGCGCATCCCCACGAAACGGGCGATAGGCGTTCTGGACCGTGATCCCGCGACGCATGGGAGCATTATTCTGGGTATCCCCGTCGTGGGTTCCACGAGCCAAGCGGAGGAACTGCGGGAAAAGGGCTTCTATGATTCGGCGGTCATTGCGTTCAACGCCAACCTCCGGGAGCGGGCTTTACTCTTTGAGAAACTTACTGCCCGCGGCATACCCTTCACGAACGTCGTGGATGTCACCGCGGATGTGCGGCTGAATGCCCGGCTGGGAACGGGCAATGTCATCCTGGCAACCTGCCATATCGGTCCCTTTGCGGTAGTGGGTGACAACAACTTCCTCAGTACAGCTTGCTGTATCGAGCACCACTGCCGCTTGGGCAGTCACTGTGCTTTTGGGCCCCATGTGGCCTTTTCCGGACGCGTTACGGTAGGGAATCAGGTGAGATTCGGGATGATGATCGGGATTGAGCCCGACGTTACCATCGGCGATGAGGCGGTGATCGCCTCCGGCTCCATCCTGACCCGCAACGTTCCCGATCACACCACCGTCAAGGTGCACTCGAATTACAGCCTGCGATCCCGGCAGGAGGCCAGCGACCAGGCGTCAGGATAACATGGCGATCCGGATCTTTTGCGCCACCGCTCTTTGGCGGCAGTTTCTGAGTATGCCGCAACGCTCCGACACTGTTTGGTAATGAAATCCCGTTTGCGGACACCCAGCGGATGCCGAGCTGGAGAGCACGCTTGCGTGCTTTAGCTCGGCCGAGTTTTTCAACCATGTCCAAGCTTTCCAGAAACATCATCTTCAACCTGACGGGCCAAAGCTGTCTTATGGCTCTCGGGTTCGTCGCTGTGCGGTATATCTTGCGGGGATTGGGGGCGGATGCCCTGGGAATCATCTATTTTGCGCTTACCGCAAGTAGCGTAATCTCTGCCATGTTGGATCTGGGCATCGGGTCAAGCGCCATCCGGGAAATCTCACGCTGTGTGACGAGCGAACCCGAGTATGTTACCGAGTTTGTTCGCACCGGATCATCGTTCTTTTGGAGCACCTACATAGTGTTGGCACTGGCGCTCTTTCTGGGCGCCCCCGCGATCGTCGGCCACTGGTTAAAGCTGAAAACATTGGACTCCGAAACTGCCATTCGCGTTCTGAGAGTCATAGGAATTGCCTCCCTGGTAGCATTGCCGCGGACTTTGTACGTGGGTGTTTTGCGGGGACTCCAACGCATGGAGTTCAACAACTTGATTGATGTGGCCGCATCCGGCCTGCAACAGTTTGGCACGATTGCAATTCTCCTGCTGGGAGGAGGCTTGCTTCGCGTCGTGCATTGGTTTGCGATTTGTTATTTTGCGAGCATCGCGGCGTATGTGGTGACTTGCTCGAGGCTTTTGTCACCTGGGGCGATGGTTCCCGGCTTCTTCCGAGCCGTAGTCAAGAAGAATTTCAACTTCGCTTCGAATATGGCTGCCACATCTGTTCTGAGTGTAATCGAGAGCCAGGCGGATAAAGTCATCGTCAGCAAGTTATTGCCGATCGGGATGTTCGGCTATTATGGTGTAGCATACGCAGCGGTCTCAAAGGGCATGCTGATCACGGGTTCGATTGCCGACGCGGCTTTACCTTCCTTCTGCGAATTACACGGAATGGGGAGCACGAAAACTCTCTTATCGCAGTATAGCAAGCTTCAGGATCTCTTGTGCTTCATAACCATGCCCATCTTTGCAGCCGTCCCGTTTGCCGCCTTACCCGTTTTCGGCTTCGTGCTGAACGCTGAAGCCGCCCGCCTGCTTATGCTGCCCACGACCTTTCTTTGCCTTGGGTTCTATTTGAACAGCACATTACATGCAGCCCACCTGTTTTCCCTCGCGGCGGGGAGGCCTGATATTTCGGCACGATTCAATCTCTACGCTCTCTTCGTGGTTCCGACAGCAGCGATCCTTCTCATCCACTTTCTTGGTTTGATTGGAGCGGGGCTTTCCTGGGTGGTCTACAACCTGTTTTCTTATGGGTACGCCATCCCGCGTATCTGTGCCGAATGCGGACTTGGAATCACCCCCCTCAAGTGGTACGCACATGTTTCCCGATTTCTCGGCCCCGGCGCCGTTATCTATGGCTTGGCGTGGTTTTTTTGCAGAACCATCGGTCATAGCTCCATCGCGGCTTTGATCCTGGGCTATGTGCTGGCTTCTTTAGTCTTTGTGTGTGGGTCTTTTCTGTTTATTGGAACTGATCTGCGAAGCACTTTCCAAGGCCTGGCTAGAAGCTTTCGGGCGAAGTATGCCGAGGTGTTCTGATTGAGTATTTCCGACTCAAGACCATTGATCACAACCGTCGTTCCAACTTACCGCCGGCCAAGACTCCTGCGGCGGGCGGTAGCGAGCATATTGGCGCAAACCTACCCGCATTTTCGAGTGTGCGTGTACGACAATGCGTCTGGAGACGAGACTGCGGGCGTGGTGGAGGAGTTTCGCAGAGAGGATTCCCGGGTAGTATACTTCCCCCGCCCAAAGAACATCGGCATGTCAATGAATTTTATGGATGGCGCCGCTCGCGTGGAAACGCCCTTCTTTTCGTTCCTGGCCGATGATGATCTGATGCTTCCGCATTTTCTCGAGACCGCTTTGGCAGGATTCCAGCGGTACCCGGAAGCAGCGCTCTCGATCCTTCCCACACTCTGCATGAGTCCGGGCGGCCTTATTATTCTTGCCACGAACCTGCAATGGCGCGAGGGCCTGCTCCTGCCTCCGTGCGGGATGTTGTCTACCGTGCAGCTTGGGAACCCCGGCTTGCAGGCTATGCTAATTCGGAAAGCCGTGTGGGATGAGTTCGGAGGATTTGATGAAGCGACCTATCCCGGCGAGGAGTACGACTTTGATTTGCGCGTGATGGCTCGCTTGCCGGTCGTCGTTTCCAAGAAGCCGGGAGCCATCCAGGCCGTGCACGGCGGCGCATTCACTGCCGCGGGAGGACTTAACTGCGTTTGGCCTTCCATGCCGCGGATCATCAATAAACTTGCTCAAAATACGGATCTGCAGCCCGCGAGCAGGCAGCAGGCCATTGAAATACTCGAGAACTGGATGAAGAGGGCTCTTTTTACGAGAGGCGTCATGAAATCTATCAGTTGCGGCGAATGGGAGAATGCGCAAAGGGCAGCGGATATCTTGGTACAGGAATGTCCGCAGTCGCGCGCCGCGCGAACCATTCGATGGGCCACTGCGGTTTGCCGGAGGTTGCCCGGCAGGTCCTTCATTGTGCGTGCGCTCTTTGCTTTGAGAGCTTTGAGAGCCGGCGGAAAAATCATGCGTAATCTTGGCCTGCAGTGGCGCTTCCGATCCTATTCGAGGTTTTTGCGGACATCAACTCTAGCAGCCTCAACCGCGAGTTTGGCTTCGGCCTTGCCTGGCACTAGCGAAAACGGTGGCAACGCCGCCGACCCGCAAAACATCAGCGCGAACTAAAACCAATGGCAGGACCTCTTATTACAACGGTTATACCAACTTACCGGCGCCCCGCCATGTTGCGCCGGGCGATTCGCAGCGTTTTGAACCAGACCTTTCCCGATTTTCGCGTATGTGTCTACGACAACGCGTCGGGTGACGAGACCGCTGCCGTGGTTGAGGAGTTTCGCAGAAAGGATTCCCGTGTAGAGTATCTCCAGCGGCCAAAGAACATCGGCATGACACCGAATTTTGTGGATGGCGCCAATCATGTGGAAACACCCTTCTTTTCGTTCCTGGCCGATGATGACCTGATGCTTCCGCATTTTCTCGAGACCGCTTTGGCAGGATTCCAACGGTACCCGGAAGCAGCGCTCTCGATCCTTCCCACACTCTGTATGAGTCCGGGCGGCCGTATTATTCTTGCCACGAACCTGCAATGGCCCGATGGCTTGGCTCTGCCCCCGAGCGGAATGTGGGCAACCTTGCAGCACGGGAACCCAGGCTTGCAGGCCATGTTGATTCGTAAAGCCGTGTGGGATCAATTTGGGGGGTTTGATGAAGCGACCACTCCTGTGGACGAGTTCGACTTTGATTTGCGTGTGATGGCTCGCTTACCAGTCGTCGTTTCCAAAAAGCCCGGAGCCATCCAGGTCATGCATCGCGGCACGAGCACTGCTGCGGCAGGACTCGACTGGGTTTGGCCTTCCGTGCCGCGGATCATCAGCAAGCTGGGTCAAAATACGGATCTGCAGCCCGCGACCAGGCAGCAGGCCGTTGAAAAACTCACAAGGTTTATGAAGAGGGGCCTTGTCACGCGATGCGTGATGAAATCTATCAGTCGCGGCGAATGGGAGAATGCACAAAGGGCAGCGGATATCTTGGCGCAGGAATGTCCGCAGTCGCGCGCCGCACGAACCATTCGATGGGCCACTGCAGCATGTCGGAAGTTGCCCGGCAGCCGTTTCTTTGTGCGCGCGCTCTTTGCTTTGAGGGCCAGCGAAACAATCATGCGCAATCTCGGCCTGCAATGGCAATTCCGCGAGTATTCGAGGTTTCTGCGCGGATCCACAGTTGCAGCCTCGGAGCCTCAATCGTGATTCTGGTATCGGCCCCGCGCTGCGCTTGCCAAGAGGGTGGGGCTGCTTGCTGCCCTCGCTATTCCCGCTAAGCCAAGAAAACCTTTTCATGAACAGCCAGCCGCTTGAAAACTCGCTACGGTCGGCATTTCTGATCTCCATCGTGATCCTCACTCTCATGACCGCAGCCTTGAGGTGGATTGTCGCGGGCCCGGTCGCGGGGGCTGTTCCACTTCTCGGCGCAGCCGCCATAGCACTGGCATGGCTCGTGTTGAATCGGACCGTTCCGATGTTAGGAATCGTGTTGGCCATCATGCCGATGCACTACATAGCTCTCGCGCTCGGTACCTTCTATGGATTGCCGCATATGATTACCATGGCGACCGCCATGAGTGAGATCCCGCTGTTACTACTCACCTTCATCCTTTGGCGAAGGAACGGGCTTCGACTGGGAGCGCCGGACTGGTTTCTCGTGGCATTTTTTACTATTGCCGTAATCAGGACAGCCTTTGGGGGTGGCATCAAGGGCTTCGTAGAGGATTTCAGCTTCCTGATTCCATATGCTGCGGGGAGGGTGACCGTTCTAACGGGCGCACAGGATCGCCTCTGGGCAAAGCGCGCGGTATGGATTGCTGCTGTGTTGTCCGCAGTCGGCCTGGTCGAATTCTTTATCCTTGGGAATGGCCCCAGAAGAGCGTTGTACGCATTGGTGTTTCCCGAAGAAGGGCTACCGGACTTTTTCGGGGCAAGTGGTCTCGAGGGTATGCGAGAAGCCTCTATCATGTCTACACCCACGGTTTTCGCGGCTCTCTGCATGGTTGCGCTCATCATTTGGTGGGTTTATCTCCGCAACCCGATCCCCGCTGCGATAGTCTTTGGGGGCTTACTCACCGCAGTGACTCGTTCTGCCTGGATCGGTACTGCTGTCGCCATTTCCGTCTTAGCCCTAAGGCTGGGCCAGAAGAAGCGGTTGGCGATTTATGCGCTGCTGGGCATTCTCGTGTTCGCGGCTGCCGTCCCGATTCTGGGTATCCGCGACTACATTTTCTTCACGCGGACGGGACAGGATGACTCTCAGCAAGTCCATCGCGCCTCGCTGGCGGCAGGCCTGGATCATGTCGTCAGCCATCCGCTCGGTACCGGAGCGGAAAGCGTTGGTCCTCGGATAGTCGCGCGAGACTCTGCTGCCATGCATATCGAAAGTAGCTATCTCATACTGGCGGCGCAGTATGGTTTATTGGCTGGCTTGTGCTTTGTTGGGTTCGTTCTGACCGCGATACACCGAACCTGGATAATCTGTACACCCTTGGGCTATGTGGCGACAGCGATCCTGATGGGGTTCGGGATCATGATGTTTTTTCTTCCGATGCACGACGATTTCCCCTTGGATTGTTGGGTGTGGTTTCCCATTGGCTTGACAGTCCGATCCGCCCTTGACCAGGGTACCCCCGCGGTTTCGGGATCACCCCAAAGACTGGGGAGAGGAACAGCGTGAGCTTGTCGATCGTTAGTGTGCCCGTGGGGTCGGTGGCAGTCAGCATTGTCGCGTTTAATGGGAAAGAATTCCTGCCGAGGTGCTTGGATGCGGTTCTCTCCCAATCGTACCGACGTATTGAGATTCATCTCTTAGATAATGCATCGACGGATGGAACACTAGATTTCGTTTCGAAAACTTTCCCAACTGTGGAAGTAATCCGGTCAGAGGTCAATCTAGGGTTTGCTGGGGGTCACAACGCAGTGATTCGCAAGACGAGATCTCCGTTCGTCCTCGCCCTGAATCAGGATGCATATCTTTCCCCGACGTTTGTAGAGGAGTTGATTGGTGCTATGGAAGCACATCCAGATGTGGGGATTGCGGGGGGTAAACTCTATTCGCTAAGGAACATTCAGGGGAATAGTAACAATGGGAAGATTATTGATATGACGTGGCTCGATATTGAAAAGAAAAGGAGGCAGGTGTGTTATGCCCGTGGGCAACCTGACAGCGGAGAATATGCTGTTCCGCGAGTTGTCTTTGCGTTGGACGGGGCCGCCATGCTTCTGCGACGATCAATGCTGGAGGAAATCCAATTTGAGCAGGAATTCTTTGACGAAGATTTCTTCGCGGGCAAGGAGGACTTGGACATTTCATGGCGTGGACAACTGTGTGGATGGAAATGTCTGTACGTTCCGTCTGCCATTGGATGGCACTTTCGCACCTTCACCTCCGCGGACCGGCGGTCGACAATTGCGGAGCCACTCAGAGTAGGTTCTATCCGCAATAGGTACCTCCTGATGATGAAGAACGATCTTTTCCCGCATTTTCTAAGACACCTCCCGCAAATCGCAATATATGAGCTGAAAATATTGGGTTACGTCCTATTGCATGAACGTTCTTCTTTGCAAGGCTATGCACAAGCATTGCGGTTGTTTCCCCGAGCGATGAAGAAAAGGAAGTCCACCATGGGCCGGAAGAAAGTCAATGACGACTATATCTTCCAGTGGTTCAGGTAATGGCCCCGCTCTGCGCGCCCGCGCCAGTTCTGGACAGTCGAAGGCACTATGGCCCGGCCTCAAGTGACCGCAGAAGATCATTCCCGCGTTGACAAGCTTGACTGCTTCGTGGATGTCCTTTCTATTGGGACGCCGGTGATCCATGAAGATTTGATAGGTTCCTGCCTCAAAGAGTAGATGTGTCAAGATTCCAGGGGCGTTGCATTTCGTTGGAGGACTGATGCCAGTAATGATGCCGAAAACGGGCACTCCAAGACTGAATGCGAATTCGGTCACGCCGAGTCCAGAACGGGAATTCTCCGTATTTCGAGAGTTTCGAGTCCTGGGTGTAACCGTCCATGCCGTGCAAATCCCGGGAGTGATCGCGCAAATGGAGGAATGGATCTCGCTGAGCGCGAAGGGGCAATACATCGCCGTCACGGGGATGCATGGCGTTATGGAGGCGCAGCACGACCCTCAATTCAGGAAGATCTTGGATGCGGCGGGGCTTGTCGTTCCCGATGGGATGCCCTTAGTGTGGCTCGGTCGCTGGCACGGATTCGAGATGCGCCGCCGCGTCTACGGGCCTGAATTGATGGTCAGCTTTTGTGAGCAAACGGCGGCGAAGGGCTACCGGCATTTCTTTTACGGGGGCGCACCTGGCGTCGCAGAAAATCTCGCTTGCCGATTTACCTCGCGGTTTCCGGGCATGGTGATGGCAGGGACATACAGCCCTCCCTTTCGCACGCTGACGGCTGAGGAGGACAGCGAAGTCGTTCAAGCCATTGAGGCTGCCCGCACGGATATCCTATGGATTGGGTTGAGCACTCCCAAGCAGGAACGCTGGATGTTCGAGCATCGCGATCAGCTGAAGGTGCCAGTCCTAGTTGGGGTCGGCGCGGCGTTCGATTTTCACGCTGGGCGCACAGCACAGGCGCCGGCGTGGATGGGTGATCATGGCTTGGAATGGCTTTTTCGCGTGTCGCATGAGCCGCGGCGCCTCTGGCGCCGGTACTTGATCTATGGAGCGGAATTTGCGGCGCTTGTCTTGCTCGAATTACTGGGCCTGAGAAAAGCCGGCTGATGGCACTACCCGGTTGATTCACGTCCCGCTGAGGGTAACGAAGATCCCGCCAATATTCTTACGGCCGAGAGACCGACTCCGTTCTTGCTGTATTGCGGTACCGTTACATGAGCCACCGGACAACGATCCTACGGCTCCTCGGCTGCGCCTTGGGACTGGTTCTCTTTCAGAGCGTGGTGGCGCTGGCGGAGAGGGTTACTGAACGGACCAACAGCCAGAGTGAAGTTGTTTTCGAACCCCTTCCAATAAACGATCCTATTCGGCGTCGCCTGATATCTCCAGGGCTATCACAACTTTGCATCGACAGCCCCCGAGTAAGCCTTCATGAAAGGGTCAATCTTGGCGTCCTTTGCTTCAAGTTATTATTCAAGGCCACTCATACAACTGTTCTTAACGCAGGCCAATCGCTGACCAGCTAATTCAAAGTCAACTCATCCTTACTTCCGATACGACAAACTTCTCCCCCAGCAAAGGGAGGCTGAATTTGAGTGCTTCACGCCGATGGCTCTTATTGAGAATTTTGAAGTTTGTCGATCTGTCAATTTTGGCAGGCGTGTTTTTGTTGGCTGCCCTGCCCGTTTCGCGTGGGGTCGGAATAATCTCCTTTGCGGAGTTTCTTGCCATGCGAATCAAGGTCGAAAACTTCTTTCTCTTTGTCGGCTTGCTGGGGGTATGGCACATCCTTTTTGTATCCTTGGGGGTCTATCAGTCGCAGAGATTGGTCTCCCGGAAAGAAGAGTTGGCGCGTGTTTTCGGAGCCACATCGGCAGGAACACTTTGCGTGGGCCTGCAAGCGCTCCTCTTCCGAATTCGGATGGTGACCCCAACTTACGTGCTGGTGTTTTGGGTTCTAACGACCGCTACGGTACTGGCCACTCGATTGGCGCTTCGATTCATCCTGGAAGGTCTTCGCCGTCGAGGTCGAAATATTCGCTATGTCCTTATTGTGGGAACGAACTCGCGTGCCATAGACTTCGCTCAGCGAATTGAATCCAAAGTTGAATCCGGCTATAGGGTCATCGGATTTGTTGATGAACCCTGGAGCGGCCTCGCGGAGTTTCAAAAGGGGCCGCACCCCCTCGTTTGCGACTTCCAACAACTCGCGTCTTTCCTCCGGAAAACCGTGGTCGATGATGTGGTAATCGAACTACCCATCCGTTCCTACTACGAACAGTCTTCGGCAATCGCGGCCCTGTGCGAGCTGCATGGAATCGTGGTCCGATCTCATCCCAGTCTATTCAATTTAAAGTCGGCCCGTCCGCAGGCTGAGGAATTCGAGGGTGACACCATGATTACGCTTTCAGCCGGCCACATGGGTGGGTGGCCAAAGGTTTTCAAGCGGATCCTGGACGTTATCCTTTCAGCCCTTGGACTGCTCTTCCTAGCTCCCGTATTTCTTATTGTTGCGGTGCTGATCAAGGTCACGTCCGAAGGACCTGTCTTCTTCTTGCAGAATCGATTGGGGTTGAACAAGCGCAGGTTTCGACTTTACAAATTCCGGACGATGGTCGCGGAAGCGGAACGTCAACAAGCAGCATTGGAGCATCTGAACGAACAGCAGGGACCCGTATTCAAAATCCAGGCTGATCCGCGCATTATCCCTATCGGCAGGATTCTGAGGAAAAGCAGCATTGATGAACTTCCCCAGTTGTTCAACGTTTTGAAAGGAGAGATGAGCTTGGTGGGGCCTCGGCCACTTCCAGTCAGAGACTATGAAGGATTCGATCAGGATTGGCAGCGGCGCCGATTCAGTGTTCGACCCGGGATAACGTGCCTGTGGCAGATATCGGGGAGGAATTCTATCGGGTTTGACAAATGGATGGAGTTGGACATCCGTTACATCGACGAGTGGTCGCTTTGGCTGGATTTGCAAATCCTCGCCGGAACCATCGCTGCGGTCATGAAAGGTACTGGGGCAGCTTGAACAAGGTTTGCATTCGCTAGTGCGGAAAGGCGGCCACATGAGTCAATGGACAGCGATGCTGCGGTTGCTCGGCTGTGCTTTGGGACTGCTTTTCCTCCAGAGCGTCGTGGCATTGGCAGATGTCCCGATGGGGTCCGTATTCGTCCCTTTGGATAGCTGGGTGTATCCGGCTTTTGACCGCCTGGCGGGCTTGGGAGCCATCGACAAGCAGTTCGTGGGCTTGCGGCCCTGGACAAGAATACAGTGCGCTCAACTGGTGTTGGACGCAGATGAGAACCTGACGAATGATGACGACAAAAACGGCGAAGCTATGGCACTTTACGATGCTCTCAACCAGGAGTTTAGTGTAGAGATCAGCTCCCTCAATGGGGGTTCGGTACGGCAAGCGGGAGTAGAATCCGTCTACACGCGAGCGATGGGAATTACCGGCACGCCGCTACGGGACGGTTATAACTTTGGTCAAACTATTGCCAACGATTTTGGGCGGCCCTTTAACACGGGTTTTAACAATGTGTCCGGCTTTTCCGCCCAAGCTGTTCGGGGCCGGTTCTTTGCCTACATCCGAGGGGAGTATCAACACTCACCTGCATACGCCGGTTTGACATCGGCACAGCAGTCGTATATCGAGCAGTTGGATGGAACGCCCTCCGCCCCTTATTCACAGGCTGCTGGCGCGGTTGACCATTTTGAACTCCTCGACACTTACGTGGGCCTGCGCCTTGGGCCTTTCGACGTGACGTTCGGAAAGCAAAGCCTTTGGTGGGGACCCGGAACCATGGGCGGCATGTTGATGAGTGACAACGCTGACCCGATGCTCATGCTCAAGGTCAATCAGGTCCAGCCATTTGTCCTGCCGGGGTTTCTTGCGCGTCTGGGTCCCGTGCGAGTGCAGGCTTTTATGGGCAGACTCTCCGGCAACCAGTACCCTCGTGGCCCCTACATCCACGGAGAGAAAATCCTGTTCAAACCCTCCCCCAACTTGGAGCTTGGGGTCTCTCGCACGGCGGAGGCCTTCGGCCAAGGCATTCCTTTCACCTTCAGCAACTTGTTCGCCACGTACTTTAGCGTCACCGACGTTTGCTGTGTGGCCAATCCGCAAGATTTTCCCGGAAAGCGCCAGGGGGGCGTGGATATCTCTTACCGCCTCCCGCATCTGCGCAAGTGGCTGACCGTGTATGGCGATTTCTTCAACGCAGATGATGTGGTCCCACTCGTGAACCCTGAACGGACCATGTACAATCCCGGCATTTACCTTTCCCAGATTCCCCACCTCCGGAAGTTTGATTTTCGCTTGGAAGTTGCCAACACCCGACATCAGGAGGAGGCCTATACCAGTTTTTTCTACAAGCAGGCATACACCAACAAAGGTTTCCTGATCGGCAATACGGTTGGCAGGCGGGGGTCTGCCTTCGACGTGAGCAGTACGTATTGGCTTTCGCCCCGAAAACGCGTGCAAGTTGGGTGGCATGAGCACGACGTCAGCAAGCACCTGATACCCTCGGGAGGGTCGCAAAACGCGGCGCGCGTCCAAGCCGGCTGGTTAATCCAGAAGGATATCGAGTTTTCGGTCCTTGCCCAACATGAGCTCTGGGTGTTTCCATTTCTAGCCACAAGACCGCAGAGCGACAACGTCGTTTCTTTGCAATTTACGGTTTATCCCGAAAAACTCTGGTCACGTACCGCTTTGGGGACCTCTGATTAGGTCAGATCTTCCAACGACGGGGTTTAGCGCATAGGCCACAAACCGCATTGATTCTTTGGCGCGGCTGTCCCAGGGAGCCCTCCAGGGCATTTGAGATGACCGAGATCTTGTTACGTATTTCCCGTTTGGCCGCTGTGTCGCTTCTTGCGCTCCTGAGCTTATCCCTCACGTGTACGGCGGAAAACGTCCCTGAGCCTTTCACGTCGGGCGAGATGCTGACCGACGATGTGATGTGGTCGGTCTTCCGCGCCGGCGAGGTAAGACTTCTCCCCGCTCGCATTTCCCTTCGAATCCGGGGGGTAAGCCGGGGATTGGGGCCCCTTTTCCGGCCCTTGGATGGTTACGGCCCAAGGACTCTCACTTAAAGGGCGAATACACTTAAGGGGTTGTCCAAGCATCTCGTGGACACTGCGCTAGCATACCACAAACCTGGATTTTATGGAAGTTACGTGACAGCGACCTTACTCATAGTTCACAATGATAATAGAGGTTGTGTAAGAGGCGGACCGCGGCACATTTTCAAAACATGAACCGGTTCGGGGCCACCCCCAACAGCTCAGGGACAGATATCGCACCGCCCGACGCTCGCACTATTGCTCACTTTACCGTCCTCGCGGCTTG